>Ga0116231_10003310_pt1 | contig 33622 bp, 27 predicted proteins | sample S1TSphgellanicum_2_FD_89695 | JGI IMG/M metagenome (GOLD analysis project Ga0116231, IMG submission 89695) | Host-associated microbial communities from peat moss isolated from Minnesota, USA - S1T2_Fd - Sphagnum magellanicum MG | ecosystem: Host-associated > Plants > Peat moss > Unclassified... | reverse complement strand
GGACGCCGGTGTCGTCTCCCAGGGCACGCATCATGCCGGTATTCTTGCCATTGCGGTGATGATGATCCTGACAGCACGGGCTGCATTGAAGGTCGAAGAGGCACTGCTATTGCCCGATAGCTACCGGTGGGATTGCATGCGTGCGATGCGGTGGCTGGTTCTGCTCGTCGTCATGGTCCTCGCGGTGCATTTGGTTGATTGATCGCGCACCGCATGCTGCTTATGATTGTCGGGATGCAAGTCTTGTTGGGCGCTTCTCAAGCTGTTGCAGGACCGCAGATTTTCGTTTCGGACGGCCCTCGGCCAGCCGGTGGTCACGAACGGGATTCCGTTGTCGAAGATCCACCACGCTGCTTTCGACGCGCACCTCGTTGGTATCGATCCGGATTTCCGCGTCCATGTTGCCGAGCGGCTGCTGGTACAGAACGATGGCCCGATGCTAGAGGCCCTGAAGCGGTTGGACGGCGGGGCGATACATTTGCCGGGGCGTGTTAAGGACAGGCCGGATCGCGATCGGCTTGCGCTGCGCTATGAATTATTCAGGGCGGCCGCGTAGATGGGCTTACGTGGCCTCGATTGGCGCTTCAATATAAACATGTAGGACGAGTTCATCGTCGAGCAGACCGTCGACCAGCACCACGAGGAACACGCGCGACGACTTCCAAACAGAGTGCAGCCAAAAAATTTGCGTTAGGTCATCAAACCGTTGTGATGCGGTGTCAAATACCGAGTTGCCAGCCGGGCATTGTGCAAACCGTCCGCCAAGTCGAGGCCGGTGTATGCATCACCGGCCTCGTCCGCCATCAGCGGCTCCGACTAACTGGTGATCGCTACTCCGGGAAGGCGGAGAAGTGGGTGATGTGGCCGTCCACCAGCAGCGCGGCACCATGCACTCTCATGGATTCGATGCGCAGATCCGTGCCTTTGCCAATGGCCGCGTACTCCTTGGCGGTGGCGCTTCCGATCCGATGCAGGAGTCGCGCGACGTCCTCCATCGATGTCCCGGCTGGCGCTGCATCGGCATCGACGACAGCGCGCTCCAAGGCGTCGACGGCATAGCTGTCGACCAGCTTGGGCAGCATCTTGACCAGGGTCGAATGCGCATCGAAGAGGTCGACGCCGACGATCGTACCGGCGATTGCAAATGCCGCTCCCACCTGATGCGTCACGGGCAAAAATGCCGCCCGTACGGGCTCCAGGCGCGCCTCCACCGAATCGTAGACATCGTGCAGCGAACGGGTTGGCGAGGCGCAGGCGAGCACCCCCATCTTCTCCTCGACGGAGCGCCATACTTCGGACTGGATCTGGCCGGTGGCACGCTCGCCATTTCGCTCCAGCGAGCCGGAGACGCCGCGCATCTTGGCGCGCCTTGCAGAGGCGTTGAGCTTGCGTTTGCCGGAAGAAAAACGTGTCGATCGCCAGGCCCAGCGCCCGGCCTCGACGCACGAGACAGGAATCTTTACGCTCGTGGCGGCACCAATCAAGATCGAGAGATTTATCACGCGGTTTTGCTTGGCGCCAACGAGTTCTTCGCCATCGAGCAGCAGGATGTCGCGATCGCTACGGTTGACAAATAGCAGCTCGGGCACGGATCCGCCCTGGGAAATCTCCGATACTTCGGCAAGATCGGCGTCCAGGGCTTCGTCCAGGAGCAAGTAGCTGCGCTCCGGCGCGGCTGGCTCCAGCAAGGGGAACATTGTCAAGCCCTGCGATGCAACCGGCAGACCAACCTTCAAGGAATCGAGCGTTCGGGAAAGAGCTGTCATGTTTGGTACCTCCTGGCCGATCAGTTTGAAGGTCGCGGGGCTCACAGCTTGAGCCAGCCCCGAAGCTGCTGAAAATTCTGTCGCGGAAAAAAAGGAACGGTCTGGCCAGATAGGCTCTCGTGGTGAGCCTGTGCCGGCGCATGATTACAGATACATTCAGGCGGGGGCCCATGGCCAAGGTAGCGCAGGTGAAGATGCGGGCGGAGGATGCCGGGTATCAGGGGTCGGCCGCGTCAGGGCGTTTGCCTGGGCCTATCGCATCCTCGGATCCCGCCGGCGGCCGCGGGGGCGCGAAGGCGACCTCGACGCCCAGCAAAGTTCTCGAGGCCATGGCCGCCAGTCTGGACGGGCATCCGGACTTCCGGGTGTTGCGCCGTCTGGTAGCGCAGCGCGATTTCGGTCGCGCTGCAGCAGGTCCTGTCCAGGCGGTACTGATACTGGACGTTGAAACGACCGGGCTGGACTCCCGTACGGATCGCATCATCGAACTGGCAATGTTGCGGGTGGAGGTCGATGCCGGATCGGGACGCGCCCTGCGGGTCGTTGATGCTTTCGAGGGTTTCGAGGATCCAGGCGCGCCCATAGACCGGCAGATCACCCGGATCACAGGCATCGATGATGCGATGGTGCGTGACCGGCGGCTCGACGATGCGCGTGTCTTGCAGGTGCTCGAGGGCGTGAACCTGGTCATCGCGCACAACGCCCGGTTCGACCGGGCCTTCGTGGAAGCGCGATTTCCCGCGTTTGCGCACCTTGCCTGGGCATGCTCCTGCACGGAAATCGACTGGGCGGCCGAGGATCGCAGTTCGACCAAGCTCTCTTCCCTGGCGATGGCCTACGGGTGGTTCTTCGATGGGCACCGGGCCCTGATGGATTGCCATGCCACCCTGGCCGTCGTCGATCACCCGCTGCCAGTCTCTGGTGGCACGGGTCTCGCCCGCCTGCTGGCAGCCGCCGGGGAACGCAGTTACCGGGTGCGGGCGACCGCTGCGCCCTTCGAGACCAAGGACGCGCTCAAGGCCCGCGGCTACCGCTGGGATTCGGAGGCGCGGGTCTGGCACACGCTGGTGGGAACCGATCGGGCCCTGACGGCCGAACGGGCCTGGCTCAAGAAGAACGTCTACGGCGGCAAGGGCGCGACGATCGCGGTCGAGGAGCTCGACGCGACGGTGCGGTTCTCCGCGCGGGCCGGGCGCCGCGATGCGGTGCGGCTCTGAACCTTGACGACAACGAGAAAGACGACACCGCGTGCAGATCATTCGGTTTGGATTGTCCCTGGATGGGCAGCGGGGCTGGCACCCGCGTGCGATGCTCGGTGAGCCCACGCTGGGCCCGCTGGGAATGCTGGGTACGCTGGAGGAGCAGCTCGGGCTGTTGCAAGACCTGCCGTCGCAGGCGGCCCGGGTCGTCCAGATGCGCAATTGCCTGCAGGTGGCAAGGACCGGAGCGCGGTTCTTCGAGCGCAGCTTCGCGGCCGATGAGCTCGGCACGGCGGCGATATTGCTGCGATGGCGGGACCAGTGGTTTGAACACGGATGGCAGGGCAGCTTTGCCACGTCTGCGGCTGCCGGTGCTCCCGGGCGTCTTGCCGATATGGCCGCCGTCGAGGCTATTGCGCACGAGCGCGTCGCGCCGGGGGTGGGGCAGCGCCTGGCCGCCATCGCCGCTGCGCTGCAAGATCGGCGTCCGCAGATTGCGCGCGTACTGCTGCAGGATCCGCTGGAGGATTTTCCCGTTGCCTGGCGGCATGTGCTGGCACGCCTCCCGGTCGAGCAGGCGCAGCCAATTTCCGCGCTTGCAAAGCCCAAGACGGCGCTGGGTCAACTGCAGCGGGTGCTCCTGCAACTGCATGCCGGGGAAGCGCCTGAGCCAGTGGTGGCGGGGGATGACGGCAGCCTGCGGATCGTGCGCCCCGAGTCCCTGATTGCCGCAGCGGCCTGGGTGGCGCAGCACCTGCGCGAGGAAGCCGGCGACGTGGTGCTCGTGGCCGGGCCGCAGGGCGGTGCACTCGATGCAGCCCTGGGCGCCCTGGATCAGCCACTTCTCGGGCTGACACCGGCCAGCGCGTCCCGGCCGTCCTTGCAACTGCTTCCCATGGCTTTGCGCTTGCTCTGGGATCCGCTGGACTACGGCATCCTGCTGCAGTTCCTGACCCATCCGGTCAATCCCATCTGGTTCGTTGCTCGCAGCCGCATCGCCGACAAGATCGCCACCGCGCCGGGCATCCATGGGCGCGCATGGGACGAGGTCCTGGCCGAGATCGATGTGCACTATGGCAAGGATGCGGCGCAGGTCCGTGCGCAGATCGCCGATTGGCTGGAGAACGAGCGCTTCTCGCCCGCCAGCGGTGTGCCACTGACCGTGGCGCTTGCGCGCGTTGACCTGGTGGCAAGCTTTTTCCGAGGACGGCTGGGCCAGGCGGATGAGAGCCTGCGCTCGTCATCGCAAGCAGGGTTCAGCCAGGCGGAGGCGGTGCGCGCGTCCCTGGAGGGTCTCATCGGGCAGGGCATGGCGCGCATCGGTCCGGAGGCGCTGGACAAGATGGTCGTGCAGGCGACCGCGCGCGGGAGTGAGAATCCCCTGCTGCAGGCCCAGGCGGGTGCCGGGGCCTGGGTAGACGACCCGGCGGCAGTGATCGAACCCTTCGCCGAGGTCTGCTGGTGGAATTTGGCTGCCGTGCCGATGCCGGCGGCGTACCCGTGGTCGCCGCGTGAGCTTGCATGGCTCCAGGCATCGGGAGTGGCGCTGCCACCGATCGAGCAGGAGATCGCGCGCCAGGCGCGCAACTGGCTTCGCCCTATTCTGTCGGCCCAGCGGCGCCTGACCCTGGTGCTGCCGTGCCCGGGCGAGGAGGTGCACCCTGTGTGGCTGCTCGTGTCGCGCCTGCTCGGCGATCGGGTTGAGCATCCGGTTGAATCGGTGCTCTGGGCGCCCCCGCAGCCACGGGTGTCGAGCCCAATCGATCATCGCGCATTGCCGGCGCCGCGCCGCTGGTGGAAGCTGGCGCCGGGTACGCTGGGCCCTACACCGGAGTGGGCCTCTCCCACGAGCCTGGAAAACCTGCTGTTCAACCCCACGTGCTGGGTCCTGCAGTACTGCGCCAGGCTCCAACGCTCGTCGCTGATGGAACTGCCGGGAGAGAACCGACTGCTGGGCAACCTGGCGCATCGGGCGGTGGAGCGTCTCTACCGAGAGGAGGGCGCACCGCAGTGGACAGCTGCGCAGGTCGAAGCGTGGCTGCATGCCCATCTTGCGGGCATCGTGCGCGACGAGGGCGCGATCCTGCTCATGGCGGGGCGCCTGGCCGACCTGCAGGCCTTCGGGCGGCGGACTTTCAGGGCGGTCGACCACTTGCACCGGCTGCTGAAGCAGGCCGGCGCCGTGCGGGTTGAACCGGAGAAAAATCTGGAGGCGACCACGCCGCAGGGCGCCTTGCGCGGACGCACCGACCTTCTCGTGACCTTGGATGACGGCAGGCAGGCGATCGTTGATCTCAAGTGGTCAGGGTCGATATTCCGCAAGCTCCTTGACGAGGAGCGTCACGTTCAGCTGTTGACGTACGGTCGGATGCAGTTTGGTGCCACCAAGCAGTGGCCAGCGCTGTCCTATTTTGTAATGCGCCGGCGGGAACTGATGACGACGAGCGCTGGCGTGTTTCCTGGTGCCACGATCGTCGGTACAGGTGACGGCTCGGGTGCGCGGCTCTGGAAAGCCATCGCGAAGACCTGGGTCTGGCGCAAGGCACAGATCGATAAGGGCGCGATCGAGATCGTCGACGAGGGCCTGGAAGTTACGCCGGAGTCGACGCCCCCGGAGGGCGGCTTGGATATAGCGCCGCCGGATCGGCGCTTCGACCCCTACGTCAACTTGCTCGGGTGGGACGCTTGATGGGGACCATCGAATTCATCAGCGCCGGCGCCGGAAGCGGTAAAACCTACACGCTTGCCCAGCGGCTCGATGCGGAGCTCAGCTCGGGTCGGGTGCGCCCGGGCGGCGTGCTGGCCACCACCTTTACCAAGAAGGCGGCCACGGAGCTGCGCGAGCGCGTGCGCGGGCACCTGATCGATCGCCAAGCCTTCGGTCTGGCCAATGCCATCGGCCAGGCGCGCATCGGGACCGTCAATGCGGTCTGCGCAGCGCTGCTGCAGCGCTTTGCCTTCGAGGCGGGATTGCCGCCCGAGCAGCAGGTGCTCGACGAAGCGGGTGCGGAGCAACTGCTGCGCGAAGCCGTCGATGAGGTCGTTGAATCGACGCACCTGGAAGAGCTGCTGGACGCGGCCACGCGGCTCGAGTTGCTGGAACTACCGCGGGCCGGGCCGCCACCTTGGCGCACCACGCTAACGCAGATCGTCAGCGACGCGCGCGCCAATGCAATCGATGCGGATCGTTTGCGGGCGATGGGCAGCATCAATGCTGCCGGTCTGGCCGCGCACCTGTCCGCGCCCACGAAGGTCGATCTGGACCGGCGCTTGCGCTCGGCCCTGACGGCCGTACTCCCGCAGTTGCAGGCGGCGGTAGCCAACGGGGGAGCCAACAAGACCGCTATGTACCAGGCCCGGGTGGAACGGGCGCTGCAGGCTTTGCAAACCGGGTCCCTCAACTGGAGTCAATGGAATGCGCTCTCGAGCGAGGAGCCCCAGGCGTCGTTACGGGCTGCGGTGGCGCCCGTCAAGGCGGTGGCCGCGCGCCATCGGGAGCATCCGCGCTTGCGGGCGGATCTGCAGCAGTACTTGCAGCGCCTGTTTGCGCTGGCCGGAGACACGCTGGATGCCTATGCGCGGCGCAAGCGGGAGCTGGGCGCGGTGGACTTTGCCGACCAGGAGCGCCTCCTGCTCGACATCCTGGATCAGGACTCGGTTGCGCAGACGCTGCGCGATGAGCTCGATCTGCTCATGGTCGATGAGTTCCAGGATACGAGTCCGATTCAGCTGGCTCTGTTCCTCAGGCTCGCCGGCTTTGCCCAGCGCACGGTATGGGTCGGGGACATCAAGCAGGCGATCTACGGCTTCCGGGGAAGCGATGCGCAGCTGATGCGCTCGGTGGTCGATGCGTTGCCAGCCATGGGTGGGACCAAGGACGTGCTGCCGTATTCCTTTCGTTCGCGGCCGAGCCTGGTGTCACTCGTCAACGAGGTATTCGGCCGGGCCTTCGCCGGCATCAAGCCGGCCGACGTGGCACTGGCGCCCAAGCGGAAGGAATTGCGGGGCACTGCAGCGCTCGAGGATTGGATACTGGCAGGGAAAAACAAGGGCGCGATCCAGCAATCCTTGGTCGCCGGGATTCGTGGCCTGGTTGCGCAGGGCGTCAAGGTGACGGATCCGCGCACGAATGTCACTCGCGCCCTGCGCTATGCGGACATCGCCATCCTGGCGCGCAGCAACGACAACGTTCAGGACATCGCCGCGGCGCTCGGAGCCTCGCGAATCCCGAGCCTGACCAGCCAGCCGGGCTTGCTGTCCCAGCCCGAGGCCGTACTGGCGCTCGCCTGCCTGCGCCGCCTCGACAATGAGGAAGACACCGTCGCCACGGCGGAGATCGTGTCTTTGGGCGACTGCGAAGAGCCTGAGGTCTGGTTGGCGGACCGCCTGGCGTGGATACAGGCCGGTGGGTCGTACCGGCACTGGAAGGAGGGGCTAGTCGGTGATGCCGGGACGAACACCGCTGCGCACCCGGTGCTCGCTGCGCTGCGGGAACTTCGGGCCAGGGCCGAACTGATGTCTCCCAGTGAGCTCGTGGCGCTGGTCCTGGCACGCTGCAAGATTGCGCTGCGGGTCTTACAGTGGAGCCGGAATCCGGACCTGGCACGGCGGCGTCTGGCCAACCTGGATCGCCTGCAGGCACTGGTGGCGCAGTACGAGGATGAGGCGCCCGCGGCACGCCAGGCCGCCACGCTTTCGGGATTTTTGATCTGGCTGCAACGATTGGAGGCCGAGGGCAAGGATGCGCTGGCGGTACCCGCGGTCGATGCGGTGCAGGTGCTGACCTATCACACGGCCAAGGGCCTGGAGTGGCCCGTTGTCGTCCTGACCGATCTTGCGGGCGAGGTGAAGGATCGGGTCTGGGACCTGCAGGCGCGATCGGGAAAGGCATTCGATGCCACGGCACCCTTGAGTGATCGCTACCTGCATTACTGGCCGTGGCCCTACGGTGCGCAAGACAAGGCGGATCTGGATGGACTGGTGCGCGGCTGTCCGGAGGGCGCACGGGCGATCACGGAGGCGGTCGAGGAACACAAGCGGCTTCTCTACGTTGCGATGACCCGGGCGCGGGACGTACTGGTCGTGGCGCGGGCCGCCAAGACTCCTGACGGACCTTGGATGGCCACGGTGGGGCTGGCGCAATTTCTGGAGCGGGCGCGAAACGCCAAGACGATCTTGCCCTTGGATCGGGCGGGAACGGGAGCCATCGGGCTTGCAGATGGAGTTGTCGTGCCGTTTCGTCGCCAGATACTCGAGCCTGATGAAGCGGTGGCGCAGGACGAGGTCGAGGGTTCGCTCTCTTGGTTTACGGCGGCAACTACGCAGACGGCGCGCCCATCTCTCTTCGTGTCGCCTTCGTTCGCAGTCGGGGGCGATGCTCAGGTGCTGGAATTCGTACGTTTTGGCGAGGCGGTGGATACCTCGGCGACGAGTGATCGGGCGACCCTCGGGGCGGCAATCCATGCCTGCCTGGCAGTGGACCTTGCGGTTCCTGGGCAGAGACTGACCGTCGAACAGATTGAGCAAATCCTGGTGCGCCTGGGCGCCTCGGCCATGCTGACTTCGGCGGACACGCAAACGGTGCTGACCGCTTTTTGTGGCTGGCTACGGGGGCGCTGGCCGGGAGCGCAGATCGTCGTGGAGGCTCCGATCGAGCAGCCGCTGCCCGGTGGACAGATCCTGTCCGGGCGCACGGACCTTCTGTTGCGAATTAATGAGCCCCCTTCGTGGGTGCTGCTGGACCACAAGTCCACGGAAATTGCGGACGTGGTGACAGCGCGGGCCGTGGCGGGGCAGTATGTCGGGCAGTTGCGTGCGTATCGCGACGCCATCACGACCGCGACCGGCTTGCCGGTGGCCGAGACTTGGTTGAGTTTTCCTCTCGCGGGGTGCGCGGCGCGGATTGGCCTGCAATCGTGATGCTCACATTGTGATCCTTCGCGCGTCGGCATATTGCTTCCCGAAAGGGGAAGAAGTAGGCTCACGCGCTGAGCTTAAGGGATCGGACACTCCACCTGTGAATCAGACCGAGCGCCTCTACCAGATAGACCATCTCATACGCAACCGAAGGGTAGTACCTTTCGAGGCGCTGCAAGCGGCCCTAGGCGTTTCGCGGGCTACCCTCAAGCGCGATCTGCAGCACCTGCGAGACCGTCTCAATGCACCGATCGTCTTTGATCGGGACGAAGGGGGCTACCGGCTCAACGTCGACAAAGGGACGGGCCCGCGATATCAGCTGCCCGGTATGTGGTTCTCGCCCAATGAGGCCCTAGCGCTGCTTACCATGCACCAAATGCTCGAGTCGCTCGATTCCGGCGGATTGCTGGGACCACACATTGAGCCACTCAAGAAGCGGCTGATTGCGCTGCTGGAGAGTCCGGAGACCCCGGCCAAGGAGTTCCTGAAGAGAATTCGATTGCTGCCGTCGCAGATACGCAAGGTGCCGCTCAAATGGTTTGAGGTTGTAGGGTCGGCGCTACTCAAGCGCAAGCGACTGCAGTTGACCTACTACACTCGGTCGCGAGACTCTCGCGGCGAGCGGGAGGTTTCACCGCTGCGGCTGGTGAATTACCGGAACAACTGGTACCTGGATGCCTGGTGTCATTCTAGCGATGACATCCGCATGTTCTCGCTGGATGCGATTGAACAGGTGCAAGTGTTGGAGAAGCGCGCGAAGGACGTTTCGCTGGCGGAAATCGATCGACGGATAGGGGCTGGTTACGGGATCTATAGGGATAAGGTCATCAGCTGGGCGGTGTTACGGTTCAACTCGGCTGCGGCAATTTGGGTACGGGCGGAAATTTGGCACGATGAGCAGAGGAGTCGAGATGTCGACGGCGGCGGGTATGAGCTGGAAGTACCGTATTCGAATTCGGCGGAACTGGTGATGGATGTGCTCCGGCACGGAGAAAACGTTGAGGTAATCGGGCCAGCCGAGCTTCGAAACGAAATCGCGCGCCGCCTCCGGGAAGCTGCCAATTTATACGCATGAATTGCTCTTCGTGTAGTCGGGTCTGGCGGAATTCGATCTTTCTCCCGCGCTGGGGGCGGGCGCAAAGATGGTGAGGCGCATTGGCTCGCGGTTCACGGTGGTTGCCCCAAAAGGTTCCGAGCGGAACGGTCCGAAATGATGATGAAGAGCTTCATGGATGCCCGTGTCATTCCGACGAAGAGCTTCTTCTTTACCCGCTCGTCGAGTTGTTCAAAATCAACTTCCGTCAGGATGATGCATGGGGCAGCCTGGCCCTTGAAACGGTAGACGGTCTCGATGAGGATTTCGCCATCGCAATACTGTGGAGCCCCGAAGAGATCGTAGCGGCCCGTGAAGGACCTGAGTCGATGGGGGCCAAGGGTGTCAAAGGGCAGTACCGTGGATCTTTCCCTGCCGGCGAATGTCACGATGGCGATGTCCTGCTTGCGGAATCGAGACCGGAGGGCCAAGGTCACGGCATGCTTGGTTCTCTCCAGGAGGCCTGCGGCGTCGGAGTAGGCAAGAAACTCGACGTCGGCACCCTCCAGGGGGGACGCGGCCTCGATTTGCCGGACCGGCGCGACCAGCTGGTTCACGTACTCCAGAATCCTCCTCGGTGTCCGGTAATTGGTGTCGTCGCGCAAGCGCACGAAGTCGGGCAATTCGATGCCCGGACGGTCATACAGCTGTTGCATGGGGTCCTCGAGCCACCAGATGCGGGTGTCCGTCCGGGTGCGCCGTAGCAGGGGCTCGACCCAGCCCGGCTCGAAATCCTGCCCTTCGTCGATGATCAGGTCGTCAAACGGAGCCGCGTCATCTGGAAGCGTGGTGAAGCGGTGTACCAGGTCATCAAAGACGGTGGTCTGGCTGAAATCCGGAACGAATCCAGCAGCGCGCACGGTGCGCTCACATAGCTGGTGGAAGCTCGACACATCCGTCCCGGGAGGAGCAATGCTGGCAATATGATCTGCCAGCGGCCGGTTGAAGCAGACGTACCGGGCTCGCCTTCCCGCCCGCGCGGCATCGTCAAGGATCGCCAGGGCAAGCTGGGTCTTGCCGGAGCCTGCCGTGGCTGTGACGCGCAACCGGAACGGTGAAAACTCCAGCCGGCGTGCCCAGGTCGCCAGGCCCCCTGACAGACGGGTCACGAGGGCTTCAGCCTGGCCAACCAGGGCGGCGGTGTCGGGAACCAGGTGCAATTCGCCGGCAAAGAATTCGTACAGGCGCCTGGCAACGTCCGGTCGTGGAGCTTCGTCTCCCAGGGCCTCCTGTATGCGGCGGGACAGGCTTTCCCGCATTGGCGCATCGATGATTCTTTCCTCGGGCAGACCGGCCGCTGACCGGTCCTTGACCGTGTAATCCGGGCAATAGAGCAGATAGTCAATGCCAACGGGTTCGCCCCGTAGCGTCTGGGCAAGGCGTAACCGTATGGCATCGATCATGCGGTCGATCTGATGGCCGATGTGTTTGCGATTGTCGCCGTAGTTCTTGACCAGACCCTCTGAAGTTTCGTCGAGGAACCCGCTCTTTTGCTCGATGAGCAGGATGCGGCCGGCCGGGCTCAGAATCACGAAGTCGATCTCGCCGACCACGGCAAACCCGCGCTGGATGCGACTCCAGTGAACACCGTGCAGAACCGTCAAGGTGTCGGGGAGGGCGCTCGCCAGGAGCCCCAGGGTCTCGATCTCGCGGACGGCCGCACCGGTGACACGGACGTTGCGCCAGTCGGAGGGAAGGATGCGAGCCATTGGTTGCCTGATTCTCCACGGGGAACGGTGCTGCCGACAAGCCTGGGCCGGCCAGGGCTCTGCGCCGGTCAGTGATCAACGAGCGATGGTAGGTCCTGTGAGGCTCATTCCGTGAGCCATCCATAGGCTAGCGTCGCGGTGGAACCGCGCGGCGATCGTTACCTTATTCGCCGGTGATGCTCGAAACGACACGTTCGGTCGGTTTCATCCGGACAATTGACATATTGAACGAGGGGGACATTTATGTCCACGCGTCGAAATCGCAGCTTCAGCCCGGATCGCAAGCCTATGGATCCGCTCGTCGAGCTGTGGATACTGCGGCTGCTGGTCCCGCTGGGCGCGCACCGCGCCTTCGTCGGGGACAGCCTCTTTCGCGACGAGCAGATTGCCAGGCTCATCGGTCTTGGCGAATGGATGGACACGGCTGGGCGTGAATTCGACCCGCCCGCTGTGCGTTCGCAGCTGCGCCGCATGCACCAGGCGATCGAGACCCGGAGACATGGCATCGAAGCGCCAGCCACCCTTGGCCTGAACATCGCCAAGCTGCAATCACTTGTCGGGCTGTCGGACACCGACTGCCGGATCCTGGAGTTCGTGGTCATGCTTCACGGGGACCGCATGCTCGACGAGGCGTGCGATTGGCTCGGCCCGGTAACGACGTCGGCGACCAGCGGCGTCTTGGCCGTCTTGCTGGACCGCCCAGAGGAAGAGGTACGTGCATCGCTCACGCCGCATGGCTTCCTGGCAAGGACCGGGCTTGTGACCGTGGACAGGTTCGGCGCGATGCTGCTTCGCAGCAAGTTCGACCTGCTGTCGCCCAAGTTCGCCGACACGCTCACATCGACACAGGGTGATGCAGTGGAGCTGCTTCGCGGGATGGTCGCGATGGGTTCGCCGCCACAGCTCGACCTCAAGGACTACGGATACATCGAGAAGTCCTTGGCGGTGCTGCAGCCTTACCTGAAAGGCTGCATCGCGGACCGGCTCGCCGGCGTCAACGTGCTGCTGCACGGTCAACCGGGTACCGGAAAGAGTCAACTCGCGAAAGTGCTCGCGCGGGAATTCCAGTGCGAGCTCCTGGAGATCGCCAGCGAGGACCCCGATGGAGACCCGATCAGTGGCGATCGGCGCCTGCGGGCGTATCGCCTGACGCAGACCTTCTTTGCCAGCCGCGAGCGCGCACTGGTTTTGTTCGACGAGGTCGAGGACGTCTTCAACCCACCCGAGGACAGCGTGTCACTGTCCAAGACTCCGGTACGGGCCAGCAAGGCTTGGATCAACCGCACACTCGAAGGGAACGTCGTTCCTGCGATCTGGGTGACGAACTCCATCGACGGCATCGATCCGGCATACATCCGCCGCTTCGACATGGTGATCGAGGTGCCGGTGCCACCCAGGAAGAAGCGCGAAACCATGCTCCAGGAGGTCTGCGGAAAGCTACTCTCGGCGTCCGACGCCGCGCGGATCGCCGAGTCCGAGTCGCTCGCGCCGGCGGTGCTCACCCGGGCGGCCAAGGTGGTCGGAAGGATCCGGGCACAGGTCGGCGGGGAGGGCGCCGCCGGCGCCCTGGAACTTCTCATCGACAGCACCCTGACCGCCCAGGGGCACAAGTCCATCCGCGCGACCAAGTCCGACCTCCTGCCGGAGATCTACGACCCGGCATTCATCCACGCCGATGCCGACCTGGCACAGGTGGCCGCCGGGCTTGCTCGGGAAAAGAGCGGGCGCCTGTGCCTGTACGGTCCTCCCGGGACCGGCAAGAGCGCGTACGGGCGCTGGCTTGCCGAGACGATGGGCGTGCCGATGATGGTCAGGCGCGCCTCCGAGCTCCTGTCGAAGTACGCGGGGGACAGCGAGAAGAACATCGCCCGGGCGTTTCGCATCGCTGAGAAGGAAGGCGCGCTCCTGCTGATCGACGAGGTGGACAGCTTCCTGCAGGACCGACGCGGCGCACACGCTGGGTGGGAGGTGACCCTCGTCAACGAGATGCTGACTGCAATGGAATCCTTCCCGGGAGTGCTGATCGCTTCCACGAACCTGATGGACGGCCTGGATCCGGCGGCACTGCGCCGCTTCGACCTCAAGGTCAAGTTCGATTTCCTGCGGCCGGACCAGTCCTGTGAGCTGTTCCGGCGCTATTGCGCCAAGCTTGACCTTGACCCCGCGCCGGAGGGGGTGCTGGACAGGCTGTCGCGCCTGCGCGCGCTTACGCCGGGCGACTTTGCGGCGGTACTGCGCCAGGCGCGCTTCCGGCCGATCGCGACGGCCGCGGCGATGCTCGCCGCGCTCGAATCGGAATGTCTGGTCAAGCGGGTCGGGAGGCCTGCCATCGGCTTTCATTCGTGAGGTGGAAGCCGCGTATCCCGGGGGGCGTCCCCGGATTCCGCATCTTGCGCAGCCCAGCAAGTGCGGACACCGCGGCTTCAGCATGGCGCCTGGCCACGCGACCAAAGTCAATTGGCGTTGCCCCCGATTCCGATCCGCCATTCTGAAACCGCCGGGTGCCATAGCCGGAGCGCGGTCGGCCGAGACTCGGCCTCAAATAACCGCGCTAGTAGGTAGTCGCGGACACCCGAGCGAGTTGATCGGAAGATCAACCTGATCCCAGCTGCCCCGGTAGCTCTATCGATTTCCTCATTTATAGACAAAATATAGACGATTAAACAATTTAAAGAATTAAATATGGGTGGTAAATATAAAAACGTTTGACAATCGATGCTTGCCATCCGATAATCATCCATATTTGATTTTCTAATTTTTTTAAGAAATCTAATTTGGTATATAAACCATGAAGAATCATCCAATCCCACTTCCTGTCGAACGAGCCTTGCGCAGGGTCGGGCAAAGCTTGGCTCTCGCCCGCCGCCGCCGATATTTGTCCCAGGAAGCCTTGGCTGAGCGCATCGGCGCCTCCGTAAATACGGTTCGGCGCTTGGAAGACGGCCACCCGGGCACCGCCCTTCAGCACCTTGCCCGTGCGCTCCAGGTCTTTGGTGAACTCGACAAAATTGAGAACCTGATGGATACGGCCCAGGATTCGGTAGGCCTCGCGCTCATGGACGAGAAACTCCCGCAGCGGATTCGCACCGTGCGCCGTACTGACGAACCTGGCGCGTTTTGATCCGCGTTAGACCGCTACAGATAAGCATCGATGGACCCCAAGACCACGGCAAAGCGAGCCAAACCCGGCTCGGCTGCCAGAGTCGAATTGGACGTCTGCCTGGGGCAAGCCGGCACGCCACTTGGAAAACTCATCTACGTCAAGAGCGGCCAACGTGAGTTCTCACAGTTTGCCTACCGGGAAGACTGGCTGGCCAGTCCCGTGGCGTTCGACATCTCCCCTGATCTATCCCGTGCTCTGGGCTACCAGCTGCGCAAGGCGCCGTCCAAGGAGGACTCCTGCTTTTTCCTTGCGCTGGCCGACACCGAGCCCGATAGCTGGGGTCGTCGTGTCATCGCGCGGGCTCACGCCAAGGAGCGAAAGCGGAATCCTGCACTGCGTGCACTGACCGAGGTCGACTATCTTTGCGCGGTCGATGATTTCAGCCGCATGGGAGCACTTCGCTTGGGAGCGGGGGCGCAGACCCGCCTGCGCAACGTCGAAGAAGGCAAGCGTGCCACGCCGCCGCTGCTGGAGCTCGAAAAGATATTGACGGCCTCGCGCGCCGTTGAACTGAGCACAGAGACCGCAGAGGACCTCGATTACCTCCAGGGAAAAGGCACCTCGTTGGGCGGTATGCGGCCCAAATGCACGGTGCTCGATGACGACGGAGCGCTCGCCTTGGGAAAGTTTCCCAGCGTCAAGGACGAGCGCAGTGTCACCCGTGGAGAGGTTCTCGCCCTGCGCCTGGCCACGCTGGCAAGGATCGATTCGGCGAACGCCCGCATCGTGATGATCCAGGGTGCTCCGGTGGCGATCATCCGTCGTTTCGACAGGACGCCGAGCCACGGCCGCATCCCCTACCTGTCAGGGGCAAGCCTCCTGCAATCCAGTCGAAATGAGGAGCGTGCCTATACGGAGATCGTGGATGCGATGCGTTCGCGGTGCGTCGATTTCAGCGCCTCGGCCCGGCAGCTCTGGCGAAGGCTGGTTTTCAATTTCCTGATCACCAATGTCGATGACCATCTGCAGAACCTCGGTTTCTTGTACGTCGACAGGAATCAATGGCGGCTGTCCCCGTCCTTCGACCTCAATCCGTTCCCTGACAAGGACAGGGAGTCGAAGACCTGGCTGAGCGAAGACACTGGCCCCATAAGCTCGGTGGCACAACTGCTGGGCCAGGCTGCCCGGTTCCAACTCGATCCAGACGAGGCCACCGCGGTGCTGGCCGAGGTGGTCGAGGCCGTGCAACAGTGGCGTGACGTGGCCTTGACGGCAGACGTTGGCCTCGCCCAAGCGGAGCTCGAGGACTTTGCGCCTGCTTTCGAACATGCCGGACTCGAAGAGGCGCTTGCCTTGCTGGGGTAGGCTGCCTCACCGACGCCGGGCTCAGGTGCGCGGCAATTCGCGGATTTCGACGGTGCCGCCGCATTCGTAGACCGGATTTCCGGCCAGGGCATCCTGGGCGGCGGCCAAGCTGTCGGCGCGAATGCGTATATAGCCGGTAATCTGCCCGCTCAAGGCCCCCGCAGGCCCTTGCTTGCGGAAAGTTGCACCCGAACCGATCGCGCTTCCCCCGTCGAAGATATCCAATTCGCGCAGCCGGAGGAGATACGCGCTCCAGGCTTCGGGAGGCGGCTCGGCACTTGCATCGCCGTGCATGAACACGATGAAATCCCTCATTGCAATCTCCGTTGCGGTTTGCGGCCGGCGCGCGGCGGCCGTCGGTCTGCCGGTCTTCCGTGGATAGAAAGTAAGTTGATAGTCTACTATATTGACTAAATATCGTGTCGTTCGTACACTCGACCCATGCGCCAGGGATCCTCGCAACCGCCCCCCTCGCTGGCCGCGCTGCTGCGCCGTGCACAGCGAACGTATGCCAATGCCATCCGTGCCGCGCTGGCCGAAACGGGCCACGACGATATCCCCGCCAACGGGCACTACCTGATCGGCGGCCTCGCCCGGGGCGACGGTGTGCCGATCAGCCGGCTGGTCGAGGCCTTGGGCATCACCAAGCAGGGTGCGGGGCAATTGGTCGATACGCTGGTCCTGCGCGGCTACCTGGCGCGCAGGACCGACCCGGCCGACCGCCGCAAACTGATCGTGACCTTGACCGCGCGCGGGCGCGCTGCTGCGCAAGCCCAGGCGGCGGCCTGCAAGGCGGTGGACCGCGCACTGGAGGCGGCGGTTGGTGCAGCCGCGCTGGAGACGACGCGGCGCACGCTGGCTGCGTTGGCGCTGCAGGAGCAGGCGTTGACCGAGGAGAGCAGCCTTGAGCGATGAGAAGAAATTCGAAGACCGCAACCTGGCCGGTGCGGTTTTCCTCAAATGCACGATGACGCAGGCACGGTTCGAGGATATCGATCTGTCGGACGCACACTTTGACAATGTCAATCTGCGCGGGGTCCATGTTCGCGATGCCAAGCTCTCCGGCGCCGTGATCGAGGAAGCGCAGATGGTCGGCCCGGTTTTCCGCGATTGCGCGATGCCGCAGGCACGGTTCGAGGACATCAAGCTCGCGGACGCCCGCTTCGACAATGTCGATATGCGCGGCGTGCATATCCGCGATGCCAATCTCACCGGCGCCGTGATCGATGACTCCCAGATCAGCGGCATGACGGTTGCGGGCTACGAGGTGGCAGCGCTGATCGCCGCGCGTGCAGCCGGCGCCTCCGTGCCGCCGGTGGCGCTGGCATCGGGCCTGGTCGCCCAGGCGCCGCGCGCCTTTCTTCCTACCCGCGATTTTGCCGCCAGCACCGCCTTTTACGAGGCGCTGGGCTTTACCAAGCTGCTGGACAGCGATGTGGCGATCTTCAGTACCGGGCCGGGCGCCTTCATCCTGCAACGCGCGTACGACGCGACCTGGGCCCAGAACTGCATGATGCAGCTGATGGTGGACGACCTCGACGCGTGGTGGGCGCATATCTCGGCGCTCGACCTGCCGCAGCGCTTTGATGTTGCACCTCCGCGTGCGCCGGCCATGCAAAGCTGGGGGTTGCGCGTGGCCTATGTGTTCGACCCGGCCGGCGTCCTGTGGCACTTCGCCCAGCGTCGCACCGGCACCACCTGGGATTAGCGGCCTGGGGCCGGGGTCGATCGATCCTGCCCGGCGTAGCCCGCCGCAGCCGTCCATAGCGTACGCAAACGCACCGACCCTCGCTCGTATCGCCGGGAAAATCCTTCGCTAGCCGTGGTGCGGCGTCAAGGCGGATCCGCGCAGCCCGGTCCCGCCCTCGCGGCGTGCCTTCGCCCGAATGGCGCGCGGCGCCACCGCGACGGGAACCCCGGATCATGACAAGCAGCACGCTCACGCCCGAAGTGCTCCGCAAGACCGATGCCTACTGGCGCGCGGCCAATTACGTTTCGGTCGGGCAGATCTATCTCTATGACAACCCGCTGCTGCGCCGGCCGCTGCGCTTGGCGGACGTCAAGCCCCTCGTCGTCAGCCATTGGGGCACCACGCCGGGACAGAACTTCATCTACGTGCACTTGAACCGGGTGATCAACAAGTACGACCTGGACATGTTCTACGTCGCGGGACCCGGTCACGGTGGCCCGGCCATCGTCGGCAACGTCTATCTCGAAGGCACCTGGAGCGAGGTGTACCCCGAGGTGACCCAGGATGAAGCCGGACTCAAGGAGCTGTTCAAGCAATTCTCCTTTCCCGGCGGCATCTCGAGCCACGTGGCGCCGACGACGCCCGGTTCGATCCACGAGGGCGGCGAGCTCGGCTATTCCTTGAGCCATGCCTTTGGCGCCGTCTTCGACAACCCCGGGCTGATCGTCGCCTGCGTCGTCGGCGACGGCGAGGCGGAGACCGGTCCGCTGGCAACGTCCTGGCAATCCACCCGCTTCCTCGATGCGCAGACAGACGGCGCCGTGCTGCCGATCCTGCACCTCAATGGCTACAAGATCAGCAATCCCACGGTGCTGGCGCGCATCGATGCCGAGGAACTCGAGCAGTTCCTGCGCGGCTGCGGCTGGGAGCCGCGGTTCGTCGAAGGCGATGACCCGGACCTGATGCACGAGCGGATGGCGAGCGTGATGGATTCCGCGATCGAGGACATCCAGCGGATCCAGGCCGGTGCACGTGGCAGGCAGAATCCGCTGCGCCCCCGCTGGCCGATGATCGTGTTGAGATCGCCCAAGGGCTGGACGGGGCCCAAGGTCGTCGATGGGCTGCAGATCGAGGGTACGTTCCGTTCACACCAGGTTCCGCTGCTGGTCGATCCGGAGCATCCGCACCACGTTGCTCTGCTCGATAGCTGGATGCGCAGCTACCGGCCGGAGGAACTGTTCGACCGCAATGGCCGCCTGGTCGCTGAACTGGCGGAGCTCGCCCCGAAGGGCAAGCGGCGCATGGGTGCCAATCCGCACGCCAACGGCGGCCTGCTGCTGCACGATCTCCGGATGCCGGATTTCCACGAGCACGCGGTGCAGGTGACCGCCCCCGGCGCCGTCGAAAGCCACGACACCCGGGTGCTGGGCACCTTCCTGCGCGACGTGGCCAGGCTCAATCAAGGGCAGCGCAACTTCCGCATCTTCGGTCCCGACGAGACGCTCTCGAACCTGCTGGGCGCCGTGTTTGAAGTCACCAAGCGCCAGTGGGATGCCCGCCAGGTGCCGGAGGACGAATTCCTCGCGCCCCAGGGGCAGGTGCTCGATGCGATGCTCAGCGAGCACCAGTGCGAAGGATGGCTCGAGGGCTACCTGTTGACCGGGCGCCACGGCCTGTTCAACAGCTACGAGGCCTTCATCCGCATCGTCGATTCCATGTTCAGCCAGCACGCCAAGTGGCTCAAGGTCTGCCTGGAACTCCCCTGGCGTCGCCAGATCTCCTCATTGAACTACCTGCTCGCCTCGCACGTGTGGCAGCAGGACCACAACGGTTTCACGCACCAGGATCCCGGGTTCCTGGACCACGTGATCAACAAGAAGGCGGACATCGTCAGGGTGTACCTGCCGCCGGATGCGAACTGCCTGTTGTCGGTCTTCGACCATTGCCTGCGCAGCCGCAACTACGTCAATGTCGTGGTCGCCGGCAAGCACGCGCTGCCGCAATGGCTGACCATGGATGCGGCGGTCATCCATTGCACGGAAGGCATCGGCATCTGGCAATGGGCCGGCAACGACCAGGGCGACACGCCGGACGTGGTGATGGCCTGCTGCGGGGACACGCCGACCCTGGAGATACTGGCGGCGGTTTCCATCCTGCGCGAGCACCTGCCCGATCTTCGGATCCGGGTGGTGAACGTGGTCGACCTGATGAAGCTGCAGTCCTGCACCGAGCATCCGCACGGCTTGAACGAGGGCGACTACGACTCGCTGTTCACGAAGGACAAGCACATCATCTTCGCGTTCCACGGCTATCCCTCGCTGGTCCACCGCCTGACCTACCGGCGCAGCAACCGCAACCTGCATGTGCGCGGCTACCAGGAGGAGGGCACGATCACCACGCCCTTCGACATGCGCGTGCAGAACGACCTGGACCGGTTCCACCTGGTCATCGACGTGATCGACCGGCTGCCGCACCTGGGCAGCCGGGGCGCCTACCTGAAGCAGACGCTGCTCGACAAGCTGATCGAGCACAAGCATTACATCAATGCGCACGGGCAGGACATGCCGGAGATACGCAACTGGAAGTGGAAGCCGCGCGAGCAGGATGCAGGAGAGACCGATGGCGAGGTCCGTAGCGGTGTCGGATCCGAAGGCAACGGTGCCGAGCCGGTAACCCGCCCGAAACGCAGGTAGTCAAGCACCTATTTGACTCCCTCTCCTGCTCCCTCTCCCGCTCCGCGGGAGAGGGTGGGGGAGAGGGCGGTCGCTTTGGCAGCGCGTTCTTGCGGCCACCCTCACCCCCGGCCCCTCTCCCGCGCGGCGCGCGGGAGAGGGGAGGTACGTTCATCTCTCATGCGTCGGGGAATTCACCCTGGCATTTTGGCCGCGTCCGGCGCTGGCTTCACGTCACGCTGCTTCCGGTACCGGCGTATCAGCGCATTGGTCGAGCTGTCGTGGGCGAGGGCCGGCTCGGGGACGCTCGCCAGTTCGGCGGCGGTGCGCTGGGCCAGGACCTTGCCGAGCTCAACGCCCCACTGGTCGAACGAGTCTATGTTCCATATCACGCCCTGGGTGAATACGCTGTGTTCGTACAGCGCCACCAGCGCGCCCAGCGTGAACGGCGTAAGGCGCTCCGCTAGCAGGGTATTGGTCGGGCGATTGCCTTCGAAGACCCGGTGCGCAACCAGGGCCTCGGCGATGCCGTCGGCCCGGACCTCGTCGGCCGTCTTCCCGAAGGCCAGCGCCTCGGTCTGCGCGAACAGGTTCGCCATCAGCAGGTCATGCTGGCTGCCTTGGGGGTTGAGGGACTGGCAGAAGCCGATGAAATCGCAGGCAACCAGGCGCGTTCCCTGGTGCAGCATCTGGTAGAACGAATGTTGTCCGTTGGTTCCCTGCTCGCCCCAGACGACCGGCGAGGTCGCTTCGGTCACCGGCAGCCCCTCGAGCGTCACGTGCTTGCCGTTGCTCTCCATCGTCAGTTGCTGCAGGTAGGCGGGAAAGCGCTTCAGGTACTGATCGTACGGGAGTACGGCCAGCGAGGTCGCCCCGAGGACGTTGTTGTTCCAGACCGACAGCAGGCCCATCAAGGCCGGCAGATTGCCGGGCAGTGGTGCCGAGAGAAAATGCTCGTCCATGCTGCGCATGCCGCGCAGCATTTCGCGAAACTGCACATCGCCGATCGCGATCATCGTCGATAGCCCGATCGCCGAATCGATCGAGTACCGTCCGCCGACCCAGTCGCACATCGGAAACAGGTTGGCGTGGGGGATGCCGAATTTCGCGGCCGCCTCGACGTTGGCCGAGACAGCCAGGAAGTGCCGGGCGACGGATCGCTCATCCCCGAGCTTGCGCAGGCTCCAGGCGCGGGCCGCTTGCGCGTTGGTGAGCGTTTCGAGTGTCGCGAAGCTCTTCGAGCACACGATGAAGAGCGTTTCCTCGGGTGCCAGATCCCGGATTGCCTCGACGAGATCGGTCCCATCGACATTGGATACGAAGCGCATCTGCAGGTTCGATGCGCTGTAGTGATGCAGCGCCTCGTACGCCATCACCGGGCCCAGGTCCGATCCGCCGATGCCGATGTTGACCACGTTGCGGATGGGCTTGCCGGTGTGGCCGAGCCATTGCCCGCTGCGTATCGTGGCGGCGCGTTCTGCCATGCGATCGAGCGTGGCGTGCACCTGCGCGACCACGTCGACGCCGTCGAGGACGATCCGCTCGTCCGCCGGGGCGCGCAGCGCCGTGTGCAGCGCCGCGCGATGCTCGCTGGTGTTGATCCGGTCGCCGCGGAACATCGCGGCGGTGCGCCCGGGAAGGTCGCAGTCCAGCGCCAGCGCCACCAGCAGGCGCAGCGTCTCGGCGTCGATCCGGTTCTTGGAGTAGTCCAGGTAGAGGCCGGCCGCCTCGAGCGTGAAGCGGGTGCCGCGCTGCGGATCGGCCGCGAAAAGCGCTCGCAGATGCCGGCCACCGACCTCGGCGTGATGCGCGAGCAGCGCCTTCCAGGTGCCGCGGGTGGAGAGACCCATCCCCGGGTTGCGCGCCGCAAGCGCCACGGCGGCGTTCATGCCGATGCCGGGGACGCCTGCGGCGCGGCCTTCTTGGCAATCTGTGCAAGCAGGCTGCGCCAGGAGTCGGCAAAGCTGTCGACACCCTCGCGCTGGAGCTGCGCGGCCAGCGCATGCTCATCGAGCCCCTGCTGGCGCAGCTGGGCGATGACATCGACCGCATCGCTGGTTTGCGTCAGCTTGGGGGGGCTCAGCTTCCCGTGGTCCGCATAGGCCAGCAGTGTCTTTTCCGGGATCGTGTCGATCGTCGCGTCGGCTGCCAGGGCCTCGACGTACATCGTGTCCGCAGCCGCCGGATCCTTGGTGCCGGTGCTGGCCCAGAGCAGCCGCTGCGGGCGGGCGCCGGCGGCCTCGAGCTTCTTCCAGCGTTCGGATGCGAGGAGCTCGCGATAGGCCTCGTAGGCCAGGGTGGCGATGGCGATGCCGAGCCGGTTGTGCAGCAGCCCGGGGAACGCCTTGGCGGCGGCCACGTCCCAGCGGCTGACGAACAGCGAAGCGACCGACCCGACCTTAAGGTCCAGACCGTTCTCGGCGCGGCGCTCCAGGCCACGCAGGTAGGCGTGCGCGGCGGCGCGATAGTGCTCGCTCGAGAAAAGCAGGGTGACGTTGACGGGGATGCCCGCGAAGATGGACTGCTCTATCGCCAGGATGCCCTCGGGGGTGCCCGGGATCTTGATCAACAGGTTGGCAAGAGCGCCTTGCGCATGCAATTGGGCTGCCGCGGCGATGGTGCCGTCGGAATCGTGCGCGAGCAGTGGCGAGACTTCGAGCGACACCCAGCCGTCGGTGCCCTGGCTCGCGTCGAAGACGGGCCGGAACAGCTCCGCTGCCTGCGTGAGATCCTCGAGCGCAAGTTCGAAGAACAGTCGCTCGCCGGATAGGCCAGCGGCGGTGAGTACCCGGATGCTGTCGTCGTAGAGCGCACCCGCGCCGATCGCATGCTCGAAGATGGTCGGATTCGAGGTAAGGCCGGTCACCGACAGCTCGCCGATGTAGCGCGCCAGCGTACCGCTTTGCAGCAGCTGGCGGGTGATGTTATCGAGCCAAAGCCGCTGGCCCATATCGTGTAACGCGAGCGTGCGCGGGTTCGTCATCGAGCCTCCAGCGATTCAGGGGTTCAATGCGGAGATGCGTTCCTCGGCGGCACCGAGCAGGTCGTCGGCCCAGTAGCCGTGCTTGCCGTAGTGGCCGTGGAGCGCCGCCTCCTCGATCCGTTCGAGCTGGGTGGAGAGCCGGTAGGGCGGTGAGGTCCGCACCGCCTCGCGAGTCAGCTGCACCGAGACGGTCGAGTCCTGCCAGTTCACCCGCTCGATCCAATCGGGCGACACCAGGACGAGGTGCCCCAGCCACCAGGCGCTGGTGTCGACGATAAGATACCGGATGGCCCAGGTCTGGTCGTCGATGAGCATGCCGTGGATGCGGCCGATCTCACCATCGCTGGCATGGACATGGTAATGGCGCACGACCCGGCCGCTGCGCAGGTGCGGGTCGTCGTGGTCGTGGCGCACGTCCTCCTGGCGCGCGAAGTCGACGCCCGGCGCCGATGCCGGTTCCGGACTCCCGGCCAGCATCTGGCCGGGAGAGGCATGCGTGCCCCAGATCCCGGAGCCGGTCCAGTAGTACGGATAGCCGTAGTAGTCGAGGTATTGCCTCTCGTGCTGCCGCGAGACGGGCCGCTGCGTGTCGATGTCGGGGCTGTCGCGCACCTGCTCCTGGGTGATCGCGACCGGTAGCAGGCGCTGGTCCCACATGGCATTGCCGATGGCCAGCGGAGATATCAGCACCTTGCGCTGGGTGAGCCAGAATCCCGTCTCGATGACGAGGTAGCGGATGACCCAGGACTGGTCGTCGAACAGGAAATCCCACACCCGCCCGACGTCGCCGTCGGTGGCGCGGATCGAATAGCCGTCCAGGTCCTGCACGGTACGCAGCATGGCCTTGCCCCTCTTTTCAGTGTGCCGCGTCAGGAAATTTCCGGGTCTTCGTCGGAGGGCAGCGTCGTCAACGCCAACTCGATGTTGGCCGCCAGGCGCTCGGCGAATTTCTCCGCTTCGAACAGATGCAGCGTCGCGTAGTACCGGGCTTTGAGCCGATATTGCCGGACGTCGTCCTCGAGCACCTTCCTGGTTTCATCCTTCGTCACCTGACCGCTCCCGGTACGGCGCCGCGGCGCACGCTTGCGCTGCCTGCCCCGCATTCTAGGCCCGCATTCGAGCATGCCGCGGCCGCAGCATCGGTGCGCCGGCGCACGCAAGGCGCCGGCTTGCGCCGTCGATCGGCCGCGAACGGTGCAGCCGGTCGCACAGACCCGTCGAAGCGATCGGCGCAAGGTCGGAGCTCGCACCCGCAAGGAGCAAGACCGTGTCCAAGCTCACCACGAAGTCCAGGGCTGCCATCACCGGCGGCAAGTTTGCCTTTCCCGCGCAGCGCAAGGAACCGCTGGCCAACGCCAGCCACGTCCGCAATGCCATCGCACGCTTCCATCAGGTTGAGGGCGTGAGCGATGGCGATCGGGACGCGGCTTGGCAACGCATACTGGCTGCAGCCCGTCAATTCGGTGTGCAGGTCCATGAGCAGGGCTGGCGCGCGTTGCACGGGGGCCACGCCCGTCGACCCAGCTAAGACGCGGCTGCGCCGGCCGCGGCAGACTTACCGGCTCGGCGCTCCGGGTGGCTCCGCTTGCGCGGTCCGACGCCGGCAAGACGAACTTCTTCACGATGCCGCGCGTCAGATAGCGGACCGCGCAGGTAAGTGATGCTTGTGTGTTCCAGCGCACAGATCAATGACAGTGTTATTGACCATCATTCACGGCGGATGGTAGTGATGACCGCAGGTCTTGCCGCTTTGACCCATTCAGTTTGGCTTTCATCCAGGAAATCAAACGCCATTTCTGTTAGGGTTGCACTCCTTCTTGTTGTTGTTTGGAGGTTTCATGAAGCAGGAATCAAAGCTCCTCAACGAATTGTTCGCGCAGCAGCGCTCGCTCAATTCGGATCAAGTCCGCATTTCCCAGGAGCTCGTCGAGGTCAATCAGAAGATTCAGTATCTGCTGGCGCTGCACGCCAGCGGGGTATCCGGGGCTGGCCTCAACGGCCATGTTTCCATGCCGATTGCCAATGCCAAGGTTTCCAACGGACTGCGCAAGAGCGGCAAGCGCCAGTCCTGGTTCGATCGCGGTGAGGCCGTCAAGCTGATCCGGCAGGTCGCGCGGCGTTCGATGCGGCCAGCCGAAGTGGTCCACGCGGTCATGGATGCCAAGGGCTATGCCGGCACCCTGAGTGCGGTTGACAAGAAGCGCGCTCAGTCGGCGATCCACATGGCGGTGATCTCCGCCGTCAAGGCCGGCGCGCTGTCGCGTGACAAGGAAGGCGCGGTACGCGTCAAGGGGTGATCGCCGTCCAGGCGCGCGCTATCTTCACTGCGAATCCGGTACCGGCCGGCGCGCTTGCGGCGGAACCGTCCAGCGCTGATCGCTTGCTTCCCCCGGGCAGGATGCCCGGGGATCGCGGATGACCGTGCGGGTTCCGGCGCGCGTTCGGCGTGCCCTGCTGGCGCTCGCAGCACTGGCCGCAGGCGCCGTCGTGCAGGCGGCGTCGCCCGCGGGCGATGACCCGATCGCCCCGCTGGAACCGGTGCCGGCGTCGAGCACCCCGGCGCAACTGGTATACGGCCCCGAACTGGAGGGCTACGAGTATCCCTATCCGGTGCGCCGCTTCGCCTTCGAATCGCAGCGCGTGCAGATGCAGATGGCCTACCTGGACCTGGCGCCCGATGCGCCCAACGGGCGTACGGTGGTGCTGCTGCACGGCAAGAACTTCTGCGCCGGCACCTGGGCGCCAACCATCGCGGCACTGTTAGGCGCGGGCTACCGCGTCGTGGCGCCCGACCAGATCGGCTTTTGCAAGTCGAGCAAGCCCGCGCGCTACCAGTTCAGCTTTCACCAGCTCGCCAGCAACACGAAGGCGCTGCTCGATGCCATCGGCGTCGATCGCCCCATCGTGGTCGGGCACTCGACCGGCGGCATGCTGGCCGTGCGCTATGCGTTGATGTTCCCCGCCCAGGTGGATCGGCTCGTCCTCGTCAATCCGATCGGTCTCGAGGACTGGCAGGCCAAGGGTGTTCCGGTTCCCACCGTAGATCAGTGGTACCAGCGGGAGTTGCACGTCACGGCCGAGCGCATCCGCGCGTACGAGCAGGCGACGTACTACGCCGGCCAGTGGCGCGCGGCTTTCGACGCGCCCGTGCGGATGCTGGCCGGCATGTACCTGGGCCCGGGGCGCGAGCAGGTTGCCTGGGACTCGGCGCTGCTGTACGACATGATCATGACCCAGCCGATCGTCTACGAACTGGGCCGGATCCAGGCACCGACCTTGCTCATCATCGGCCAGCGCGACACGACCGCGATCGGCAAGGAGTTCGCCGCGCCGGAGGTGGCCGCCGGCCTGGGCAATTACGCGTTGCTGGGCCGCAGCGCCGCCGCGCGGATTCCCCGGGCGACGCTGGTGGCGTTTCCGGACGCCGGCCATGCTCCGCAGATCCAGGACCCCGCAGCTTTCAACCGCGCGTTGATCGAGGGGCTGGAGCCGCATCGACCGCCGATACCCGGGCCCTGATCGCGCGCAGCGCAGGTCCTGCCGACGCTGACGCCCGGTAACGGCTGCTAGCGCGCTTCCAATTCCTCCGGCGCCGCATCCTCGAGGGTCTGCTGCACGAGACCGAAGGTTCGGTCGGCGTTCCATCGTATGCCGATGCCCGGATTGCCGGCGACCTTGCTGGGCACGTCCGAGTACACCTGCCGAGCGACGCCGTACTTGGCGCCCTCGCATCCCTTGTCGATACGCATGTACTACCCCCTGGGCTGAAGTGCTTGATAGCGGTGCTTTACAGCGACACGTCCCGCTTCCCACGGCGCGACAGTACGTGATCGCCAGGCCCTGGTATGTCTCGCGGCGCACGCATGGCCCACGCGTGTGCGCACGCGTTTGGTGCGCCAGCGCACGGAAGCGCATCGGTAAGTGGCATTCAATCGGGGAGCGCTGCACCATCCCCCCGGCACGAACGCGGCGCCGTGCCATTCAATGAAAGCATGTAATGTCGGTAATTCCCAATCCCAAGGACAATCATCTGCTCGCCGCCTTGCCGGAGCACGATTACGCGCGCCTGTTGCCTGACCTGCAGCCCGTGGTCATGCCGCTGGGCAAGGTGCTGTACGAATCCGGGGCGACGATGTCCCAGGTCTACTTCCCTACCACCTGCATCGTCTCGCTGCTGTATGTGATGGAGAGCGGCGCATCCACCGAGATCGGCGTGGTCGGCAAGGAAGGCGTGGTCGGCGTGTCGCTCTTCATGGGCGGCGGTTCGACGCCCAGCCGCGCGCTGGTGCAGAGCGCCGGCATGGGGTTCCAGCTGCCCTCGCGCAAGATGAAGGCCGAATTCGAGCAGTACGGGCCGCTGATGCACCTGCTGCTGCGCTACACGCAGGCGCTGATCACGCAGATGACGCAGACGGCCGCCTGCAACCGGCACCACTCGCTCGACCAGCAACTGTGCCGCTGGCTGTTGCTGAGCATGGACCGCCTGCAGGGCAACGACCTCGTGATGACCCAGGAGCTGATCGCCAACATGCTCGGCGTGCGCCGCGAGGGCGTCACCGCGGCCGCGCTCAAGCTGCAGAAGGCCGGGCTGATCCGCTACGCGCGCGGGCACATCACGGTGCTGGATCGCCCGGGCCTGGAAGAGCGCTCGTGCGAGTGCTACCGGGTGGTCAAGGACGAGTACGACCGCCTGCTCGGTCCGGTGAAGGCGCACGCTTCAGGGCGCCGGTCCGCGCATGCCGCGCCGGCGCGGGAACCCTCGCGCACGTGAACGCCGCCGTACGCCGCCGGGCCCAACCACGCCCGGCGGCGCGGCGCGCGCGGCGGCCGGCCGGCACCGATCGCTCATCCCGCGCGAGATGAGGCATGGCCTCAGCGCGTGGCGCTGGCGTCGACGCAGACGCACCAGTTGGCGGGGGCGACCAGGTCGATCAGGATCTGCGCCTGCTCGGCCGTGATCGCGGCGATCGCCTGGTCGATCCGGACCAGGATCTCATCGACATCGGCGCCGCGGCAGCGGGCGACGCTGGCGCGCCAGGCATGCATGTCCAGTGCCATCGCCCGCAGCACGCGAACATCCATCCGGCCTGCGCCGGTGGCATTCCATCCCGTACACCCCGGGGAATCGCTCGCGGGCATCACTGCCTCTCCATCGGATCGCGCACACCTGCGCTCCTGCGGCGACCTTACGCCGCGCTGCGGTCATGGTCGGTTGCCAACCCCACATAACCTGTGGTCTTCCATTCCAGCGCCCGAAGCGCGGCGTTCGTGCGCTGGTGCACCGACGCAGGCCAGGGGCGCAAGGGCAAGCCGGAAGATGCGGTGTTCGACATCGAGCGTACCAACCGGCTGGTCCCGGTCCTGGTCGAGGACTGCACCAAGGAACCGAAGGCTTCGTATTACAAGAAGGTCAAGGAGGCGGTCAAGAAGGCCTCCTAGCAGCGCGTAGCGCCCCGGTCGCGTCACGGGGGCGGGGATTCGCGCCCGCGGTCCCCGGCGCCTGCGCGGCCATGCTGGCGCGCCGGACCCGGCGGCAGGCGTCCTGAAGGCTTCGTGCCCGGTCACACCAATTTCCCTGCCAGCACTTACACTGCGCTGGTTGAATTGGGGGGCAGGGTATGGGACCGAACGATCACGCCGCGGCGCCGATCCGCGCGCCCCGGCATCGGGCCGGGAGGCGAAAGCTCGTGCCGCTGTTGGCGGGTGCCGGCTTGGCGCTGCTCGCGGCGGCGCCGGCGCCGGCGGCCAACTACGCGCTCATCATGACGATCGGCACGTATGAGAATCCGCGCGCCGACCTGCCCGGCATCGACCTGGACGCACGCAACGCGGGCAAGATCGCCGAGTCCATGGGCGTTCCGGCGGCCAACATCGCGTACCTGAGCGACGACAAGCTCTCGCTCGACGGTTTTCGCGAAGCGTTCGACAAGACCAGCGCGCGCATCAGCCGCGGCGACAACGTGTTCGTCTACTACTCCGGCCACGGCACCCAGTACCCGGAGGGCGTCGGCAAGTGCGGCGAGGGCATGGTCTCCTACGACATGCATGCCTATGGCGACCTGGACCTGCAGCGCAGCCTGGCGCACCTGAGCGAGAAGGCCGGCCAGGTGGTCATGATGAACGACTCGTGCTTCTCCGGCGGCCAGGCCGAGGCCAAGAGCCTGCGCTCCATCGAGCGCGTGCCCAAGGTGTTCAAGCTCTCCGATGCCGCACCAGGGTACACCTGCGGGGAGGCCATCAACATGAAGTTCACCCGCGCGCTGGTCCCGGCGGTCCGGCAGGCCGGCAGCAACCTGCTCTACGTGGCCGCGTCGCAGGACAACGAGGTGGCGCACGCGAGCACGCTGGGCAGCGCGGCGACGCTGGCCTGGGCGGCCTGCCTGTCGCAGCAGGCCGACGACGACCACAGCGGGGTGCTCAACGGCAGCAAGATCCGCAGTTGCGCGCAGGACTGGCTGGACAAGAACAACTTCAACCAGCACGTGACACTGGTCGGCAACAAGGAACTGCCGCTGGCCTTCGTCGGCACCGCCGACGGCGCCGGCGACCCGGGCGCGGCGCCGACCGCTGCGCGGTTTCTCGACAACCTGCGCCACGCCGCCTCGCCGGGGATGCCGGTCAGCCTCACGGTGACCAGTTCACGCATGCGCATCGAGCACGACGTGCTCGATTTCACGGTGACCACCAAGCAGCCCGGCTATCTCACCATCCTGCAGGTGGGCAGCGACGGCAAGACCTTCAACCGTCTCTTTCCCAACGACGTCGACCAGGACAACCAGGTCCCGGCCGGAACGCTGCGGCTGCCGCGCCGCGGCTGGGCGGTGCGCTCGGGCGGCCCGCCGGGCACGAGCTACCTGATGGCGGTGCTGTCGGAGACGCCGCGCGATTTTGCCAAGGGCTTCAAGGCCGAGGGCCCGTTTCGCAGCGGCGAGGTGGGCCTGGCCTCGCGCACGCTGTACATCGCCGCCACCGGCGCCGACAGCGACCAGCCCGGCCGCTTCGGTGCCAGCGAGGTCGTCCCCATCGAGGAATACTGAGCGCCGGCCGGCGCGTCCGCGGGCGGACAGCGGCGCAAGGCGAGGTCGATGCCCTCGGCCTCCAGGTTCAGGCGCCGGCCATCGGCATTGATGTGCAACTCGATGCCCGGAAAGCTGCGCTGGAATGCCGCCAGGCGCGGCACCAGCCACAGCGAGGCGAAGGACGCGTAGGTCGTGACGACGACGCGCTGTGAGCGCGTCTGGCCGCGGATCTCGTCCACCGTGCGATCGATGCCGCCCAGCGCACTGCGCACGCTGCGCAGCAGGCGCTCGCCGTCGGCGGTGAGTGCCAGCGCGCGCGTCTTGCGCACGAACAGCCGGTGCCCGAGGTCCGCCTCCAGCGCGCCGACCTGGCGACTGATCGCCGATTGCGTCAGGTGCAGTTCCTCGGCTGCCAGCGTGAACGAGAGATGGCGCGCCGCGGCCTCGAAGCCGCGGCCGCATCAGCACATCGTGTCGGGCAGGATGCGCGGGACGGTGAGCTGCTCGTCCGGGCTGTCGTCGTTCCAGGAGTCGGCATGCAGCGGATGGGGCGCCGGGGCGGGGCGCTCGGGAACCGGGATCCGCAGGCTGCGCTCGGCTTCGGGGTCGATCGGGTGCGGCCTCGGGCCGTGCCAGGTCCCGGCGTAGACATGGGCGATGGCCTCGGCCACGACGGGCCTGCCGAGCAGGTAGCCCTGGCCGCGATCGCAGCCCAGGTTCTTGAGCACCAGCAGCTGGTCGGTGCGCTCGATGCCCTCGGCCACGACCACCTTCTGCAGCGCGTGGGCCATGTTGATCATGGCCGCGACGATCTTGCCGGCGTCGTTGTCCTGGCGCATGTCGACGATGAAGCTCATGTCCAGCTTGAGCACCTGGGCCGGCATCGTGCGCAGGTAGTTGAAGGACGAGTAGCCGGTGCCGAAGTCGTCGATGGCGATCAGCACCCCGTCGGCGGCCAGCTGGTCGAGGGCCTTCATCGCCATGTCGCCGCCGGCCACGAGCATCGACTCGGTGACCTCGAGCTCCAGCGCACCGGGGGGCAGTCCGGTCGCGGCCACGATCTGGCGCACCTGGGTGACGAAGTTGCTGCGCGGCAGCTGGCCGTTGGAGGCGTTGACCGAGATGCGCGGCACGTCCACCCCCGCGGCGCGCCAGCGCCGGTGCTGCAGGCAGGCTTCGCGCAGCACCCACATGCCCAGTTGCGGGATCAGGCCGATCTTCTCGGCATCGTCGATGAATTCGGCCGGCGACAGCAGCCCGCGGCTGGGATGCTGCCAGCGCACCAGCGCCTCCACGCCGCACAGTGCGCCCGAGCGCAGGTCGATCTGCGGTTGATAGTGGACGACGAGCTCGTCGCGCTTGAGGGCGTCGCGCAGCTCGGCGTCCAGGCGCGAGCGCCGCTTGCTCTGGGCGTCCATGCGCTTCTCGTAGAAGGCCAGGCGGCTGCGGCCGTCGCTCTTGGCCCGGTACATCGCGGCCTCGGCCATCCTCCACGGCTCCAGGTCCTCGCCGCCGCATTCCGGATAGACGGCGATGCCGACGCTGGCGCCGGTGTAGATCGTCCGGTCGTCGATCTCGATGGACTGCGACACGTTCTCGATCAGCGCGCGCGCGAAGCGGGCCGCGTCCTGCCGCGATCCCGCGTGGGACATGAGCGCGACGAACTTGTCGCCGCCGACGCGCGCGACCGAATCGGTATCGATCAGCAGGCCGCGGATGCGCTTGGCCACCTCCTCGAGCACCCGGTCGCCGATCTCATGGCCGTGGGTCTCGTTCACCTGCCGGAAGCGGTCCAGGTCGATGAAGAGCACGGCCAGCGACACGCCCTCGCGGCGCGCCGCCTCGAGCCGCTCGGTCAACAGCGCCTGGAACGCAGCGCGATTGGGCAGGCCCGTGAGGCGGTCCACGAAGGCCAGCGCATGGAGCTTCTGCTCGCGCGCCGAGCTGCGGAACGCGGCGATCAGCCGGTTGCCGATGGCCGCCAGCAGCTGGGCCTGGGGTCCACCCAGGCGCGAGGCCTCCGGGTAGCAGGCCACCAGGGCGCCCCAGCTGCGCTCGGCGTCGCTCAGCGGCAGCGTGAGGAAGTGGCGTACGGCGTCCTCCTTGCGCAGCCGGCCTATCATCGTCGGTGGCAGCGGGGCGCGCTCCGAGGTTTCGAACTTGGGCGACAGGGGCATGCCCGGTGCGAGCTCGCTGTCCGCGTCGCAGCGGATCGCCTCGACGCGGCTGCGTTCGCCCCGGCGCAGCTGGAAGATCTGCGCGGCATGGCGGCCGTCCGGATCGAACACCACCAGCACGACGATCGGGGCGTGCGTGACCTGGCTCATGCAGGTAAGCGCATGACGCACGAGGTCGCGCAGGTCGACCTTGCTCAGCATGGCCTCGTCCATCTGCGCCAGCACGCCCATCGTGGCGCGCCGGGCGCCCAGCTCCCGGGCCATCAGGTTGAAGCTGCCGGCCAGGCGCGCGAACTCGCCCGCGCCCCGCGGCGCGACGCTGACCGGGAACTTCTCCCGGGCTACGCGACGCATGCCGGCGCTCAGTTCGTCGGCCTGGCGCAGCCGGGTGCGGGCCTGGCCCGCACCGAGCACGGCGCCCAGCACGAGCGCCGCGCCGGCGGCAAGCGCCAGCACGAGCCCGTCTTGCGGCGCCGGCACCGGCGCTGCGCGCAGGTACAGTCCCGCGGCTGCCATGCCGACCGGAAGCAGCGCAGCCAGCGTGAACATGCCGATGAGGCGCATGCCGTCGGGGCTGCGCAGGTGGCGTAGGTCAGGCAGCTTCATCGACGGCATTCAACGGCAGGGTATCCCTCATCGCGCGCCGGCGCGCGCCACGCCAAGCGTCGGGCGTAGCACCCGCCCTCCCATATTTCGGAACAATCGCGCCGATCTTGAGCGTGGCCGGCCAGGCCCGGCCGGGCGCCGCGGGGGCCGGCCGCGGCAGCGCGGCACGGGATGAGCCCGCCGCCACCCCGCAGGGCGACGCTACGCCGTTCGTGCCACCCTGGCGCCGCCCGGGGCGCGCAGGCGCCGGCGCAGGGGCCCGTCGTAGACCGTGTCGGCCAGCCAGCAGGCGGCCAGCAGCGGCAGCAGCAGCGCCAGCCCGGC
>Ga0116231_10003308_pt1 | contig 33634 bp, 20 predicted proteins | sample S1TSphgellanicum_2_FD_89695 | JGI IMG/M metagenome (GOLD analysis project Ga0116231, IMG submission 89695) | Host-associated microbial communities from peat moss isolated from Minnesota, USA - S1T2_Fd - Sphagnum magellanicum MG | ecosystem: Host-associated > Plants > Peat moss > Unclassified... | reverse complement strand
TTTTTTTGAAGGCATTGTATTTGTTAATGAAAAAATTAGATATTTTTGTAAAAAAAAAAAGGAAGGAGGGGGGGGGGGGGGGTGACATTCATTCCATAACAATATTTCTTGAATTGATTAACATTATTCATGAAAATGATTTTTTCAACAAAATTTCTAAAATCATTCCCATCATCATATTTTCTTTTGTTATATCAATTTCATTATTTATCATTATTAAACAAGATTTAATTCTGATATATTAATATTTGGACAACAAATGATGATGGATATAAATAGTTTTGAATTTATTTATATTCTAATCATGGGTGAATTTCATCCAATAATTTGTTTATTTAATTCAAATCATAAATGAAATTCATCCATGCAAACATGACATTCATCCATATGAAATTATTCATCTATGGACATATTCATCCATGTAGATGGATTAAAATCACATTAAACTTTAAGTTTCAAACTTAAGCTTCACATTCATGCACAAGCCATCTTCTGAATTACTTCAATTCATAATATATTATATCAAATAATAATGAAATATGATGATTACATAATGACCTGATTGTGACATAATTTTAAGCAAGGTGAAATGACTAAGGTGTGTGAACTTATTTCATTTTTAAGGTCCTATAATGTTAGTGAACTACACTCCATTTTTATACTAGTGCAACTTTGTGAGTTTGTTTGAATCCCATCACAAGACTCCCACACCCTCATTATTTATGAGAATTAACATTATAGGGTAGGTGCACAATGTGTGGACCAATTTGGCACAAATCCAAAGTCTTTATTTACTCAAAATCATGATAGATTTTGAAAATTACAATTAGTTTACATTAATTTCTCCCATATATTTTTTCATTTCATTAATCTTTCATCTAAAGTTTCTTTTTTTATAAATATGTAAGCAAAATACCATAAAACACCTCTTCCTCTAATATGATATGAACTTATAAAAAAATACTCTTATTTAACCCATTCAAAAGTCCATAAGTATAATCTTAACATTCAATTAATTCCTTTTTTTGACCCTTAGCTTCCTTATTATGATATCTTACTATTTTAAATCCCTAACACACACCCCATTGATCAATGGACCATATCATAATCCACGTAGAAATGGCAGTCAAAGGTGTAGTTCATGAGTTTTGAATTCAAAAGACCATGGCTTTTACAATTTTTTTAATTTGTAAAATAATTTTGTGCATCATGTAGATATTCAAGTTAAGATTTAAAAACCAAGTTCATTTTAATAAATTTCAAGATCTATAAAGCAATGCGGGCATTGCAATGTCAACCACAAGGCATAATTGGCTTACATGATAGGTCCAAATTGGTCCACCCATTTGTGCATGCACCTTGTAACACATTTTGGGTTAAATTTTGATTTCTGAAAAAAATTCACTAGTAAAAAAATGTTGTTACATTGGTAGTCTAACCTACCTACCTTACCTACTTAGGTTTAAATAATTATAATGATTAAAATAGGTACCTACTTGAACTATATAAAGTAGAATATCCAAAGTAACATAGCTATTATAAGCTACATCGGGCAAAATTATTTATAAATATTGTAGGTTACTTTAGGCTACTATTAGGCAATTCAAAAATACATGGGTTATTTTAGCTTATTCATTAGAGGTTTCCAATTGCCATAAACAAGGAAAAAGAAAATTAAAAATCATTTGATTCCTATATGTGGTTTTTAATGTGTAGCAAAAAAAAGAAGAATATAATGAAATATTTTTATTTTGTAACCAAATTTGACTAAATCTTCTTAACACCACATTTTCTACATCTTCCAATAGATGACTGCCATTGGTTATAAAAAGATCCCCAAAAAAACATTGCTACTTAGGTTTGGAAAAAAAATGTTCAAAGCAATATGTTGATAGAAAATATTATTTAATGAAAAGGTAGTGTAATTAATGGTTAAGGACTTGGTCCTTGATTGTGAATGTGAAAGGCTCAAGTTGTCATACTTGCAACCTATTTAGGCTCCATTAGTGGTTTTACAACTTCCTGTGATGTTTTGTTTAGGAGGTCAACTACTAGGTTTTAATATATGTATCCATGTACATGGTAACATCAAGGTTGGAAAATAAATTGTATCATGCACTTTCATGCAATTCACAAGGGGACCATGTTGTCGTTCATAAAGTAAACAAATCCCTTCTCCTCCTCTAGTTTTTCACAAGTTGCATCTACTAAGGATTTAAAGAAGAAACGATCCTTGTTTTAAAAAACAATTAAAATCTTCAATGGACATTCAAGTAGGCAAATGATACACCTTTTGACAACTCTATTGTTGACTTAAGAAGATTCCATGTAGCAAATGAAAATGTTTATAAAAGAGTTTATACTCTAGGATACCTATTGTAAAGCATTGTGCACCATGGCCATTGGCTCCTTGGCTTAGAATCTTTCAAGCCAAAAACTTTCCATCAAAAGAAAGAAGTCAAATATTCCTTACCCATCCTCAAATCAAAGGTTGCTTTATTCATGAAAAAGGTTGTAGGTATTAGGATGCAAGTGGAGCATGGAATAAAAAAAGGGCAAGGACCATGGGCAATAGGTCAAAAGCACAAGGCAAGCCATAACTTGGAAGCAATTCAAAAGTTGAGCATCATGATGTAATCTCTCAAGCCTAAGATACTACAAGGATGCCAAGTAGGGACAATAAGGTGATCCTATTCACACTTGCCTTTAAAACTTGTAGCATACACACACACACACACACACACACACACACACATAGGAAGGAATATTTTTGAAATCTCTTTCAAATTGAAAGATTAATTTGATTATTGCATTTTAGGCTTGAAGGGGGAAAAAAAGAAGCTTTGAATAGAAAAGGTTTAACATGTGTTGAAGGATAGTAAGGATTCAATTTTATGGTATATTCCTACAACGAGAGAACACCCTAAGTTGATTTTTCATAAAAGAATGTATTTAGAACTTTGCAAAACTAGATTCTTTTATAATAAAATAAATGACCAATTGATATCAATTTAAAAGGAGATTTGCAAAGGGGTCGAATTCAATACATTTCACCGTGGCCTCTTAAACTAGCTTACCTTTTCACATTGAAATCAAAGAATATAGCCTACCAAATTAATATGTGCATTGTGTTGATGCAAGATTCACATTTGAAGAAGCAAGATAATCTTTTATAATTTTTTCTCAACTTGTCATAAATGGATAAACCATTATGTGGTGAGCTACTTTTTCAATTTGCATGTGCACTAACTATCAGGGTAATGAGTTTGGTGGTGGTCTAGAATTTATTCAATAATTGATGTTGTTGTTTTCTTCAAACTTTGGAGCATTGATTTAAAATCATGACACGAACTCAAGCAAAAGATGAAAAAAAATTATAATTATTTATATATGGTATTATTGAACATAAATGTTGGTGTCCATTTTTTAAATACTAACATTGAACAATTTTTTTTAAAAATAATTTTATTTGATTTTAGTTCATTTGTACTTTGTTTTGTAATTTGAGTTGATTTTGGTGGGAATGACAACATTTGCACTATGTCAAAACATAATTTTTACCTCTTTAATGGCCCAAGATGAAGCCTCTAGAAAAGTCCTAATTGAATTAATTGTTTAAAATTGTTTAACAATATGCAAAACATATAAAATTTTGTGAAACAATTGTGGCCTATATAATAAGGAAATATAATTTGAAACATTATGTGAATGTCATTGAGTATTTGGTGGATGTTAATTTTGTTCACATTCTTATAGCCATGATGAAGAGACGTTCCAAACCATAAAACTTAATGAAAATGAACAAAAGGAATGGAAAGTAATTGTTTGAATGCATGAATAAATACATAGATTAATTAATGTATAATCCCCATAAATGTTTGATAGTGTAAATGGAACTTACACAATAGTTAAAATTTTTTAAAATGTGTAGTATTTGAAGGTTATTTATGAAGGCAATTGGAGTAATCTTAACTTTCAGCCAAGGGTTGAGGGATACCTTTTTAAAAAATTGAAAACTACACGAGTAAAAATATAGGGTTTCATCATATATTGGTGGTTGGATCTACAAGTCATGATTCAATTAGTTTTATAATAGGAATGCATGTTTACAAAATCCAAATCTAATTAATCAATGTAGGGTACATATGCATTGATAATATGTAATAAAAAATTTATCAAACATATATAATATATGTATAAGAAAATTTAAGTATTAGTTATATTATATTTTGGTTCAATTAACAAGAACTTAGTAAGTGGATTATATTGATAATACAAGTATAACACTTGGGGAACATTGTAAGGATGAAAATATTGTAATTTATACAAAAGGTTTAGAGTAAAAGATGTAACATTAATGAGGTGGTATTTATCAAAGTTGGCCGATTACTTTGTTGGTTATAATTGGTGTTTTTGGTTTTGGTTCTTTAAGTATGAACCAAAATTCACATTGGAAAAAAGATATTTCAATAACCAAAATCATGGGTTTAGAATGTTGTGAAATTATTTAATAATGTCATAGAACTAAAATTCAACCACTAGTTTATTGTTGCCTTATAATTGGGATTATTATGGAAGAGTGCAAGTCTAGTTCCAAGTTCAATTTTAGCCAAAAACGAATGGTTGGAAAATTAAGCATCAAGATAAAATTGAATTAAGTTATGAACCACATAGGTGTGATACATAGCACGACGTTTTGTTGCAAATTCATATTTTGTTGTGTTTTTTCCTAGGCTTATCTAAATGTGGATCATCATGAGAAGACAAATGTGTTTGCAAAAGTTTATGCAATCTTTTTTGTTTTTGAAATAAAATTTCAAACTTGTAAATCATTGTGAATATAATTTTAAAAATAGTTTTGGAGTTTAAGGTAACTTAATGGGAGTTCAAAAAACATCATAAAGAACCTTTGGTACATTTAAAAGACTGCATAAAAAATCCATTAAGTGCCTAATTATTCTCATACAATTTAATTTTCAGCCTCAACACCATTAAGATGCAATGATCTAAAGTTAAAAGAAAGTTGTGTAGATTATGTAGGATTCACAAACTTTATGTACTTTGTTGTTAGATCTTTGTCAATCACAGGAATTAATAACTAAAATTCTTGAATTAGGAAGTTGATCCTTCGAGTTTTGGAGTTGTGTTTCCAATATGTGTAATATGATATTTGATCGTGCTTAAATGTAGACAAGCCTATATGATGCACAAAGATTATATTGATTTTGCAAAGTTACAACATTGATTAGCAACAAGATGGCATAGTTGAATGAAATAACATCAATAAGCCATGCTAGAAAGGGACCATAACAAATTGATTGGTTATCATGTTCAAGAAACAACTTGAATTAAACCAGAAGTGATCATCATGGAAATTCAAGTAATTGTTTATGCGTGAAGCGTGTTGGATTCAAGTTGTCAATGTCCCAATCCATGAGCCATTTAACATTATGGATGTTATCTTTAGTTGTTATAGAGAACAATGGAAAGAATGGCTAGCAATGGTGAGATTTGTGCCACTACAAAACTTATCTTTTAAGTTATCTTTTATGACAAAGTTTTACTCATATTGAACACTCAAATAAAATGACACTATAGTCAAATTGGACTAGTCATTTATGATAGGTAGAAAGTAGGAACAAAGTCATATCAAACAAAATTGAATGATTAATAATGTTTAGCACAACATGTCTATTTGATTTTAAAACTAGGATAATGTTAAGTGACATAAAGACTACATGACATGTTTGATTTGATTGAAAACTATGATTTGATTAGTTGACATGGCATGCCAAGTTTCATGTTTGTTGTGATAGATTGTTTATGATGTTACCTAACATGGAGAGAGAATTATCACATTTATTTTGATCAAATTGAAGGTAATGATAATGAACATGGATTGATAAGTGTTTTGTTTTTTTTAACTATACCATTGGTAGGATTTTATGATATGGACAAACATCTATAATGTTTGTTTTGACTAAATTGTAAGGTAATACTAATTAACATAGATTGACACGTTTCATGTTTTATTTATTAAACTACTTGACTACCTTACTAACATGGATCCACATATTGCAACTATTTGTACAACTAGATTTTTTTTGTGGCATGTTTGGTTTGTTAGCAATTTGTATGATGAAGCAATTACTAAATTAGGGTTAAACATTTGGGGTGTGAATGCAATATGCAATTATGTGTGTGGGTGTAGGTCTTGTATGTGTGATATACACACAACCCACAACACTAACATTAATAGACACGCATGTACAACACATACAATTAATTTGCATACCTCTAAATGACACAAAACATAATGTAGTATAAATAAACAAGTTCATTAGTTTAAACACAACATTTAACATGTTATGCCAACACATACATAGACGACAACAATAGATAAACAAACAACACATGAAGTTATAGCACATATAACGTAGTTAAATGTACACATGTTGAACTTGTAAGAAATTGTAACCCAACACAAAGTCTTCATTTGTAGTTTGAAGGTTTAAGATATGAAGTTTATAAAGATCACATTTACACAAACCACCGATCCACATGTGATGATATAGTTTAAGGATGTTAGCTTATAAGGCCACAATATAATGTATCTAATTACGTCCCCTATTGTGCGCAATGGAATATCATGGCCAAGATTTGGAAAGGGCAAATATACATTAACTATCAATCTTGAACTCACTACAACAAATAAGGTGTTTGTTGGCATTGGCTTGATATGATGAAGAGCAACCCCACTTCCAAATTTTGCAAAATTTCCATATGCACATGGATTTCCTCCTACTTGGTTCATGAGGATGATGGCCTTGTTTGGCTTGTACTATAAAACATATGTAAATGGTGAAAATAACATTAGATTTATCCAAACATGTAGTCTAAATCATGCTTATCCGTTAAATTCACAACATGTTGATTGGAATGTGGTCCACCAATTAGGTTAAGAAATTTTTTTGATAGCTTTTGAAAACATATATGTGAATACAAATAAATTAAAATTTGCAACAATCAAAAGTTCAAATTGAAAGTTGTGTAATAGGTATAATGATGCAATATCACGATTTTACTAATTTCATGAATATAAACAACCTATATTAGTATGTTCAAATATAGTGAATGGAAGATGGCTTGCCTTCAAGTGGTGTTTGGTGCTACTAAAGCAACAACCTTTTTTTCTTGGGACAAAAAAATAAATGATTGCATGCATTGTTGTGTGTACCCAAAACCATCGCCCCGCACCAACATTGAATCTCTTGTGTTCTTGATGCCATTGACAATGCCTTTGATTTACAAATTTTCAAATGAATGTTTTAAAAAAAGGAACTTATGCAAATGTAGATATAAATTATAATATCAATATATTGAAGTTAGAAAAACACAATCACATGCAATCAAGATGGGCCTTTGTTTGAGGGGCGTTGTTAATCACCTAGGTCATTGGTGAACATGCACAAGTCTTTACAAACTTCCTATGCAAGTATTCTCTAATAATTCATTCATGTGGGTGTGAACCAACATATGTTAAGGTGTTAGGAGCCTTAGAAAGTTTAAGCACCTAAGGCCACAATATTCCCAACAAATAAATATGGTCATCCACCTAATTATTTAATAGGTAATTAAGGTAGAATATAAAAATAAGGCACATTACCCATGCATTTTTATGGGCAATCATCTATGAACATAATATGGTGAAACAATTGTTTGAACTTAGTGTTTATCTCCCCAAACACCTTATCCACGTTCTTGAACATTACTACCATGTTTTGATTCATTAGATGGAAAACGTAAGTTTGTTCACATCTTTCACCACCCCAAACAAACATAAGCTTAATCTTTGATCCTTCTCCTAATAATTATTCTAACATAGGAACTAATTTAAACTAAATATCATTGATGACTAGATGTTAATCTCAAAGCTTGAAGCACACAAGGTTAAAAATAGATAATAGTTTGGTTGTGGGTTACCCATCTCACATTTAGGAAGAAATTTCAAAAAAATAAAAACCTACCCAAAAAAAAAAAAAACATTAGCATTCAATGGCTTCAGTTTTTGAGGTGAACTGAGTTTCATCCTGTCTTTCCTTTTTTTTTTTAGCGCCTCCACTGTTACTGCGAATATTTTCACTGCTCCTGCTTGTAAAGCTACTATAATTAGTCTCGAACCTTATGCATTAAATGCTGATTTTCAGCATTTCATTCCCAAATTTAATAAAATTTTCTTACTTTATGGATACCCCTTTGAAAGAAGGTCTTTTGGGGGTGAAAGGAGGCCCAAAGACAAGGTGACTTTACAAATAATTTTCGTATTTAGACTTACCTGCCCCAAAACATTTACAAGGGGCCATGTAAGTGTATTTGACAAATATTTATACTGGCCTTGTGTAAGAGTTTTAAAAAAAAAACACTGCAACCGAATAGGTGTAGGTGTAAAAAAATTGGACATGTAAGTGTAAATGATTTACATTTACATGGGATGTACATGCCATATATACAGAGGTATCAACACTTACACACACAACAATGGTTTAAACAAGAAAATTCTAAATCACGGGAGCTAATATCTTTCATAGAAATACCTCTATAGTCATTATGACTAAGTGTTGTGTCTCCTAGATTTATTTGGTGTTATAGGTTGTGAATATTTTATATATGATTTTAGAATGTGTTTGTAGTAATTGAGTTGTGCACCAAAAGCATTGGAGGCTTTCCTCTATCAATCTTATGCACATTTTATATGTAGAAGGTGTCACTGGCTCTATAGAGAGTGTAGGTTGTTACATCTTATAGAGAGTTATTGTTGTTGGGAGGGCTCTTCAAAGCTTTGTTCTCTTTAGGTTTCCCACACCTTCCCTTGCTTAATTTGCTTTACATCATTGGCAAGGGATTGAAGACATAGATTGCACATTGGCATGTTATCTTGTTTGCTTTCGGACAATGGTCCTCTCTTTTTCTTCCTCCCTTTCCTCTTTTGGATTGATATTTTTCCTCTATTAAAGTTTGGCAAGGATTCATTATCAAGGGAATGTCATTTTGTATGCTCTTTTCCTATTCCAACATCTCTCTAATTCCAAGAAGTGGAAAGGCTTACGAGAATAGTTCGAAACACACATCTTCTTAGCTAGCTAGCCAGCTTTTGTGCGTGGGTGAGTTTGGGTTTAACATATTGTATTCTATATGGGTTGAATACGACGACATCCTACACATTCATTGAGAGTGCACATAGAATGAACTTCTCCTATGATGACCACTATATGGGTCCTGTTTCTTTTAACTTCTATGAAGCCCGAAGACATGCCAACATTCTTCTAAACAATATATGAAAGTAAAAACATATAAGCATTCTTCCAAACAATAGAATGCACTTCTTTCATGAGTTTTGTTTTGTTTTGTCATGCTGAGATCTCCCAAACCACATGAAGCTTCATGCTATGCTCTTGGTATCTTCGGAAAGCTCTGGATGAGTTGGGGTGCACCCACTTGGTTTGAGAATGATTGGAGCTACAGTGTGGAAGCTATTGAGTATTGAACCATTTTTAAAATGAAAATTGGAACTGAAAAACTGTATTGGAATTTGGGGGGCGTTCTTGGTGTTGTTTGGAAAAGCCTTTTGTGAGTCAGATTTAATAGGGTGTTTATTTCATAATTTTCAAAGCTAAGGTGTGGAAGATATTGATTTTTTGAGCAGATTTTGTTGCTGAAAATTTCAAACAAATTGCAAAAAATTGGGTTTTGGACGAAAAAATCAGTTGAGCCCTCAATGTATTCACACTTGGGCCAATGACACAAGCTACAATAGGATTACAAGAGATGGAGATGGAGGGCAGAGATGAGTTTGAAACAAATCCAATGGCAACGAAACTAAGAAGAAATCAGAGCAAACAAAGAGCAAGCAAACCCTAACTGGTGCTTCTTCTCATTGTGCGTCTTTCCGTCGTCGTCGTCATCGTCGTCCGTCTAGAGTAATTGGTTGTCTTGGAATACAGGACAGAGGCTTTGAGGTTGTCTCTGTTATTGTTGTTTTTGGTTCCAAAAAAGAAATTCTGGAAATTGTTGCAAAGGAAGTTAGAATTTTTTTTTAGTGCGGGGATCGAGAAAGTAAAGATGGCATACGTCGATCATACGTTTTCTATAAGCGACGATTCTACAGGCACTTTCATCGTGCACAACAAGCCTCCTGTGAAAGAGATTGCGTTCGCTATTGCTTTGTTGTCACTTGGAGCGCTTGGTTTGATTTTCGGGATCATCATGACTTATAACAAGGTCGGGGGAGATAGAGGTCACGGTAAAGCTTTTCTTTCTTTTTTTCCCCCTCCCCCTTCTTTCTTCCCTCACTCTGCAACTTTCTGTGGTTTTCTCTCATGACTGGATAGTCTTGACGATCGGCTGAGATAATAATAAGCAGTCCAAGTCTTTTTGATGTTTCTGTCACAATCTTGTGGATGCGAGATCCTTAGTCAAAGGTGCTAAGTTAGTGGAAAGGACTAAGACTAGGGTTAGTGCTAAGTGCGGTAGTAGTAATGGTGCTTTGGAAATAGTTCGTAACTTGCTACATTGTTTTCTTCTGTGTCAGGAATTGCTTTCTCAATTCTTGGAGCTCTTCTGTTTATGCCTGGCTTTTACTATACCAGGATTGCATATTATGCTTACAAAGGTTACAAAGGGTTTTCTTTCTCCAATATTCCATCTGTCTGAGACAAGCAAATGAACCAAAACCACAAGTATGTATTTGTGTATGGGATTGGATTCCTCATGCCAAAACATCCAGGTGATTTCTTTAAGCAGAGAAAATGGGAGATCAAGTGTGCATGCTTGCCACTGGTTGGATATTTCTATTGCCTTGATCCTTGATGCTATTCCGATCATTTTCACTGTGACAGGTACATGAGAGGACCACCCTTAGTATAGAGACATGAGTTTCAGGTTGTGGAGGGGGGGCAACCTTGTTGCTCAAGGAAAGAAGAGAGTTTGGTAAATTGAATCACAGGTGGCAGAGTCTCACACATCAAGCATCTCATATTTAGATAACTTGGAAGTGATGAATATTGACCATTCCTTTAACAATGTGAATAATGTCTCTGCTGCGCTGAATGTGTACAAAAGAATCTCCTGGTCTCTCCCTGTACATAATGGATTTTTGTCTAAGAAGATGGCTCACAGACACTCCTTTGCCCCAGATTGATTCCCCTGTGTTTGTCTAATGAATTTGTGATATCCCTGTCTCTTTCTTTACTCATGGTACCAGATGAGGCATCTACAGTAGGATATCCTGATTTGTGTTTGAACTCTGACACTTAATTAGGACTTTTCTGAAGTCAATCAATGATTTCAGGACTGACTCTTGTTCCTCTTCTACATATCAGTCTGGTACTGGCATGTGTTGATGCACAAACATTTTAGGGTATCCTTTGGAAAAAGGTTCATTATTGGTTTTGAAAATAAAAGGTGCAATGTGGGCATCTGATCTATCTACAGCTACACTGATCTAGTGTGTTCTTGATTGCTCCTGCATGAATAATGTTTAAAGTCTTGGGAGTGTGAAGGAGATAAGAACCACATCCAGTTGTTGCAAAGTGCTGCACTTTTATTGTCTGCAGTGCTTGTTCTCCATTTGGAGATACACTTGGAAACTCAGGATATCTGCTTGATGCATTACAGAATAATTTTGTGGCCAGGAAAGCTTGCCGGTGAAGATTTGATGATAAGTAATACAATACATGCACATCTGGTAAGCTTGTTTCACACTGCAGTTGTGCAGATCAGAAAGCAATTGGGCAACAATAGATATTGACAGTAACAAAATGCAGTAAGTTACATTGTTCTTGTACATTCCAAGCATGTACAAGAAAGCTTTATTATATAGCATGCCATTTGGTGTGTGTATGTGCAAAATTCTGATATTTTTTTGCAGTCAATTGCTACATGCTCTACATGTCTCTGCTTTGGAAAGTTTTTCTAGTATCATCTAAGCTTTGGACATACAGCAGAAGTACTTGAGGTCGGGCATTTACTAAAACATCCTTGCTGCAATGCGGGATCATCCTCAGGTCGTGGTGGTATCTGACCAAATATCATTTCACAACTCAAGTCTTCAAAATTGGGCTCCATTGTCAATGGCATCCTGCACCAACAAATTGTTTTTCAGCAAAAATTCCAAGTGTCAGCAAGGGGGGAAATCAAATTCTACAACTGATGACAACAGATATACAGAGAAACCCACTGACAAAACCTTTTGAATAGAGAGAGGCGCTTGTTAAGAGTTACCCAATCCACTAAAAAAATCTTCTGAATAGAGAGGTAAGCATGTCTGGTAAGATATACCCCAGCTCTTCTGTGAAGAAATATTGTGTTGGGAGTTTGCACAGGTTCACACAAAGTCCTGTACACCCACTTGTTTCAAGATACCGGCACTTGTGTATGTGCACACCACTTCTTAGTTTCTTGTCTTGGATTGTCACCTCAACCACCTTTTGCACATCCATGAATTATAGAGCATTAGCTTTGATCAGACTCAAAATTTTTGAACAAGCAAACATGATAGTCAGAACTAACTAAAATTGAAATACTTGTGCACAATTCCGCATACTTATACCTTCAGATGTATCAAATAATCTTTCTGCTGCGCACTAAATCTGGATATCGTACAAATGAAATGGCAAATGAATCTTCACAACAACAATTTAAAGGTAAGACATAACACTGATATGTAGTCATAAAGCGATGAGAATTTGTTTAGTTTCAGGCAACAGCCTTCATCATGAAAGCAGTGACAAGGTGTGATGACTACCCACTGACTTCATCAGCTCACAAACTTTCAGACTATCACCTTGACTTCATTGGCCCCTGATGGTGGGTGTAGGTAAGCAAATAATAGTCCACCCAAAATCTGGGCAAACCATTATACAAAATCTGCCTCCTGAGTTTCTGGAAGCAACGTGAAGACTTGAGTCATGGTGTTAGCTAGCACTCAAGAGATATAGCTAAAATGGAATCAATCCAATTACAGCGAAAACAACTCCATAATGACAAGTTAAGTACACCAAACTAGTGTTAGTGTCAGTTCTTGCCAATTGAAAACAAGACACAAGAAAGAATGAATAACATTCTGAGTGAGTGTCACAAAGTACTGGACCATCAGCCTCATCACAAATGGCATGGCACAGTGATCAGCTTTCCCATTACTCTCCATGGACTTGATCAGCTCCCCCAACAGTGGGTGTACTTAAAAGGGTATCTGATAATCTGCTCAAAACTTAGGACAGAAAATGTAAAAGAATCTGTGTTCTGAGTTTTTTTGTTGCATTTTTAGAAGTGGAATACTAAGTCATGATGTTGGCTAGCAGCACTCCACTCCAAAACCATAGCTAAATGGAAAAAACAGTCAATTGTATCCTCATCATGCAGCAACAAGCTTGAATGTTGCAGATATGTGGACTTTGAACTATTTGCAACTGTTCTCAAAAAAACACTTTTGAACGTATGCTTGTGGACTGTATGCAACAGCAGCCAGGTGAAGAAGCAATGTAGCATGGAAGAGGGGGTGGAAAGTCACCCTACCTCACAAGGTCCTACAAGCCATGAGAAGAAAAGTGGAGTGATGCGAGCGTTCAGAGCAGCTCCCCAATCTGAGTAAGGAAATAACTGTCGGAACCATGTGGGCACTCTAGGGAAGCCCTTCACACACAAACACAATGACCTCCATGTTGAGCTTCTGCACCACACTTCACAACATCTCCAAAAGGCACAAATATTTAACTTCAAAGAAATCTGCTGCAGTTTGCCAATTATTTGCAGAGTAAACTCTCTCCCATACCCCTCCAGGAGGACTCTGAATTTTTTATTTGTAAAGCATAAAAGCCTTGCAGAGATGTATTTCTCCCATGGATTATGTACTAGTCAAGAATGGCATACAGGAGGTCTATCACTTCTTGGAGAGTTTGTCAATCCAGTTGAAATTTCTGAGTGGATCTCTCACACATGCAAAGCTCAAACATGAGAAGCTCCTCAAATTCAAAAGAGAAGCAGCTTCTCCAAGTTTTCTACCATCAGAAAAGAAAGATATAGAATTGCACCTTGAGGACTGCAGTCTGTTGTTCTGCTGCAGATTTGCCAGCTGCCAAAGCATGCGACACCTCCACCATGCCTTGATATCCCTCATTCCAGCTTCTTGGTGACTGCATGGGAAAAGAAAATATAGCTGTTGCTGTAATGGGCGGAAACACCAACAGAGATGTCCAAAGGAAAGAAACAGAGGACAGAAACTTTGCCCGCACTTTGGCTCACCTGCCAACCAGCAACTCGGCCAAAAGCCTGCCGGCAACCATTGATGAAGAGCAGATCGAACACAGAATCCTTATATTCCGTTTTGGGTGTTTGAGAGTCACGAGTATTCCTCGTCGTGTTTTGCTTTTCTGAGCGAGTCTCAATCGGACTCATGAGCTTGTTGCATCTTCTCGTGCTGCTCCTGGAAATCTGCGAGGAGAATAGTGAAGAAGGCTTGTTGCAGCAAAGCAACGGTCCACCCGCAATCGCCAACATTTCCGCCACGCCGCTCGAAGTGCTTCTTCTTCTTCGTCTGCCGGTGGTGTGCTCGGTCCCGCGATGCGATGAGAACTCCGACCAGGGTTACGGCGACAAGCGAGCGCAACTGCTATGAAAAGCTAGCTAACCCCGTCGTCGTTCCTCCGATCTTACAGATCATGGGATTGCCGGTCCCACCGTCTCTCTTCCGTCAATCTCAGCCTGTCCTCGTAGCATGGATGCACTCTGTGCTTGTCCAGGGATTGGCGGCGGCGACGACGAACCCATTGACGGCTAGCGGTACTTTTCTGCAGCATGACATGAAATTCCTGCAACTCCAGCAATTCAAGTAGATATGGAATCCTTTCAAGAAAGAATCAACTGGATATAGTGCCTGAAGGTTCTAGGGTTTAGTGCTGTCTCACTTTGTTCATTTTGAGAACTGTGTATTCCATGGGAGAGCCACGAGTTCTTCTTCTACAGAGTGTTAACAAACCCTGTACGTGACTGCAAAAACATTTGAAATCTGTTCTCTACAAAAGCTTCATGATGCTACACAGAGAAATCCTAGAAGGGAGTGAGGGTGTGGCTTGGCCATCTATCTACCTTGATGAGCAGCTGACACCCACCATAGAAAGAAAGAGCAAGTAAACCACAGCAAGAAAAATAAAATGGAATGAGGAATGCTCATCAAGACCTGAATATGCATGTGACAGGAGCAATGCACAATCTGCAAATATTCCAAATGCAACAATAGAAGAACCAGAAGAAAGTCATCACAAAACACAGACACACAAAATTTGGCGTCTAAGACTTAGCATAATCCGATTTCGTTCATGTAGCTTCAAGAGATGCACAGTAGTGCATTATATTCTTCACTCCCAATTTTCCCCTTTCTCCTCCTGCCTCCCTCCTCCTCATCTCTTCATGAACCCTCCGCACCACTAAAACCCTAAACCCTAAACTACCAAAACCCCAGCAGACGAGGCCCCAAAGAAGACAGTGGTGGGCGGGGTATTAGAAACCAGGAACAGCCCCGGACATTATGAGGGCGGTTCTTAGGGTCCATAACCGGGGTTCTTTAAAAAGTCAAAGAATCCTATCCCCTATTTTATGTCTCCAAAGTGAGAACTGAGAACCCTAAAAAACCCAAACCCTGTTCACACCTGTTCACATTATGTACTTAAATTATTATGGTTACAAAAAGTTTCATCAAAACCCTAAAAATGGAACCCTGTTCACATTGCGAGTATACCTGAGAACTGAGAACCCTAAAACAAAAAAATCGGAACCCTGTTCACATTATTGAAATTATATAGGTTCTCAAATTACTATGGCTACAAAAAGTTTCATTAAAACCCTAAGAAGAAATAAAAACCCTAAAAAACGAAACCCTGTTCACATTGCGATCGATCTGCACTGTCGTCTCTTTTGGCCTTCGTCCATGGCGTCGTCGTCGTCGTCGTTGCTGCGCTGCTGTTGGTGACGCAAGACTCGTGTTTGTTGCGTTCCTGGGGTCGCATCAAAGATCAAACGATCGAAGCTTTATACATCGGATCGAGTCGTGATCGCAAGACAATTTGTGTAAGCAGCAGCAGCAGCTGTGAAAGAATCACAAAAGTTTTTGTAGAAGATGTCGGAGATGACCCACTTTCTGACGACGACGATGATGACCTAGTTTACTTACGGCGACGATGAAGACTAGTAGAGAAAGCTTTGCTGCTGCTGCTGCTGCCCTCCTTCCTTCCTTCCTTCGTTAACGAATTTCAGGCGCATCCAGTTTGGAAATTTTAAAAATAATTCATTAAGAAATTAAAAAACTCGTGACAGTTTGCTGATGCGGAAGAAAGAGACACAAATGTGATGGGTGATCGGGAATGCGAGAAGAAGATCTTGTTGGTTTTGCGTCCTAGCTTTCTTCTATCATCATCATCTCAGCTGAATATACTTCCGAGGATATACTAATGCTGCTGCTTCTTCATGCAAAGTAGTAGTCTTCATCAGCATCATCATCATCACCTTCAGTTTTGCAGCGATTGCAAGCCAAAACATTTATTGAATGCTGCTCGAAAATTGAACGATCGCTTGTTGTTTCGGACAATAAGACAAGAAGACGAATCGCAGAAATGGGTAGTCGGTAGATTGACTCCTGTTCTTCGAAATCTTTGAGAAAACCCAAGTTGTTTGTCGCGGGTTTACATGGAACAGTAGTGCATCAACCGTAGTAGATCACGCTCTTGAAGATCGGATTGATTGTGTTGCTCTCGTTGAAGATTGAAGATGTGTTAGATTGATTCCACACTTCTGGCATCTGGAGCATCAGCAGCAGGAAAAAAAAAAAGGCAAACAGTGGAACGAAGACGAAAAAGAAAACTTGGAAGCCAAGTGCGGATATCCTTCCTTCCTTCTTTACGTGGGTTGCGGTAAAGCCGTTTTGACACTACCACTGACGACCGCACGCAGGCAGCTTTTGGAAAAGTCTTTCTTCTCCTCCGTCCCACCACGGACAGGCAGACAGAAGAGCGTTACTATTCTGGTCTCTATGGTCTAAGAAACGGGTAGTAGAGGGGGGGTTAGGCCTTGGCTGAGAACTTGACTTTTGCGCCGCAGTAGACACAGAGAGAGAGAGAGAGAGAGAGAGAGAGAGACTACGGGGGCTGTGTCCATTGTGGTTGCCACACAAACGATGAGAAACAGCAGCAAGTAAGCACATGGGTGCAGTGGATGTTACGCCTTTGCAGTAGAGTGAGTGCCTGTTTTGAAGTGGGATGTGTGCAGCAACCCTAACCTCGCGAGGGAGGGTTTTCTCCTCCGTTGCCGGCAACTCCTCGTCTTGGTGTTGTAGCTCTACGTGTCTGTGATGCTTGCGGTGCTGCGCATGATGAACGCCCGTGCTTTGGAGTTCTAAATTCGAGAGGCTCGTGGTAGCGATTAGGGCAGCAAGTGCGCGTCGATGTGACAAACCCTTGAGTGCCTCAACTTGGTCATGGAAGGAGAGAAGAGAAGATCATGTCCTTATGCAGGATTTGATTGAGTGGGTGGAGGTTTTGCCTTTGTGTGTGTGTGTGTGTGTGAGCGAGAGAGAGAGAGAGAGAGAGAGAGAGAGAGAGAGAGAGAGAGAGAGAGAGAGAGAGAGAGAGAGAGAGAGTGAGTGTGTGTGTGTGTGTGGGGAAGAGGTCAGTTTCGTTATGGATGTGCTTGAGGCTGGGCGTGGTGGTAGAGAAGAGCGGAGATCGTTGTTGGAAGAGGAGGCGAGCCGTCATGCTTCTCGTTTGGAGAAATGGAGAAACAGGATAAGGCCGTCCGCAGTGCTAGAGTGGGACGAAGTGCAAAAGAAAGTTGTGGCGCGGCGAATGCAGGTGGGACTGTCAGTGAGCCATCTTTCACCGTCTGCGCGGCAGTCCGCTTGTTACAACAAGCGCACAGGTCTTGTGGACACGTTTGTGGTGCCCGATGAGCTTGCTCAGCTCAAGGATCTCAAATCCATACTCTCCTTGGAGGTAGTACTCCTTGTGTGCCGTTGTGCTCTTGTTTCATTCCATTCAGTCCGATCCAGGATTGGGAATCACTTCTTCTCACTGTGGCTTCATGAGGCTTTTCACTGAGAAGTGTAACTGGGCCACAAGACAGTGCCTCAGACTTTCTCTCTATGGAATGTTTCAGATCCAGCAGGCAGGCAGTTCGACAATGACTTCTTTCAATGGAATGTTTTTCAGATCCCATTCAAACCGGTGTGTGTGTGTGTGTGTGTGCGCCCAGCTGACTGACATGGTGTGTGATTGCTTTTTTGCTGCTGCAGACATGGAGGACATGCCTTACAGAGGATGACAGGCAATACCTGTGTCAATACCTCCCTGATGGTGTTGACACGGAAGCTGCAGTGAGCTCATTGCTCCAAGGAGAAGAGAACCTTTTTGCCAAATCTCCCCTTCTGCTTTGGTGAGTTAGTTTATAGAGTGTGTGTGTTTTGTGTCATGCCGGATGTATCGAGGACGCATTTTTCTTGGGGAATTCCTTCTTGGCGATGAAGGTCTTTGTTTTTGTCAAGTGACTGCCTCTGCACATGTCTGCATGGTCTTGTGCCACCAATACCCTCACTCACAAAACACATTGCTACTGCTTGTTGGCTGCAGGGGATCTGCTGTTTGTGATGGTTCCCTGCACCCAGATATCCTTGCAGCCTCTGGAGGTTTTCAGACTCCCTCCACTGGCAAAACACAAAGTGGAGGAGTGTGGAGATACTATGAGAAGTAAGTACTGGCACATTTTGTTGTCAATGCATGATACTTACCCCCTTTGTGACATTGGTATGATTGCACTATGTGCTAGTAGTGTCCTTGCTGCTCTGTCTGCTCGCTTTTGAATTCAGGAATAGTGATGATGGTCTTAAGTTTAAAGCTGATGTCTTGAACAGTTTTGTGGACTATGTAATTCATTTAGGATCATCATGCCTTGTTCCAAAGGCTTTCATATTATTGTACTCAGATAGCTAACAAGGTCTCAAAACCTGAACAGGTTGGAAGCTCTATGGAACAAGAGAAGGGGTGTAGATAATCACAGTCCTGCCCATGTTGCAAGGTATGCCACTGTTTCGTTTCTTAGCACTCTTTTTCTTAATGAAGTCCCTCAGAAGAGCTCTGTGTTTTGGAAAGCTGGATGCTCTCAGATAAGCATGTCATGGCTGGAAAGCAATTGTAGGCTAAAGAGCAATCATACTGGCTCTGTGTTTGTGGACTGCAACACTTGGAGGTGAAAATGAATGTGACCAACATAGAATCTTTGAGCCAGGAGATGTACTGAGGGGTGGGTGGGTGATGGCCAAGTGTTGCGGTTTTTTTTCCATGGAGGTTTCAAGTTTCAACTTCTTCAGGAGCAGTCAGTGCGTGAGTTGATTGTGAGCATTTTGTTGAAAATTGGGGGCAGGGAAGGGATGAAATCCAATGCTTCTGGATCCCAGAACAAAAGTCAATTACAAAATGTGTTGCAACAATCTTCGAGGCAACTCATTCATGCTGGAAGCCAAGAAGACCATGCAAAGGAGGAGAGACATATTGACAATACAAACAACACTGTTAATCTGAGGTGCATATTGGGAAAGCCATTCAAGCTCTTTGAAGATATGAAATGGCATAAATGTAATGCTGGAGTTTGGACACCTCCTGTTCCCTGGGATGGACAGCTATTAGGTGCTTGCCAATATAGTGAGTGTCTGGTTGGTTTTCTTGTGGTTGATAGTGAAACTGCTAAATGTACTCATGTAATGCTCTTCCAGACCACCCTAGCCACTCCCCCAAGAGCAGAAGGATGGTAAATATGTTTCCTTTTGTTCTTTGGATTTGAAGGCAGGGTGGGAAGAAGCGCAAGGTCAGCACACTTCAAGAAGATTTGGAGCGTGGGAATGCTTCAGTTCGTCCAGTTATGTCTAACTGGCTTGAGAAGCACTCTGTAACCTCTGCAAGAGATCCACGCACAGGTGAAGAACCACCAGTTGGAGTACGCATCATAAAGGTTAGTTCAATATTCATACTTTGTCTGCCAATCACAAATGAATTGGTCAAGCCTTTGCACAAGAAGCAGCTGTCAGGTAGTGATGTGGGTGGATTTCCTGTATAAAATACAAACAGTCTATGATTTATTTCAAACCATTTCAGGTCAGCAAAAGCCAATTTGCAGCCCTGATGGAGAAACGAGACTTGGGGGAGGATATTCGTTTGCACACTTTACAAGCTGTTCTGGATGACAGTGTGGAACAAGCAGGCAGTGATGCTCTTCAGGACCACTGGTGGCCTATCAACCCTTTTCACCCACCTGATAACTCTGTAGTCTTACCTATCTGAGTGACTCTTTTGATCAAATGATTTGAACAGAAATTAGAAATGGTAGTAGTCCAGTTTGTGGGTGTAGATTTAGGATGAAATTATGACTTTGGGCACCCATAGGCTGTGGCTGCTGTTAGTCATATTCCTCCATTTCCAAGATGACATCTGTTTCTGCTTGAGAGACTATGTTTACAGACTGATTTGGGCGATGACAACATTACCTGGTATTGAAGTCTATGACTTAAAATATCTTTAATGTTGCTACAGGCAGAAGCAGGTGGTAAGAGAGCTGCCATCCGGACATGAAACTTTTACAAAGAGAAAAGTGCAGCAAGCAGGGCGTGCCCTGTTAGCTGCTCAGCTTTGTGTTCATCAGCGGGGGCATGTGCTGACCCCAACTCATCTGGTAGGCCCTTTGTATTTTGTATCTTTGTTGGGTTTGGACTTATCACGTGCTGCAATGACTGTTAAGCTTCCATCTTCCAAAGCTACATTCCAACAGTAGCTTTTGCTTCAATGTCTGGTTAAAGAGGTTTTCAGTAATTTCTAAACATTTGTTCATGTCACTTTGCCTGGTGATGGCTATCTGCAGAGCTACAGTCATGTGGCTGCTGACAGGGAGGCAGTGGTAAAGAGAGTTGGAAAGGAGTCATTGAGCACAAATTTACTGGATCAACGAAGACTTTCATACCAAGAAGCCAGCACTGCAGAAGACAGGGAGCAGCAAGGGCTTCAAAAGCCAGCAGTAGCACCATTGACAGCTTTAGGCAGATGTGAGCCTCAATCATTTGGTTCCTGTACACTCAGCAGGTCATATGATGAGGATCCATCAATTGAAGACACACACATATTGCACCAGCCTCCTGGCCCACTAGATATTGCAGGTGAATGCCTGAGGTCATCCAAGGCTGGGAAGGAGAGCCCTCCAAGTCCACAAGTTGCTCACCATCTGGTTATACATGAGGGTAAGGATGTATCAGATGAGGAGTCACCAATCCATCAGATGTGGACAAGTGTTAGTCCTGATACACAAATCCTTTCATCTGCAGAATCTCTGGAACCAGCTAGTAAAGACAGAGACATCCATGGGATGAAGTTATTTGCTGACTTTTGGGACCCTGTGAAGCCTGTGGAGGGTGTAGCCACCATGGGTGCTGCAAGGAGTTGTCTGACTAGAGAAGAACCAGAGAGAGCAACCATGATAGGGTCTGATCATACTGCCTCTGAGATCAGTCTTGATGGATTTTCTGGCAATGGGGCTTATGCCTCTGCTCTTCTTGCACACAAGAAAGGGACTAGGCATTTGGATCAACATGAACTGCATGTGGACCCAAGGAGTTCTGGAAATGTACATCACAGTGATTTTGAGATTGGCCACTTGCATGAAACAGTGCGACATCATGGGAATGATGGCAGAGAGGGCTGGGAAGATCATTTTCAGCATCGAGACAGCATGCAGCGTGATCATAGACTCTCTGGGTCTTCACCTTTAGTTTTGCAGAGAGGCAGGGCCTCTGAGAATGGAGCAGGATCACAATCTTCCAAGTCACATTTCACAAAGCAATCTTTGAGCAATGACCTGTTTTTGCCATCACAAAGGCAGCGATCACAGTTTTCATTCAAGGATCCAGACCTCAATAATGGGCAGAGGTCATCCACACTTGGATATGAAACCAATTTTGGCAAAGAAAGCTATTACTTCACTGCACCATCAAAGCAAGCTGTGCCACATTTTATAGGGAGCCAGCCTCAACATCAAGAGGATGTGAGTCCTCTGCATCACTTTGAGCATCATAGGCTGCAAGCATCAAGTGGAATGTTCTCCCAATCCAAATCACCTCCAGCCCTGTACTCTGAGCCAGTTCATTTTTTCCCTGGATCACAGCACATTGTGTCGCAGTTAGAAGCTGATCAGGGGCAGGGGCAGGGTCTTTGGAGTACTGGTTCTGAGAAATCAACCCCTGCATGTTGGGGACCATCAGAAACTTCTCCAGGTCAAACCATCACTGTTGCATTCGAGAGACCTTCAAGTCCACACTGGGAACAGCCAAGTCGGCAGCAAAGTGGGAACACAGCACGGATGCTTGAGATGCAGAAGAATGCTATTCACCAGGCACATCAAGGCTGGACTCCAATTCCTGCTGTAGCTGTTTCTCATAATAATCCTTCACCTGAGCAAGGATTGGCCGGATACTCTTTAGGGCCCTTAGGATAGTGCCAGGTATGAAGTCCACATGAAGAAAACCGATAAAACTGCAGTTTTGCATGTCTCCAGTGTGTGGCATTTACCTGAGGAAATGTTACAGATCAGTGCAGGCTCAGTTCAGGTCTATGTGCACAGGAGGTCTTCAATCTGTTGAATCTTTAGTGTGTAATTGCTTTTCTATTGATGACATGGAGTGCACACCAAGTTGTGAAAGTGATGTGGAAGGCGGTATGTGTAAACAAAAAACACATCTGTGCAGGCATATGTCTTTTCAGTGGAGGAGGAAAGTGCCTATTCAGTGCAATGTACTACACTTAAAGCTGTAATTGCAATCAAATGCAATTGGAATTGTTTGCAGGGTGAGACTTGTGTTGTGGTCTATGGAAATGGTTTTGCATAGTGTTACACCAGGAGACAGGATGTGGCTTGTGTGAATTTTGTGATCAATATGAGACCCATTAATCGGGCCAACATTTTAGTCCTCTTGTTTAAACTGAGGCCAAGTAAGGATTCTATTGGTCATCTTTTATTCCAAGAGGTCCAAGTGAAAGAAGCAGAATCAGATGCAGGACCAGCTGTAAACTTTTTTAATTGCCCCTCTTCAAAGTGGAAAGAGTCCAGTTCCACTTGGAGAATAAGGCCATTTTTTTCCACACAAGCAGCAGGCATGAGCATGACATTGGAACTGGATTCGGAGGGTCTTGGGACCATTGCTGGATAGCATCAATCAAGGTAAATTAGATAATTTGAAATTCACATGACAGTGTGAGCATCATATTTGGAGATATCTATAACTTACACTGGGTCATGATCTCAGACTACGTTTTTTGGGTTATGTTATTCTTGGCTAGCAAACCATTGAGTTTCTCTTCTTTTGGATCTTTGTCATCTGATGCCATGTGACATTCCTTCCTCCGAGTTGTTCTTTACTCTAAATGTTTCTTTTCTTCCTCAGATGTGAAAGGCAGAGATTACAACACTCTCAGTTTGCAGGGCAGAATGTACTCAATGGCAAGGAATGGCATATGAGATGTGCAGTAACAGCATGGCTTCCCAGGGCCCATGAAATTGGTGTGAACCACCCCATGTTTTTTGTATCTCTCACAAATCTATTGAATTCTCTGTCAGCTGATGTTCCATTGTGTATCTTGGCATCTCATGTTTGCACTGTGCACACAGTTGGTTTTGTGTCTACTAATATATGTTGTTTGAATGTAGATTCAGCCTCTCATATGGTCATGACTGCACTCATGGTTATATTATCTTCAAATTGGCATTCCATAGATTTCTCAATTTGTCAGGAATTTCATAGATAGGAATTAGCATATCATACTGCTTTGCAAGATCCCCCTCATAATATACAACCTTTTTCCCTTGTTACCTATGTTGGTTGAACTCTCAGTGAGCAGCAGTTTTTTGGGAGACAAGGGTTGTGATAGCAGCAGTACTGATTCCATTACTGTACCGTTTAGGATCCTCACTAAATCCAGGGCACTAGGGCTGACAATCTGATTTTGAAGAAGACTTTTGAGAAGGGTTTTAGATGGTGTTCTCTGATGTCAATTTAGTGCAAGCTCTTGTGTATCTGCTAAGTTTGGTGCTTTATTGAGTTTACGACTAATTATTTCTAATGCAAAGGAAGTTGACAAGTACAGGAAGGAAGCTATCGAAGTCACTTTCAGATTGAGCTTGTGAAGTCTCTGGTACATAGGTGTGAATTATGGTGTGTGACTGAAGAAACTGTGCTGATGCTTGGCAAGTGAATGTCAGACACTATAGATGTTGTAAGAAGAAAGGACCTTACTGAATGATGTGTTCATAAAACCTCCGCATGATTGTTGCTGCTGTCAGTCAGTGAACTGTCAAGTTTGTATTCTTTGCATTCAAAACCATTATGCAGACTTTCCTTGAATGAAGTGGTGGGCGGGCATGCCCTCCTCTGCCACAAATACGACAACCCATTTTTGTGCTACTCATCCCCCAAAGTCCTTCACCAACTTACATCAGGTAGGTCTCTTGAGTTTCGTGAGCTTGTCTCTCCGTCCTAAGCATGTGGTTTTAGTGTAGGTTACAGTCCCAGTGTGGGGGCATTTGCATTTTGGGAATGTCCCCATCCCATGGGCTTTACCCATCTCATCATAGAGCATGAGGTGAAGGTTAGGGTTTAGGTGATGAGGTAGGGTTCTTACACCCACTCTTGAGGAGCAAGCATGGTATCCCTCCTCTTATCTAGAAGGGATATTTTGGTTCTTATAGATGCATGTTAAATAGTGGTCCATTTAGAAGTAAGTTAAATTAAGTTTGAGTTTTTGTTTGTTGAACAATTTGATTTTGGTTGCTAAATTATACCATTAGTGGAAATATTGTTTAATTTTGTGTGTGTGTGTGTGTGTATAAAGTTAACTTGTTTTTTTTTGTTTGTGATCACACCTTAACCTACCAAACCGTGGGGGCCTTCGTTGCACTTTTGGTACTATAAAAAAGCCCTCAATGTGACAATGTGCATTGTGTTTGTTTCACAATTTTTGGACCAACAAAGAAAAAGTTATTGAATTTATAATGATTTTTGAAATTATTTAAAATTATAATAATGATTTTTTCAACCAATCAATATTTTTTTCATCATATTGTTCCTTTTATTTGCCCTTTCACATCACAATCATATGGGGAAATGCATAGGGAATTTCTCAAATGGCCATTCTATTTGCCCTTTCACACAAAACTTACAAACATGGTTGGCCTTTTTGTTTGTCCTTTCACATGACATGTGGGGAAATGCATGGGGAATTTCTCATTGGCCATCATGTTTACTTTTTCATATGATCACTTTTCATATTGGTTACGTTTCTTAGAGCCTTGAAAATGATCACACTTGGGCCAACAACACAAAGGCCCACTAGCTAACATTAAACAAAATTCTTTTGATCCAAGTTGTTTCGATGAAGTTAAAACTCAAAATTGTAAATCGTTTAATCCCATATAATGGTTTTTTGGGTTTTTTTAATCCAATTTTTATTAAAATTTTATTTGATTTATTTTTTAAATTGAATTTCATATGAAAAAATCACTCAAATTTCAATATATATTGCATCTTATGTATAAAAATTATGAAATTACCTCTATAAAATCCTACTTGTTGAAAGCTTTCCAAAAACACCAAATATGACTAACAAAAATAATGTCAGCTACTATTCAAAGATTTACACTATGCCTCTCAACATTTCATATCCTAGTTTATGTAAAAGGATTCAATATAAACATAAACATTTACAACACATTCACATCAATGGCATTCAATATATATTGTTACTCATTAATCCACATGCATCTCATTACAAATATATAATATTTGACTCCAACAAATTATCTATTGAAATTCTGAATTATGCAACATTTGGAAGAATCAAAAAAATTCTCTCATCTTGCCCATTAATTTTTATTTACATTATCATCATGCAATGTACTATTGATTAACAATTTTGTGAACTTTTTGTTATTTTCTATGAAGTTGACATAACTTTTAACACTCAACCATAATCGAAATATATTATTGTACACATGGGAAGCCATATTAAAAATTGTTTATCAAATCATTTTTTCTACCAAACCAAAAAATCAACCCATATTAAAGAAATCCAAGTGGATGGAATTAAAACCAATACATAGAATTCATTTAAACAATCCTACATTAAATATTTGTTAATATCCATGTAAAAGAAATATTTAATAAAGAAAAAACAATAAATTCATATTTTACTTGGATAGCTTTCTTGGAAAATAACACAACAAGAGTCAATGTTAGATTTCAATCAATCTTACTTTGAATAGAGAAACATTTAAGGTCAAGAACAAAGTGAATACAAATATTGATGAATTTCATTATTTAATCTTAGAACAAAAATACTAGTTATGAAAGCAATTACAAAAGTTGTAGCTTATAGCGGTTGTTAAACTATACTTTTGTAAGTTAATGACTTTTTGTCCTTTGTGCGATCTTTTAATATAAGCGTAAGTTCTTTGGAACTGTCTCTTGTCAATGTGCACTTGTAATGTTATTATGGTATCAATGTGTTGGTTAACATGATGTACAAGTCATCTTACTTTAATTGGATAGGCATAGGGCCAAGATAAACTTTCTCTTGTTAAGGGGTAGATTAAACCATGTATAAAAAACTTGTTGATTTGTGCAAGAAACATGTTGAAATAAAATCATTAAGGAGGAATGATTTTATATTAAATAGATAAGTTCTTTGTCATGATCCTAGTTTTTATTTCATGAGAAAAACTAAAGAAAGACAAGGCAATTCAAATTGAGGACAAGCCATAAGGCTTAACATGAGCCAAAGGAAGTGAAACACACTCCCACAAAAATTCAAGAGGTGTGTGGGAGTTAAGGGAAAGACTCCCAAGATCCCAAGTAGCATTCTTATTCTAATGACGAGAATTTCAAGGAACTGGTATATGGGGTTTTTTCCATATGGTTACCTTGGATGTTTTAACATGTAATTGTTTTTCACATTTCGGTTGTAATGTGTTGTTCAAATTGGATTCCATTTGACAGTTCAAATTGTTTGCCTACTGTTGCCGTTTGTCACTACTAATTTGCTTTGTCGTTTTTGGGATGAAAAAGAAAAAGGTTTATTGTTGCGCATTGGAAAGGTTTGTTGTTATTGATGAATAAGGAGGGGTGATGGCGGATTAGGTTGAATTTCAGAGATCTCAAAAACCATATCCCTTTACCTAGCATTTTTGTTAGTTTCACCTAATTCCTAACCCTAAAATCACACCATAAAAAATATCTATGTATATGAAGGCTAGCTTTTTCCATGTGTGCAGATATGAAGGACAAAATTTCAAAAAGAGATGGTGATGCACTGAACTCATAATACACTATTTTGGATTTGAAGCCAAACATAGGTAGATTAACATGTTTTCCTTGGGCTTGAGGAAGTTGTTGTTACTATGTATTGTTACCATATACATTATCTTCCTCATCTAGAAAGTCATTTCTATGATCATCACTCTCACCACAATGATGAAAAGCCTTTGGTGTTACTTTTGCTTTTGGCTATAATGGATTTTTGGCTGACAACTTCAAAGTACTATGAAGATGTGGTTTCACATGATTCACAACATCATGGTAAATGGTAGCTTTAGAGAGAATTTCCTTATAATTTGGTTGTTGAATGTTCTTGTTTGAATTAAACATGTTGTGATGTTGATTAAATTTCTTGTGTGTCTGGATTGACAATTGTTTTAGATAATGCACAGTTGTTGCATGCACAACATAAGTTGTGCAAGAGCCTTGGGAAGGAAAAGAAACACAAAAAAATAAACAATGTAAGAAATCACAAAACATGTGGAAGATGCAAGGCATGTAAACAACTAGCATTGTAATGTTTGAAATTAGATTGGAAACACTGCCAATTCATCAATAGTAGATTTTTATGTGTTTTCTCAATGGACACATAACACTTCTTGGTGTGGTGTCATTGTTCCTTTGCAAGAAGTGCAATTAAAAAAGAATAGTGACCATGGTGGCAATTAATAAAGGTTGTTGGCTAAACTGGAAAGAACTTTAGGTCTTTTGATCACTCATTCAATTACCCATTCATATGTGGGTGCCAAAGTTTTATTTAGAAAACCATAGGTTGTAATCCTACAACTGATGTGGTCATAATGCTCCACATATTGCAATATTATAGCTAATGTGGGTAGAATGTTCCACAAATTAAAAAATTGGGAGCAATTCTAATAAAAAATGCTACATAAATTATAACACTACACGTGTGTTGAATATAATGAAGTAGCGGGGTGTCGTCAACATGTTTCTGCCATAGATAGTAGGGTCTAGTAGAGTTATGCACCTAGGGCCACATTTGAAGGAATCCCCCATAGGCCATTATGACCATCCTTGGTATGGCACACCTATGTTAGTGAGACACCTTGTTAGTTAGTCACTTGCTTCAATGGTTGAAACAGAAGGTTGGATTTTTGTAGATGAAGCATTTTGTTATTGCCAAGATTGTTTGTCTACTTTGCGTAGTGCAGTTTTAATTGAAATCCAACATGGGGACATAAACACTGAGATGTGGTGTAGGTTGTAGTAGCTGATGATGAGTATAATTATGTTTTGACAAATTGGGGGCATGTTGTATTGGAAGAAAGAGACAACCTTTCTATTTCTCCAAAAATTTCTTCCACATTTACCTTGCAAAAGGGAAGGCTTTGTTTTGCATCTAATGTAGAAAGCTTGGTGTACCTCCTCTTTTGTGTATGTGGGAGGACCATTGAATCCGCCAATAAGGACAATAACATTGTTAAAATGAGTTTGTGTGAATGAATATTGACAATACTTTACTAGATTGTGAATAATATTGAAAATATGATATTTCAAATGTTTGCAGGCTAGAAGAATCTTAATATAAAAAATAACAAAGGGGGGAAGAGGGGGGTTTCCTAGCCCACAACTAGATAATTGCATATGTTACATTAGGAAATTATCAAAAAATTATAACATTGTTTATGGATTTTGTCCTTTTTATATTAATTCTACATTTCCTTATTTTTATTTCTCCATGGCATGATCAAGCATCCATATTTGGATGTACACTAGCAGGATGTATTTTTATATGAATTACGACAATCTTATTATGTGTTCTCTTATAGTTTGAATTCTAATCAACTTCATGATCATTGTTGCCATGATATTCAATCAACATTCTCATTAAAAAGTTGTGGAGATTGCAAGAAGACAATCACACACTTTTCAAGAGGAATCAACACCTCATTGATCTTGTAGTCATAAGCTAGAAGGTAGATCCTCCTCCCAAGTTGTTTAAATCTTCTCCAGTGCTTGGAGGGGGTTAAGCACAATAGTTTCTCTCCATTTCACAATTTTGTAAGCAACCTTATTGATGTAATTGTAGTCTTCTTATGCACCACATATATTGCATGGCCTAACAACCATGAATTCAATTCTATCTTGCTTTCTTTCTAAATTGGATAAAGGAGGAATAGTCTCAAACTATTGTATGTATGATTATGCAGCAAATTCCAAAAGTTATTAGCCTTTAGTTGGATAGTGTAAAAATTCTTAGTGCAATTCTTTGATCCCCAAATTCATGTTTCAATTGTGTTGTTATACTTTGAGATTCATATTGATAAATTCTCATCTAAAGGCATCCCCACCACTATTTATAATGCAACCTTGCAAAAGTATTTATCACATCCAAGTTTAGTTATTTACTTTTTTACAAACCTGACCATAAAATTGAAGCTAAGATTGCAAATATGTCGGAACTACTAATAGCAAACCACTTGGACCATATATGTTGTAGGTTATGAACTACTATCAAACATCTTTGTTGTTGGTGGCAAGTGTCCTCCAAATGGTAGGGCAAATACCCATTCTATTGCACCAATGTGTGCCCCTTCAATTGTAGGCTAGTGACCAAATTTATTGAATGTTTTTTTTCCCCCCTTAGAATGAACAATCCACTACATACATGGATAAAATAAAATTTTGAATAGTTTACACCTTGCCTTTGTTGTTTCTAGCAAAACAAGACCATCATGTCATATCATTTTCTTAAAAATCTTCTAGCATCATTTGTTTGTGGTCAATCTCTGGAGTTGGAAGCAACTTAGACATAAGAATGCATTCACCTTAAATTTCATTGAATGTTCTCAGTCTTGACAAGCTTGATTTCCACTTCGGTATATCTACATTGTGTTGGGATCACTTGTGCAAGCTAGTTGAGGAGCCAACCTAGCGAACATTCCGAATATCTTATAAGCAATTGTTGATTTCAAAAACCCTCCTATTACTTTTTTACTTGTTCACATGTACTTGTGACAAGTATACATATGGCTATTCAAACTACATGGGATTTTCTACAAGATCTTTTGCAATTTAGAAAACATATTTCTACTGAAACATGATGAGAGCTTGTTGACTAGCATGAGAAGTGCATGAAGAGATTAAACCTTTGGCTGATAATATTCCATGCATTACCTTCTCTTGGTCATATGCAGTGGGTATGGATACATAATCGTTGACCCATGATGTTGGCAAGCATTCACAATAATAGTTAAACCAAAAAGTTCAAATAGTGTTGTTATTTAAGCTACAACAAGGTTGTGATTGTAAGCTTCATTTCATTTAGCTTGTCCATTTGCTTACGTATCCCTATACAAGCAAACATCTAAGCCTGAGGCACAAAGAGGCCTACATAGAAGGCAATGGAACAACAATACTGTGACTTTGAAGATGATTGCAACATAGTAAATAATGTCAATTGAAAGCAACTCATAATAAGGAGGTTCACAAGCCTTCAAAAAAGTTGTCACCAATATTCTAGCTATTTGTTATATATGTGAAAAAGTTTGTTTACTCAATGGCAATTCATGCCAATAACAAAAAAAATCTCCTTTTAACTATGTCAAACAAATTTGCTCCTAATGTGAAACAACCAAATTTTTGCTCTAAACCAATGGCATCTTGGTGGTAATACCAAAAAAAAGATGCATAATCTACAACACAAGAATGTGACAGCTCTCATATGCACATTAAACAAGTTGTTCGTCTAAAGGTAAAATTTGCATAATCCATGATGTTGTCACAATTTTTAAAAAAATCAACCCTGAACACCAAGTAAGAACTCGAGCAATAATAGGAATAATAAGTGCAAGGATGTCATTTTACATCATACACAATATATGATTCAAATAGACCAACAACAGAAAACTTACCAAACGACACCATCCAATTATTAACTAACATCATAAATGTAAAACACTTATTATATTCATATGCAAATGTTATGCAACAACTAAATTTTTTTTGTGGACTTTTCACAATAACATATGTAGCCGATATGACATTTGGATTCAACCCAAAAATATATATTTATAATGTGCCACAAATGTGATCACATTTGCATCACAACATAAACAATAAAACTATATTTCCGTTCCCCAAACACTTGCATTCAAACAAATTATAAAAATGAAATGGTAGATCGTCATTGGTAGTGTATAGTAGCATGAAGCCCTATTGAGTTACATGTTGTAGAATGATAATATTCTGTCCCAATTTTGAAAAGAAGATTTGAAAGATCTTGGGAAAAAACTTTTGAGATGTAATTCCCATGGTAAGCTATAAAATATACTATAAGGGCAATATTTCCCTTTTTAAGGAGTCTAAGTTGTGGTGAGTCTTGTGGGTTCATGTGAACCCATGGAATCCATTAGGCTCAAATTTATATTAAACAACTTTTGGTTGTTTACATAAATTTAAATGATAGAATTTTCAACTTGAATTGTAAACTTGTCCTAGTCTTGGCTAGAAATTTTCTTTTCCAACTTTGTGAAATTAAAAAATAGGAATCTTTTTTCAAGAAATTAACAAAATTAGTTGAATTTATAAGAGTGAAAATGTTCCCCAAAAATATCATTCTTTTGGTGAAAAAAAAACAAAAAAGCTAGCAATTTTATCTTCCATTGGACTCCAACCATATTAAGAATCATGAAGAAAAAATAACATTAATTTTGAAGTCAGAAGTCATGAAATCATGGTTGAAGTGTCAATTTACTTTTTGTTGGATTTGCAATGTAGTTCCTATATGAACTTTTTTTGTGTTTGAATTTGTTGCCAACCTACATGCATTGGCTTAAGTTTGTCACCCACATTTATGTAACAATTACACTTTCACATATTTTAAAACATTTGTAACGATGCACCAACACCCAAAAAAGATAATCACTAATGTCAACTTGTAGTGGCCAAAACTATAGTTAGTAAAATTGCCACTCAAACAAAATCTCAACATAACTTGTATACATTTCACTCCAATTGTAGCCATCCTATTCACACTTGGATCTTGAAAAAAAAAGGTTGAACACAATTGTTTTCTTGTTTACCATTTTTTGGTTTTCAATCATGAACTCTCATTTGATCATGTTTTTGAAATTTTTTTCCCACAATGATGGTACACGTATAGAAATAAGTTCATTTGCAAATAATCTTTTTCAAATTGCATACCTCAATAATTATTCTGGGATCATGTAATCATACCACATGTCAATAGGTTGTAATAGATTTTGCACCAATAATTTTCCTTTTATTGAAATCATAATACATCTCAAATCTAATTTCCAAAATTTTTGTTTTGCAATGCTACATCTTAATTATTATCTTTTAGTCATGCTCTAATTGAAGTATGGTAAAATGAACAAATCAAGGATGGCTTGTCCATGAATGTAAAGCCTAAGCTTGGAGCTTTGACCTTGAAACTTAAAACTTAATGTGATTTTAATCCACCTACATGGATGAATATGTCCATAAATGAATGTCAATTTTGCATGGATGAATTTCATTTATTATTTTAATTAAATAAATAAACATTGAATGAAACTCATCCATGATTGGAAGATAAATACAGTCAAAAATATTTATATCCATCCTCATTTGTTGTCCAAATATTAATATTTCAAACTTGAATGTCATTTAATAATGATGGATAATGAAGTTGTGATAGTAGGGGAAAATAGGATGATAAAACCAAAATAATTTTAAAAAAATTGTTTAAGAAATCATTTTCATGAACAATGTTAAGCAATATAAGAAATATTGTTATGGAATGAATGTCACATCCCCCTAGCTAATTGTTGTCAACAACATTATATATTTATTTCATGGAAAATTGGGGTGCTTTGAAAATAAATATTAATCAAAAAATCCCATTGTTATCCATGATAGTAGGTTGTTTGAATAAAGCTAATTAAGGTGCCTAAAACTAAATTTTAGTTTAACAACATTTGTTAAATTTAATGAAAATTATGGCACCTTTGACAAAAAATGAAAAAAGAAACCCCATTGTTGCCAACAACACTTATAAATAGGTTTGAAAAAAGTTATGGCACCTTCAAATGAAGGGGAGGAAACCTAACGTTGTCATTGGGTCATTTTGCCTAGGAAAAAAAATAAAATAATTAAAAAAAAAAAAAAAATGACCACGGGGTCGATCTTAACATAATAATAATAATAATAATAATAATATAGTTAAGACAT
>Ga0116231_10003307_pt1 | contig 33639 bp, 24 predicted proteins | sample S1TSphgellanicum_2_FD_89695 | JGI IMG/M metagenome (GOLD analysis project Ga0116231, IMG submission 89695) | Host-associated microbial communities from peat moss isolated from Minnesota, USA - S1T2_Fd - Sphagnum magellanicum MG | ecosystem: Host-associated > Plants > Peat moss > Unclassified... | reverse complement strand
TTTTTAACGCCTTTTGCCCTCCTTGGTGGGACAGGTGGTCATCTTGATTTTGCCAGTTCCACTTACGACGATGTCATAAATTGCTAGTGTGGAACACAATGCTTCTTCGGCACAACCGATTATGGCTCGACAGAATGGCATCTCACCCTACTCAGCTTGTTCCATAGAACGAAACAATTGTGTATTCCATCATCCATATACTTTTGGAACACTCGTTCCATAGTCTGAAACAATTCTGTAATCCATCACCCACATACCTTTGGAACAATTTTTTGTCAAAACATTTTCCGCTCTGGAACCGTTTTGGCAAAAATCGTTCCCATAATTCATTTTGACAGATATTATTATTAACATGTTTATTGAATAAAGGAAGGGAGGGGGGTTCCATAGGTTTGGAGTTTGGACCGGTATAGAGGGGGTTTTTTTTTTTTTTTTAATAATTTTTTTCATGTGAGCCAACATTATAAGAAATGGCACAATAAATTTTGCAAGAAATATTACATGTACATATTAGGAACCATGATATTTCAATTTAATGATAGTTCACAATGCCATTATATTGAAACTTTTTTTTTTCTTTTTTTCTTTTTTTTGATTCGAATGTAATTGGATTTTGCATGGATTCATCATCACAATTTACATCATAAAAATGGCTCATGCATGAATACAAATATTAATTACCTATTTAGCCAAATTTGGAGTTATAATGTTTTTATTTATTTTTGCCATAAATTTGCTTATTGGCTTGCAAGTCCTTCAATTCATCCTTCTTCTTTTTGTGGGTATGAATTTTCAATTATTTGTTGATATAATTGCAAAATTTTCCAAAAAAACAAAATTTGGGTCCAAATTTCCATACATGGTCCAAGTGGGGAGCCAAAAATATATAAGGATGTGTTTTTTTTTTTCTTTTGTATTTTCAATAGCCAAAATCTGACTCAATATAAAATAAAATAAAACACACACATAAGATTTATTCATTTTTTTTAATACACACATACACACAAAGCTTCAATTCATGGATGGGAGTAGTGATTTTTTTATTTGTGGCGAATTTTTGCCATTTTGACGGAAAAAAAAATCTTTTTGAAAAAGAATATTCTCTGCATGGCTTCCGAAATTTTTGAATAAAAAAGGAAAAATAAATTCATTAATTGTTAATATTGTCCAATAATCACATAAAGTGTGATGAGTCACAAGTCGGTGATGACAGAATCGGCCGGCCCTAAGCCCTAAGCCCATTCTACCAAATAAAATCCTATTATAAAATATGTATAATTATGGGCGGCTGATTCTGCCAGGTAAGCCGTCACCGCTTTCCAGAACCTCATGTATAATACACCCTACTGTAGCACGTACCACTTGGTATTTGTACATCGCGTATTTTGTACGTCGTCCAGGTAACAAAATACAAGCCCATCCTCAACGAGGGGCTATGATGATCGATGGATGAAGAAGTGAGAGGGAGGGGAAGGTCATGATGATGATTGATGGATGAAGAAGAGTGAGGGAGAGAACGAGGGAGGGTTATGATGATTGATGGATGAAGAAGTGGGAGGGAGGAGGTAAGGTACCTAATGATGATGATGGATGGATGAATAAGTGGGTGGGAGGAGGTAGGGTACATAATGATGATGGATGGATAGATGGATGGATGAAAAAGTGGGACGGAGGAGGTAGGGTACATAATGATGATGGATGGACGTATGGACGAAGAAGTGCATGGGAGGAGGTTGGGTACCTTATGATGATCGATGGATGCATGGATGAAGAAGTGCGAGGGAGTGAGATAGGCTACACTATGTTGATGGATGGATGAAGAAGTGGAAGGGAGGACGTACGGTAGATACTGAGGATGGATGGATGAAGGAAGGGAAGGAGGCGAAGGAGGCGGTGGGCTACCTAATGCTAATGGATGGACATATGGATGAAGAACTGGTGCCGAGCGGATGAGAAAAGAGCGCCACCGTCCAGCGCCTGCTTGAAGGTATTCATTCACCAGCGCTGGCTCCTTCCCTCTCTCTCTCCTGCGGTCGATATACATAACGCGTTGCGTGTGCGCATTTCTCGCATTCCTCCTCTCAACGCGTTCATTTTTGTTTTGCATCTCCGCTACTCTTCTTCTTCCCCCATCTCACAACAATTCCATTTTGCACAACAACTTACTTCCTTTGCAGCAGCAGCAGCTGTTTGTTTGGTAGAGGACAGTAGAAGATAGTAGACCAGACAGTATGATGTCCTCTGCCCAGCTTCGTCTTATGTCCGACCTCAAGTCTATTCGCCAAGAGCCCCCTGAGGTCCCCAACTTCTTCTTTTTCCTTCCCCTCCACTGTCCTGCTTCGCTTGTTGGCTCGCTCTTTCTTTGGTCCTATATTTGCTGTTGTTGTTTGACGTGGTTGGGTTTTTTTTTCCCGTGGAATTTCTTTCCATGGTAATCCGTTTCGGGTGCCTTGTTGATTAACGGAAGAAGTTTTGGGCTGGTTGGTTGGTTTTTCTTTTTTGGATCTGTTTTTTCGGTTGTGTGTTTTCCGTTTCTTGGGTTTCTCAGACATGTTCCACGGTGGTATGTATGTGGGGTGTTTTGAGGGACACAAAGGGAAGAGGAGCTTTGGTTTGAATATCTTTGTTGAACAGAATTTGTAGAGGGTTGCTTGCTTGGTTCTCTTGTTTTTTTGTTTTTTGTTTGTTTTTTTTTTGGCTTCTCCCCAATTGCAGTAGGAATTTGTTTTTGACTGGGATTTGTGTATAGAGTTTTTGGGGGTGATTGGTTTGCTTGGTCATAAGCTTCTTGGATTTGTCTTGTTGTTGTTGTTGTTGTTGTGTGTGTGTGTGTGTGTGTTGTTTGATGTTGGAGAAGGATGGGAAGAAACTTGAAATTTTGTTCAGAAGCGAAAGTGGGGGAAACTGATACTAATTGGTGCCTCCTCAGGGTTGCAGTGCAAGCCCACATGGTGATGAGAATCTGTTTGTATGGGGAGCCACCATCTTTGGTCCGGATGACACAGCTTGGGAAGGTAAAAAGAAGCAGCTTTGAACTTCTCTTTTTTTGCAAGCTTTTCTTTATGTTGGGTTGATGCTCTCTTTTGTAACTTTTATGTGGCTGCACGCCCGCACCCTAATTGTTGCTAGATTGTCATTAATAGACTTCAGATTTTTTCCTTTGTCTTCTTATGTCCGAGGTTGACCCAGAAATGTGAAAAGCCATGCTCTGCAGGCTATGCCAATTCAAGGCAAAATGAGGCTTTAATGCAGTAGATTCATTTTGTTGTTGCTGGAGTTGATCAAGCAACTTGCAGGATTGTGGTTAGCTATATTAATCATTGCCTGCCTTTTTTTTTTTTTTTGGGTGTGTACTTTTTTTGTGGGTTGTATTTTTTCTCTTCGCCTGATATTTGGGGAGCATTATCCAGAGAAGCCACCTCGAGTGCGCTTCACAACTGATGTCTTCCATCCAAATGGTGAGTTTCTTCTTCTCATGACCAATTGTTGAGTAAGCCTTTTAAGCTGCTGTGGTGCAAAGAAAGGATTCTTGACCCATGTGAGCTATTTTGTGTGATTCATTTGTATGCAGTTTACAGCGATGGAACCCTCTGCATGGATGTGCTTCAGGATAACTGGTCTCCCTGCCAGAATGTCTCTACGATTCTGACCTCCATTCAGGTGTCTGGGGCTAACTCTCCCTCCATGTCTGTTTGATTCCCCCTTTCTCTTCTATTGGGTGATGCATGGTTTTGGAGTTTGGGCCACTTTGACAAGACCAACTGAAGCTTGGCTTTTACTGAAGAGCTGCTTCCTAGATGCACTACTACCAGGGTTGATGATGCACAAGTCCTGCAATGCATATATGTTTGTCCAGTCAAGTTCATTTCCTGATTTACTTTCTTCCTGGATGTGGTGGTGTTCTCTGGTGGTGGCAGTCACTTTTAACAGACCCCAATCCAGCAAGTCCAGCGAATCCTGAGTCAGCACAACTATACCAGAGCGACATCAAAGCCTACAATAGGTGAGCACAGGTTGAAATCTATGGGGATTTGATTCTAGTATCTCAATTCTTTGGTAGGACCTGTGCAAATGATTGTCTGGTATGGGATACGCACTGATTCCAGTGGGAGCTTGTTTGTGTTCAGGAGGGTGCGACTCTGTGTACGGAAGTCATTGGAATGCTCGTCATGACACCTTGACCCTCATCATGCACTAGTTGTATGTTGCCTCAATTTGGCTCTATGCAACAGAGCACTTTCACATAGTCAGGTTTCTGGTGGTCTCACAGACTGGGATGTGAGCTTTGATTGTGAACAGTATTAAGGGTTTGATATTTGTATTTTTCCACTTGCCTCTTGTGCTGCTTGCAAAATTAGTGGCAGTGTTATGTGTAGGGGTGTAGGGTTATGTTACTTGCAATGTGCAGCTGTACATTTAGCTAAAAGCGCTTCGTGTTTGTGGTACTATTTGACACTAACAAGGATTGGTAAAATGGAATGGTTTTAGACTTTACGATTATTTCATTAGAAGACTGATGGTTTTTGTTTCTGAAAGGAGCCTAGAAATACAAAGGATGACCTGGATGAAGAGCGACAACATGTAAGGATTTTAGTGCAATAGCTAAAGAGGAACATATATATGTTTATGGGTCTTGACGACCCATGCAGGGGTTTTACATCTATCAATGAAGGGGAAGATAACTGCAATCATCTTGCACTCCTTGCAGAACATGGTAGTAAGATTCTCATGTTTTCTGGCATTTCTTTTTTTGACACTCTGATTTGAAGCCATCTGACTGCTTTGCTGGGACATGAGGTGGTGAGCAAGAGAATGAAACAACACCACACTGCACTTAGGGTTCAAGCCTGCTCAATGGTGGAGCAATGTCACATGCTGGTCATGTTTGATCTCAGTGAAGCTTTGCTTTCTGTCCATGGTTGCTGTTTGTCTCTCCACTGTTGGAAGTCAGTCTGTACAATTAACATGGTGAGTACCTCTCTCCTTCCCTTTCCTCCTTGTTTTGTTAGCTCTTATGGGTTTTGCACTTTGCACCTTCTCCCTCTTCTCTTATTTGTGTCTCTGCAGAAGCAAAGATTGAACTACGAACATCCATCCTTCACCACTCAACTGCCACCTCCTACCCATTCTGACAACCTGAGCCTGCAAAGGAAGTGCACACTTGATGTACTACTAGAGAACACGCCCTAAGTGAATGAGTGGACTTTGTCCTCACCTTAAGGACCCATTTGGGAGGTAGAATGTACACTCAAAAGTGCATTCTGAAAATAGATAAATCTGTTAGAATACTCTAGAATATGCTGGAGTATTCTATCTTTGGACATGGAATCTTTGAAAATAAAATACGGTAATTATTGAAATGTTGGAACTTGTCATGGTACTATGCTACTTGGAGGCGTGTCTTGGAATTTCAAATGATTAGTTATGTAGGTAGCCTCTGCTCAGAAGAAAACCCATTCTTTTTTTCATTGTTCTGGATCAGTATCTGAGCTTTTTAGACTTGATGATTCAGATACTAAATTCTTCTTAGAACAACTAATATGGAAAAGTGTGTGGTAAAGCACTTGGACATGGACTTTACCAGAATTCAGGCTCACACTAGACCCCGACTTGTGGAGGTCCTTATTCTGACCAAGCATGTGGCTTTATCTACCACATAGCAAAACCAAGGCAAGGCTTTTGCCCTTGGAGCAAAGCAATGCAATCTTGAAAGAAAAGATTGCATTCTCTTGCCTTGAAAAGTGGCCCTTATTTTGTGGGGGTATGGATTCTACTGCCCTCCTCCAAAAGTGGGCCCATTTTTTGGGAATGCCCCACTCCTTGGGCTTTATCACACATGTAGGGCACCCAAAGAAAATTTCTAGTGTTTTTGGATGGTGCTTTAGATTTATGAATATGCTTCATAGCACAAGAGAAGGTTTGTTATGCTTTGCTTTAAGAGTTCATTTCCTTCAAGGCACCTAGTTACCAATTGTGTTGTGCGCATTGCATATGGAGGTTGACAACCAATTCCCATGGGTGGGGAACATTCTCAAAATGTGATGTTAGACTAGGCTAATGCCTTCATCCTAGGCCTTTCATTTTGGGAATTTGCCCCCAACCCCCTCCATACTCTAGAGTTGCTAGGCTAGGTTAATTAAGACCTAGGAAGTTCACCTAGTGAATTAGGTATTAGTGAATTAGATTAGTTATTATTGAATTCACTATGTCTATAATAACCGGTCTTTATTCACTAAGGGGTTGGTCACTTTCGTCATGGTAATTTGTTTAAGTTTATTTAAACACAAAGTGAATTCAATCACATATTATAATGGTGATTATGTTTTATCAAGTAGGTTATAATCTTTTATGGAACATTTTTTGTCATGAGTTTTTTATGTTTGAGCATGCACATATATTTTTGTCTTTCATTATGGTTTGCATTCACTTAATCACTTAAGGTGGCACAAAATAAGTGGTGTTCATTTCATTATGTGTGTATTATGTGAAAGAAAGTGATTAAAATAATTAATGGACCAAAAAGGAAGGATGTAATATTCTCCTCAATGTTTTTTCTTTTTAGCTAAAAATTATTGTGATATGTGTTTTGATAACTTGATTAAATTTTATGCATTATATCATTCTTGTATAGCACAAGCCATATGATATCAACCCACTTATACCTTTACAAGCATGTTTTAAATGACATGGGTATTTATCTTTTTTAAAAGGGAATAAAAATCCTTACACTTAAACCTATTTATTTGTAAAATTATTTATGTAACATGAAACAAAGATAATAAAAATTTGAAGATGTCAAAATACCCACAAAATCAAATAATGGCTGAAATTTTATATTTGTAAATAATATCAACTTTGAAATTCACATTTGACATTTTGTTGTTAGGTAAAATCAAATTTCAACAAAATTGAAAAAGGATTTTTTACAAGATCATCGTTACAAGATTATGTACATAATATGAATAAATGAACTAAAGTACCTTTATGCATTTTTTTTTGACAAAATCAATGGTACTAACAATTTATTGTGATCATGGCATGCTTAACAATGGAAAGTTTCATATCATAAATGTTGAAAATGACATTTGATGAATCTTTTATTGAATAAAAATGATTTTTTTATATAGTCATGATGGATCAAGTTTGTGAATATTTTCATTGTTTTATGGGGAAATCATTAGTTAAAAATTGAATTTGGAACATCATTGATTATATGAGCAAATGACCAAGATTGTCCTCCACTAGAAGAAATTTTGTATTTTGCAACAAGTCATTTGGCAACTACATGTGACTATGTGTCAATTTGGAATTTTTCCACAACTATTAACCACCCTTCAAAATTTTGTGAGTATCTTACAACTATGCCATGATTACATTGCAATTATTTGAAGCTTCATCCTTCCATGTGAATGAGTTTAAGTGTATTTCATTCGCACATAGGCTATTAAGTCCCATTAGTCACATTAGTAACCAAAATGTAGTTGCAAATAATTTATCTAAGTTGCCTTATGTATGAATAAATTTAAAATATTTATTAGGATTTTTCTTAAGGTTATGAGGTATATTATGTTTTTCTTTGAATTATTAAGGGTATAACATGTAAATTAAAGTCGTATTAAAAGTATGCTCAATTTCTATTAAAATATATTGCAAGTATATCTAATGATGATATATTATGTTTTCAATCAAGGTTGTACCAAAACCGATATGGTTATGAAAATTTGAAATTGGTGTTTGATATTAACTAAGGTTTAACCAAATTTTAATCAATGTTTAACCAAGTTTTAGTTGAACAAAAGTTTAGCCAAGATTTAGCCTAGGTGCCATGTAACATTTGTGGTTTAAGCATAAGTGCCATGTGGGCCTAGCCTAGGTGCCACATAAGTTAGTAAATTTATACATTACGTTAATTAATAGGTAGTAAGTTAGGTCAATAGGTAGTATATTAGGCTAAGTATTAGTTGGTAGGTAGTACCTTGAGTTAGGCTAGGTAAATAATTAGGCAATAACCAAGTAGGTAGTAGGTAGTAATTAGTTAAGTAGTTGTGACTAGGTTGCAACTAAAATGTTTATCACATGTGGTTTTTTTCATTTCAATTTTCTAAAATATATATAAGGAGGTGCACTAAAAACACAAAAAAAACACAAAAAAATTCAAAATGGAAATGCCATTGGGGATGAACCAATTTTTAAAACTCAACCTTAAAGACTAAATCCAAACGAAATAAGATCTTCCTAGGTGCCATGTGACATATGCCTAGGTCTACCCTAGGTGCCACATAGGCTGTTGGAGACCATGCCAAACCTAGGTGCCACGTGGCTTAAGCCTTGACCATGCAACAAATATTAAAACTTGTATTTATTTTTTTGAAAATTTAGTTAATGTGCCACATAACACCTTTCAAGTTGGCCATGTGTATCACCTTCGAAAGTGGACATGGGAGATTAAAATTTTAATCACAATTTTGATTTTCTTGAAATCTGAAATTATGTTATGTGGCAACATGTAATTGTTCCAATGTAGTTGCAAATTGTGTTAACTAATAAGAAAAAACTATATGGTCAATAGATAGAGGAATATATGGTTGACTATATATTTCATTCATTGCACCATGTTGATGTCATGTTAAGTCACTATTTGTGATTAATGTTGGGTATAGTTAGACTTATGCAACTAATGGAAGATTTAGTTGAGCTAGAGTGATTTGTAACTAGTTTCTAGTCGCAAATTGAAGTCACAAAATAGGGTTTTTCCTTTAGAACTAAGTACAAATGTCATTGCTCAATGATAAATCCTAACAAAGTTATAATATAAGAATTAATGATTTTTACAATATTAATCTAAAATCTCCTTGCAATTTATGGAAACCCTTTTAATCATTATTAACATTGTAAAAATAAATAAATGATAAAGGCATTGCCATAGAACAAGCACAATTTGAAAATATCAAATGGTTTATATAACTTTTAAAACTCATTTGGTGATCCTCATCCCTTATGCAAATATGACTTACTTGAAGAAAACAATCCATTTTGTTCATTATATAATTTATTGTGCAAGGATGTCATTTTTATATTTACATTTTATTTGTTGATATATCACCTTACATCTTTGGACACTAATTAGAATAGGATTTGCATTTTTAAATTATTTTTTCAAAGAAGATTTTTTTTGAAAAAAGTATATAGTCTTTAATTTGAAACATTTTAAAATATTTTATTCTTGACATGTCAAATCTTCAAATTCATTAGTTACTCTACAAACATGTCTTATGTTTTTATTACAATAATCAAATATATTTAAGCAATGTTGAAAATACCATGAATTTATTAATTCATGTGTGCTTTCTATATGCCATGAATATTTGATAATGGTTATAACTTCTTTCAATGTAAGTCATTAATTGAATTAAATGCAATGTGGGAGGATGAATGAATTGCTACCATAAAAGCTTTATAAGATGAAAAAAGAAAGTAGAAAAAGAAGTGATAACATTTGTGGTCAATACATTGGAATGCTTGCAGATTGGGTATAAATTGAGGTGGAAAAGACTAGCCATACAAGTTTATCACAACAAATGTATGTAGTTGAATCATGTTCACATTTTGGCTTTTGATTTCAAATTTTACATTCCTCAAATAGTATAGATTTTGGTCAAACCAATTCCATGTTAATCATAAATTACATGTCTCTCAACTTACTATCATTATGTATCACACAAAGGTCATGAAAATCTTGAAATTCCTTTGTGCATGTTATAATTTAAAAGTGCATGAATTCATATTCAAGTGCATTCAAGTCTTCCACATGTTTATTCAACTACACTTTCAAATTTAATGGCTTATATTAAATAATACATTACGCATGTTTTGAAACATGAGTCTACAATTATGATTGAAGTTTGATCATCACTTGCACATCATGCTTGCAAATTGTAAAAGTTTTAAGTTTCAACATTTAGTTTCATATGAAAAGAACATGGCTTGGTATATTTTAATCAATTAAACCACGTTCTATATCTATTCATTCCTTAATGGATTTGATGTTATTTAATTTTCATAGCTCCAAAAAGTGGTCACATTGAATTTTGTTGTGGTTTGGGGATAGGTTTTATAGTAGTTTGTGCTTATAGGAGGACCAAGGTGGTTAGATAGGACCCTATGTGATTGAGAAAAAATACATTTATAATTTTTGAATAATTATAAAGAAAAAACCTTATAAGCTAAAAAATAACATGAATCTCCCAAAATCTTGTTGAACTTCACCATTGCACCATTACACATTCAATTACATAACCTTTGAAAGCTACCTAATAAAACATTAGCAACTCACAAACTCTTCACAATCAATAATTACAATTAATATTCAATGGAATTTTTATTTAAATGTTGACTCAATAAGATGAAACTAAAACATCATATATATGATTATTAATACAACTAGTCCCAACATGTGTCCTCCTCTTAAGTCCATAAACCCTTTTCTTTGAATGTTTTTGGATATCAAACTTTCCCTTTCATGAAATTTGTAATCCTTCTTTGAAATCCCAAATTTGACTAGAAATGTCCCAATCTCCAATCTAATGCAACCAAATAACACACAATCAATGGATTTTTAATAAAGAATTTGTATTCTTATTTCTTTCTACAATATAACATTAATACTTTTCCCACAACAATTATGTACATACCAATTCCCAACAATATAACAAAACAATAGATAGAAAGACATCAATGAAGCTTTTTGAAATTTTAAACAAATTCACAAATTTCCCATAATAAACACAAAATCCCTTAGCTTTTAAACATTTTTTTATAAAAATTCTTCTTCACAAGATTACTAAACAACACAAAGTTTTGAATACATTTATTCATCAACAATGAACACAACCAAGTTCCCATTACAAAAAAATTGAAGAACAATATACTCAAGTTTCCTCAACCTAATGATAGATTGAGTCTTTGTAAATGCCCAACACTACACTTCAAATGGACTAGCAAAAAGTTCTTACTACTTATAGATCCTCACATTGTAGTGTTAGAACAATATAACTACTTTCTTTAATCCAATGCAACTTATAGGTCCTTCATAATAAGTATTTTTAGAAGCATCAATGAAGGTCTACGTTACATTATGCAAAGGTTTCTCACAAAACAATAGCCAAAACTGTTTTTGCTATCACTTTCACATGGCACAACTTTTTCACCAATTGTAACATTGTTAACAATTGCATCTCCCCCAACACTTTGTTTCTTCCTCTGTTCCCAACATGGGTTTGTGTGTTAAGGTTTTGTTTAAAACATCAACCCTCACCATCTCTTGTGATGGAACATGGGACTTTTGATGGCATTCCCCAATGCTTGTTATGCCTATACAAACATCACAAATGCATTATAAAGGGCCAATATGGAGGAGAGTGGAATTTCGACTAGATACACTTTTTAGCAAACACAAATAACCATGTATTTTAGTGAGGAAGCTCATTATATATAATATTGAACCAATGACCAATTATTTCTAAATAAAAATATAGTATATAAGATTCATAAGGAAGTGAAAATGCTTGGTGCATCCTTCTACTTCCCACCATAGTGGCAAATGGTTGCCAAGAGGATATCAAGTTCAAATGGATTCTATATGTACTTTTTAGAATTTAAAGGTAGAACTTGATGACATTTTTGGGGATGCCTAGGTGTTGACCTACTTATAAACAAGGAAATTCAATGTGGGATTAATATCTAAGGAAAAGGATTGGGTTTTTCAAAGGGCCAAAAGATATAGCATAATACCTTTTCCAGTTCGGCAATTTTTTTTTTAAATGTCAAAAATTTTAAAAATTAAGGTCCCTTCTTGTTGAATTTTTTTAAAAATATTGTTTACTAAAGCCGAAATTTTTTTACCAATACTTTTCATGGGCCTAATAGTGCAACGCTATGGAGAACTACATTGTTTTGCCGCAAGGTTAATTTTTTTTTCTTTTTTGACTTTGTGTGTGGAATAAATCTAAAAAATAAAATTCTACTATTTAGTGTTTGATGGTATGTTAGTGGTAAGTGCAATTGTAGGGGAGGTTTTGGGATCAAAACTTGTGCTGTGATGCAAAACATTGGTGATGAAGAATATGAGAATTTTTTTACTTTAAATGAAATTTTGTCGAAAATTCAAAAGTTCAAAAAATTATCTAGTAGCAAGATGCCCAATTTGAAGGGTGTTGACAAGGTAAAATAAACAAAAAAATTAGTCCGCCCAAAATCCAATTAAAAAATGGAATAATTTTTTATATGAATATAAAAAAGTAAATTCAAAATATTTTGAAGTAGAAATATAAAACCATAGGGCCTTGCATTTAATTTATGGGAAGTTGGAAATAAAGTTTGTACAACTTTGGTATCATAAAAGTAGGTTGAAAATATGTTTGAAACTAATTAGGTCAAAATCGTCTTCAAACTTATTTCATATTAAAATTTTGATATATTATGATTATAACATCCACAATTTGATAATAGGTAAGTATTTTTTAAGGCTCCACAAAGTTGAAATTTTTAAAAAATCAATATTTCATTTACATGTAGCCCATTTGGTAAAATCAGACATTTTGTACAAGTAGAAATTTTTTAAAAATTCTACTTAACTTTACTTTCAAGATGGGGTTTTTCAACATTTAAAATATAAAGTGAAAAATTATCATCTTGTTGATTATTGTACAAAATGTTTTTACTTTCAATACATTAAAACTTTTTCATGGCGACATGTTTTTTTTTCTGACAAGGAGTAATGAGTCATCTACTTTACCTTGCTTGCAACTTGAAAAGGTACTATGGTAGTTGGGAAGAACAACGCCTTTTAGGATATGGTTAGATGGGTGTGTGAGAGAATGATACCATATCTAGAATTGTGAGAAAACAATATGAGACATGCCCAAGTCAAAAGTTAGGACATTTTGGGGTATGTTAGACCTATACTTTGCTTCGAGGCTAGTATTGATGGAGAGCCATGTAATTGGAGGTTTAACAATTTGTTTCACGATGGATGGTGTGTGATTAGGTTGTGCATCATTTAATGCACCCATTCCACATTTATAACCTTTACCAATCATGGGGTTTTGGTATCAATGGGGCTTGGGTATCAATGGAATTTGGATTTTGTTGGACCATTGAGCCTAATTATTTGTCATAACTAGTGAATGTGTTAGTTATGATTGAACATTTTTGGGTGAAAGCACACTACACTATCCATTAAATGTTGTCACAAAATAGTTTTTGCTTTGCATTTCATACCATAATGGATTTTTTAAGAAGTACTAAAATACTTGCAACAATCCATAATCAATGAATATGGACTTCATGCACCTTCATATAATGTTATTATTGAATAAATGATTCAATGATAATATGGTGTGGTAACATTGATATTAAGGAAGACTTTTTGAGAGGATTTTGTTGACCAATTTTTTCTATGTACCTTGAATTATGGTTTTTCCCCATTAAGTCCTTTCTTTAGTGAAAATAATGATTTAGAACAACATATTTCAAATTTAAGTTTTCCATAAGGTAAACTAGGGTTGAATTTTTTTTAATAATGAGTTTCTAATGATAATTTGCAAAACGACTTTTGTGATTCAAGGTATCATGCTTTCACACTACTTTCATAATGTTAATTTAGGCAATTATGGATTTCCATATGTGCTTAAAACTATTACGCCTTAGTGTGTTTTCACCCTTTTCCAGTGGATTGAATTGGTTCCATTTTGAAACAAAAAGTAATAAAATGATTATTTATGGGTCTTGAGTAGATTTGGTGTTCTAACAAAAGTTTTCAGGAATTAGGGCATAAAATTTTGAAGAAAATTTTGGGCATTGTGTGAACAAGCTTGGATTGACAATAGGACTACTTGTGATCATCTTGAAATTGATTGATTGGCTAAAATAATGGTATAAATAGTGAAGAAAGAATTATGAATATATGGATTACAAAAGGGGCATATTGGTGATTGGGACATACAATTGCCATGGTTGGCAATGGGATACCAATTTAGTAGGAAAACATTCCTTGCATCATTTTCCCCTTATATTTTGTTTTTTGGGTGTGAACCTTAATTACCAATATCCATTCGTAAGGATGTCACCAATGTGGTCAATCTTGACGATCCCAATGTGTGGGTTCAAGCTTGTGAACAACATGTAGCTTTGTTCAAAAGAATCATGCCCATGGTAATGGAAAATTTGGTCATCACACAACACAAAAATACCTTACAGTATGCCACCATTTATGGAAATGGGTATCCACCTAGGGTTCAAAGGATTGAACTTGAAGATTATATTATTTGACGTAGACAACACCTAGTAGATTAGATGTGACAATTAGTCTAGTCATTAAATATGTGAACAAGGTTTTATCTTTTAGGATTTTGCTATTAAAAGATCAAGATGGTTAAATGTGGAAAGACCATGTGTGAAATTGTGCACCATGTCACCTTCCACATGTGAATGGCCATGTGGATCCATCATTAATCATAATCTTAGCAAGTTATGCATGTTATGTGGAAAATCACAAGGTGTAATAACCATATTAATTTGTGACCATTTTTTTAAAAGATGGCATATGGGTTGTTTTACACCACCACTTGTAGAAGTTTCAGAAGGAGAATGGTTTGTCCACAATGCACCAAGTAACCTTGTATTGTTGTTTTGTATTAGGTCTCAATACCAAGATATAGACAACACTACAACAAAAGGTGTCCATGTACGCCAAGTGATTTCACTAGATTTTGAGTGAATTCACTAGTTGTAATGAACGACCAATGAAGAAGCAGTGAATTCATTGGTCTAGTGAACGGGGACTAGTGAATTGCATGCACATTTTGTAGTAATGCACGTTTTTTATTAGAACAATGGGTTATTCAAAAAAGGTTGTAATTTGGCTGAACTTAAGGAATTGTAACTATGTGATTAATGATGGGGCTCACATTACACTTAGCCTATTGATCTCATCATGCTTGGAACAAAATTCCTTTCATGGATTACCCTATCATGTTATGTCTCATTTTATCATTATTTTTGGTTATATGGCGTAGGAAGACCTTTACTTTAACTAGTGGGATGATTTGTGTCATTACTATAAAATGTGCATGCAATTCACTAATCCATGTGCATTAGACCAATGAATTCATTACATCCCCATTAGGTTTTATTCATTAGGACTAGTGAAATCACTTAGCATATAGGGACACCTTTTGTTGTAATGTGTGCATGTTTTTATGTGCATGACTTTGTTAGTTTCAATAGTGTTGGGTGTCAATCTTGTAACATATGATAGTTATTGAATATTTGTTGTAGGACATTAATTTCCTATAATTTGTTATTTGTGGTTGAAACTTAGTTTAATGCGAATGAGGTTTTAATTTGTTTATATTGGGGGGGGTGGATAACATGGTGTGACTTTGGAGTTTCATTTTTTGTGTTATGAGATTTAGATCACAAAGGATAAACATGTTTCTATATTGTGTGTTTTTGAACTTGGATTCTTATGGTTTGCAAGTGAGTTTTCTTGTTTTCATGTTTATAGTTTTGTTAGTTTTGATAGTGTTGAGTGTTAATCTTCTAGCATACAACACCATAGATTAGTAATGGTGCATTGAGGTTGTTTCACAATGTTTTAAACTATGGTGCAATGGTTATTGAAAATTGAAAAAAATCACTGAAAATTCAATAAAATGAATAAATAAATAAATAAATAAGGGTATGCTCTTGGTATTATTATAAAACCCTCAATGACTACTTGATTTTATGAAGTTGATTTTGTAATTTTTAAACTTAAGATGTGGGAGATATTAAATTTGAGTAATATTTATCATTACAAATTACAAAAATTGGTTGTGTAAAGAGAAATTAATAAGGTTACAAGTTCACACTTTGGCTAAACAACATAGGTCACACTAGTGTTCATGAAATTGAAAAAAAAATGATTTACTATTATAACACATATGTAACCAAATTAGTTTGTCATGAACTTGTTTGTTAGCTAACAATTTCAAATCGCATTGTTGTCATGGGCACAAATAAAAGAGATAGAAATCTTGAAAATCATTGAAGATAAAAGCCTAAAAATTGATTTGGTCACCACTTTCAAAGTCAAAGAATGACCTCCCTTCCCCTACTTGTCCAAAATTCCAATGCCAATGATTCACTGAAGTTGGTATAAGTAGAACAACTTAGGTTCCATAAATTGTCATTTACATGTTATAAATAATATATTTAGCCCATTTTCAAGTAAAATGGCATGGAAAGGTGTTTTTTTTAATTAATGTCTTTTCAAAAGTTTTGTTTTCAACACCATAAATTCATGAACTAATTTTTAATACCTTGTCCACCAATATGCATCCCATTTTTTTTCAATTGAATCTAAATTCAATTTAGGAATTTGAATCAATTAAATTGAATAATTCAATTCAAGTTGCATGCAATGTCATTAAATATTTTCATTTGAATAGAATTCAATTTCCACAAAATCAATTCATTTTTATTAATTAGTTGACTATCATTTATGATTCACAACATGAAGGCCAAACATATAGATATAAATGTCACTGGTTGTAATAATCTATACATATTATCAAACAAGTGGCCTTCACTCTACTTCACATTACCAATGACAATCTATTGACATAAGGTCAAAATATTTAGGGTCTGAAATCATTTCCATTTCCATTATTTTAGAACCATTAAATTTAATCTTCACCTAATAAAAAAAAAACCTTTCTAACACCTTCAATGTCACTTGGCACCTTACCTAGCACCGTGCCCCATCATTCTTGATGTCTTTTTTCACACTTGTCATTGCCTCAAAAACAAAAAAAATTGGGCATTCTAGTGTCCCCCAATGTCTTTCTTAATGTGCTTTATAACAACCCCTAACACCCCTTGTGGTTTAGGTTTTTTGTTTCCCTTTCGAAAGATAGATATTCATGTCGCTTAAAACAATATAGTTGTAAAGGTATAAGTGGGTTGATATCATATGGCTTGTGTTATATAATATCGATGTGATGTGTGAAACTTAATCAAAAAATCAAAACACATATTTTAAAAAATAGCAAAAAAAAGAAAAGAAGAACATGGAGGAGAATATTACATGCTTTATCCACTAGTTTTTTCAATCATTTTATTTCACATAATATACACTTAATGAAATGAACATCATTTGTGTAACACTTTAAGTGAGTGCAAACCATAACGAGGGAGGAGAAAATATGTGCATGTCCAAACATAGAAAAATCATGACAAAAAATGTTCCATCAAAAATCATAATCCATGTGATAAAAACACAGTTCCAATATCTTTAATTTTATATAGAACCTTCAATTTTTTTTGTATTTTAAACACATTTTCATTATATCATTACCAAACTCATTGTGTGTGTTCACATTTGCTCCTTCATGCTTTTTGTACATAAATTCGCATATAATGTTTACGTAATTGTAATACATCACACAAATTTGTACAATTTTTGATTTATGAAACAAAAAAATGAGTTTGAAAAAATAAAATGGAGATTGAGTACATGATTGGTATTGAAACAACTCTATTGTGATTGTTTCCATATGCTAAATGCAAAAACATTTTTCCATAGTCACTTTTTGCACTAACATATGTTCCTATGTTAACAATGTCTTAACAATGTTAGCAGATCCGCATGAAGCTTATTTAGAGAAGACATGTTTATATGCCAATGACATATTGAAGTGCCCTTGATATAAATGAATTTTGAACAAAGGATAATAATGGTATAGTGCAATGTGTAACATGTAATAAATCCCCCTTATTTGCACCAAGACAAAAAGCATTAGAAAAAAAAGGGAAAAAAACCCTTATGGAGCAAGAAAAATTTCCAAATGTTCTTGTAGCATTAAGCACTAATTCATTCTTATATGAAATTGAAGCATGATAAGACATAGAATGCAAAAGAGATTGTTCCATTCCATTCAAAATAAATTCCAATCACCATGATCTAGTTTGGTAGGTTGAGACAACTAGTGGAGCCTAAACTTATCTACCCTATAATAGGTTTGAAGTTATCACCATCAATGGTAAAAGCATATGGAATAAATGTGTAGCTCAAGTCAAAGCCTATGGTGTAAGGTGAACAATTGCAATCGGAATGCACTTCCATTATGTGAACAAATGAAATTAGAATGCAAACTTTTAGCAAAATGCTTGAAAGCCAAGCAAACATCTTGTTTTATTTGATTGGTATGCTCCAATTGCTTTGATTACAATTTCATGATATGAATTGTTTGATTCATCTAAATTTTTCCTTCAGAATTTGTCCTGAAAGACAAGAATAACAAGATTTATTTTGGGTTAAAAAAGTGGGAGACATTTGTTTGTTGTTTAGGTCAGAAATTGTAGAAATTCCATTCAGTTTAGCATCTCCGCGTTTAATTTTAAATTAAGACAAAACTTAGGATCCTTTGATTAATGCAGCAGCCTGCAGCAGTTCCAACAGATTTCCAACAGATTTGAGTCTAAACAATGTGAGCACTCAAAATCCAGTCAACAATAAGAGTATTGAATTTTTTTTGTAAAACATTAGGTTTAAATACTTGTGCTTCTGTGGATTCACAATTCTTTCAGTCACTGCACTTCTGCCTTCAGCAGCAGAGTTTACAAATCTGCGAAGGAATCAAAAACTCCACCAGGAAACCAAAAAAAGCCCCATTTTGTTGGTCTTGACTGAAATTGAGTGATCACAAGCTTGGTGCTCGCTCTGCTGTGCCTTGTAAGACTGTAAGCAGGTTGTTGCCAAAAGGATCACTCAAGTGAGCAGCCAAATTCTCAACAGGACCCTGTCCGGTGACATACGCCTGAATGAAAAATCCAAGCATGGAGAACATGGCCAACCTCCCGTTCTTGATCTCCTTAACTTTCAACAGTGCAAACTGATCTGGGTCCTTCGCCAATCCAAGTGGGTCAAATGCACCACCTGGGTGAAGTGGATCCAAATTCTGAGAATAACATCCACCCAAACCAAAATGTATCAGATTTAAGATGAAGCTTTTCTCCGAGCTCTAATTAACACTGAGAAATTGAATTTGGAACATAAGATGATAGCTGAAAGCAAAGATTCTGCAAGCAGCATTTTGACGGGTATTTTTGATAAAAGAGATTTACCGATCCCAGGGGAGACTTGTTGGTCGATCTGTAATACTCTGCTCCTCCAACAAGAACAACTTCCGCAATCACAGCAACTGCCAGGTTGACGGGAATATTTGCTCCAAAGTAACTCAAAGTGTTGCCATCCAACAGAAGAGCTCCAGTCTGTGGTACCGCCCACAGATGGATCGATGCAAAATAAATTCAAACACAGACCACAGGAAACTACTACCTACTCAACAATCTGAGCTCCTTAGATGGAGTCTGCAATCTCTGAAAGTACCAAGGATTTTTTTTTTTTAACATAATTTTCTTGTTCACATTATGATGATTCTCGGTGTATCAATGTCTGATATGAAAAAAAAATCAGCAAATTTTTACCTTGAACCAGACAGCCTCAGGACCACAAACAGCACCAGACCTGTTAAATGCCTCGGGTAGCACAAATCCTGCAGCTCCAAGCATGGCCCAGCGTGCATGAATAAGCTCATATGCCTGATACCTGTAGCAACAAATTCCTCCAAAACATGTAAGCTATAAAACAAGCATTGCAGATTATGAACCCAAAAAAGCTAGAAGACAGACTAACTACAAAAACAAAAAAAATTGATGGGAGGGAGGAGAGGACTTGAGGATTCTCACTTGTCAAAGTCAGATGGCTTCTTGCTTAGACCAAAGGGATCAAAACCATAGCTGCACAAACACAAACACACACACATACATGGACACAAAGATGTTGAAACAAAAGCAAGCTTATCAGCCCTACCTTGCATTGCAACAAGAAGGTGAAGAAAATACTGAAAATAAGTGCAGAAGAGCATAAAGAAATGCACACATTGGGCTGAATCTGCAAAGCAAGCAAGATCCATCCACATACACATAAGTATTCAGGGAAAATTCTGACACTCACTCTCCAGGGACTTCTCCAGTTAGGTATGCAGGAATGTCCGATTTGTCAAGCAAACCTTCGGGAAGATAGATTCTGCGGTCAGGGCCTGCAATAACCCAGCAGAGTGAAACAAGAGCAATGAGAACATCACTGCCCCAACCCACTCCACCATCTCTCTACAAGCCAACTCCACCATCTCATCTCCATACCCTTCTTCTTTGACAACCGTGCAATACAGAATGCAGCAATCAAACTTTTCTGTTGATGTTGCAGCAGATTGAGGGAATGGGTGTTGCATTTCCTAACATACAAATCCAGTTCAAGAAGTTATAAAAGAAGTGGGTGATTGCTCATGTGCACCCAATTTCAGACCCAGAAACACGAGTATCAAGACAAGAGCATCTGAGAGTGAGAGAGAGAATGGGTGAAGTGGGTGAAGGATGGTGCGGAAGAGAACAGATCCGACATACCATACCACTTTGCGAGCTCTTCATTAGTGGGTTTGTTCACCTTGGCAACAGCCTTCTGAACCGCCTTCTTGGCAGCAGCAGCGGGCTTCTTCTTCCCAACCAGACATACCACGTGAAGTGCTCCTCCTGCCGCTGTTGTTGTTGTGGGTCGATGATGATTGTTGCAGAGCGTTTGTCCCAGAAATTCGGCCTGCCCTACTGCTGCAGCACACCCTACCATGCCTGCCATGGGTTTTCCTCTTCTTCTATGAGCTTCCCTGCTGCTGCTGTTGCTACTGTTTTCTTATGTTGCTTGCTGCAATACAACACCAGCAACAACCACCCCACAGTTCTCACTAGTGTGCTTTCCAGAACACACTCCAGATGAAGAAGAAATGGATTGGACTGCTACTGCTGCTGCGTAGCTTTTTGCAATCTTCTACTACCCAATGAGAAAACATTGCAATCTTGTATTGTCCAATGAGGGATGGATCTGTATCTCCCATCTTCCTCTCCATGCCTTTCCGATTTAATGTTGCACCGTGGGATATGGTGAACCCATTTCCGAACAAGGAAGAAGTAGAAAAAGGAGAAGAAGACGAAGAAGAGTAGCCAATGCAGCAGCAGCAGCAGCAGCAGCAATCCGGACCTACGATCAAGAAGGAGCAAGTGGGTCCCACAGTGCAGCTCTTCAGGGGCTGGATCCTTGTGCTTTCAAGGTATGGGTGTTCCTTATTTGTAGGCCTTGGAAATTGTGGATCGTGCTGCTGCTGCTGAGATTTTCTGCTTTCTGTACAACCTATCTATCTATCTTCAGGGAGCTTGATCCTCCCGTGCTTTCTTTTACAATTTTGGATGTTCTGAGATTGCAGCAATAAGAGGGATGGAGTAGTTCTGGTATGCAAAAACTTAGATAGAAAGATGGAATTTTCCAGTGTTTTGAAAACACACACAGTAGTAGTAGTAGTAGTAGTTCTAAGTTTGAGAAGCAGCTGCGACATCTCATCCATCATCACAGAGGAAATTTTCATTTCATTTCTTCTTGATGCTGCATAACACCTGAAGCCAAATGCCCTGTGTGATGATGATGCTGATGATTCCTGTCTGTTTTCTGAGGGGTTTGCTTCCTGATGGATTTGCTTCCTGGGATTCTTGCACTGCAAATTTTTCTCGTCTTCAATTCTCTTGGAAAGCTCCACACCGGGAGCTCAAGACATAATGGACCAGGAGCTGCAGCGTCCCATCATCACAGGGGCATTTCACTTCTTGATTCTGCATCACAACATCAAAACCTGAATCCACGTGCCGCCTTTGATGATGCTGATGATCATGCTTATGGGTCTGCTTCCTGATGGGTTTGCTTCCTGCCATTCTTACACTGCAATTTTTTTTCCTTGTCTTCAATTCTCTTGGAAAGCTCCACACCAGGAGCTCAAGAAATAAAGGACCAATGCTGCATCCCATGATCACAGGGGCATTCCATTTCTTCTTGATGCATGACAACATCAACACCTGAATCCAAATGCACTGGGTGATGATCATCATGGGTCTGCTTCCTAATGGGTTTGCTTCCTGCCATTCTTGGACTGGAATATTCTCTCGTCTTCAATTCTCTTGGAAAACTCCCAGAACATATAATTGTTTGCAGGTGATTGAATTCAGCACATCCCAAGTTCTTGACTCATCCTGAATTGGAATCCTTCCTTTCATAGCAGAACAATAACACAAAGAACCCAAGAGGTGTACAAGTCACATTCTCAACGGGCTTCAGCATATCCCAAGTTCTTGACTCATCCTGAATTGGAATCCTTTCTTTCATAGCAAAACACTAACCATATAAAAACCTTTTCATACTTGCACCTTGTTTGTGTGCTGAGTGCTTGTAGCTTGTATCATCTCATGATTGCAATTGCTTTTAGATTGCAAACATAAAAGAATTCTTGCCTTGTAGTCTTAAAAGATTTTAAGAATGTTTGTCAAAGCCTTAAAGACCTTGGCTTGCAGGACATTGTTAAAAATCTGGTGCATGTTTTTAAAGGGGGTCTTCTAAATTTTTTGATAAAACAATATGTTTGTACCTGTCTCAAATATTATGAAAGAATCGAACTCTATATACCCAGTTAAACACATACCCTAATCTTCGCCCCCACCTCATAACTGGCGTTCGTTGGATATCTAAGATCCAACCACAGACAAGTCTTTAAATCTCCTAAAAATAAAAGAACCTGAACGGTTCATTGAATTTTTTATACCCGAACTTGATTAGTACCCAGAAAACACATAGTACCCAGAAAACACACACACACACACATATATAATCATCCCACTGGTTTAAACATCGTCTTTTTAAAAACAATATTTAGTGCAGCAAGTGTGGTTTAGGGTTTAAGGTTTAAATCATTGTTGGGTGGTTCCATAGTTTTAGGGGGGCCCTTGCTTTCAATTCTTAACATTTTTCAAAGGATTAGTTTTAGTTCAGTTTTAGTTTTGGTTTTTAAATTAGGAGGCAATTTTAGTTTTGGTTTTTAAATTTTTTTCAAGTTAGGTCAGTTTTAGTTCTTGGTTCCATAATCCCTGGTTTTGGGTAACCTTTGGTTTCAGTTCCAACATTCAAAATACTAAAATGGACTATGTTAAAAAAAAATTGAATAGAATTTTTATTTCAAGAAATAAAATGATGGACAGAAATAAAATCCTAAACTAATACAAACTAATTTATTTTCAAATCTTAATCTACACTAAATGTCTATCAAGGATCAAAACTTTTTTTTTGGTCATTGCCATGTGGTTCCATGTCTAGGGTTTCCAAAATTGGAGCTACCACCTTGAATGGCCTATTGTCACCTTTGAAAAACCTTAATGTTTCCCTATTTCAAATCCTAGATAGACCTTATTTCAAAACCCCCATAAAACCTTTAGATTCCCAAAAAAATCCCTATTTCAAACCATATAAAACTTTATTTCAGATCCTCAAGAAAACGTTACTTCAACCAAAAAAACCCTATTTTAGGCTGAAAACAACTCTAGTTTAGAGTGCTAAAAATTTCCTCACCTAGCCTAAAAATACCTTGTTTCAAATCCCTCAAAAACCTTGTTCCAACCCCCAAAAAACCTTATTTCAAACCCCCAAAATATGTGGCATTACAAAAAAAGAACCCTAACATGAATCCTGACAATTGATAAGGGTTCATCATATCCTAGGGTTAGGATTTAGAAGTGCCAATCTCTATTGCCCCACTGTTCTATTGCACCAAGATTTGTAACAAATAAAAACAAGAATTTTAACACTGCAACTTAAATTAAATATAATCCATTAGAAAAATTTAAAAATTGACACAATGAAAAGAAATTGAAAAAATTACTTAGAGAGTTTCCTCCAACTCAAGGAGCCCAATTTTACAATTAATTCTTTAGTTTTTTCCATCATGTCATCTTCCATTTCCATGAATTGTTTCATGGATTCACGAGCACCAACACGAGCATCATCTAGTTAATTCTTATACATGATTATAAACACCTCAATATTTTTAATGCCTAGTTAAAAGCATTTAGTGTTTGTGCATATACTTACAATATTGAAAACCTTTTCAGCCTCAAATATGAGAGCCCACAATCCCCATAATTTGTCAAGCTACAAACCTAACATAAAAAAATTGTTATTCATGCAATTTCCACCACACAAGTTGATCTTTGCACTCTTTGTCCATCAATTTCTTGATCCAAAAGAAATTCAATTGCTTTTTCAACACTAATGATGCAATTTCTTCTTTAGTATCCAAAAGGTCATATAAACTTGTGGTTATTTTGGGGGATAAAGTTAGGAGCTTGGGCATTTACATCACTTTGATTTAAATAATTATATGCATAAACAAGGAATGAAAGCAATATTTGATGATCATATTCACTTGTAATTTGTTGAGTTTTCTCCTTGCCAACATATTGAATGACCAACCTCAACCCCTTGTAATGGAGGTCTAACATCAATGTTAACATGTTGTGAGCTTTGGCTTTTTGGAAAAAACCATAAATGAAAGGAAAGGGCATAAGACCTCTACCATTTGTTTTTGCAAGTTTTGTCGAAAGACTTGAGGCTTTCCATCAAAATCTTGGGTTTCATTAGAGTCAAAAACCAAATAATATGCTTAGAATTGACATACACATGTTATGGCAATAGCAAGGACATTTGAAAATAACCAATATTGTCAACTTCAGTTCAACCACACATTGTTATTCCATGGGCCGTAAGGTATTCAAAACAACCTAAGTTATTGCCCAAACTCAAAGACTTGGCACACAGCCTTGTAAGGCCAATGATTGTTGACTTTTATAACAAAGAACAATTACATGTTTGAACACAAGAATCTCCTATAGTAGGATGACTCTTGAAGCAAATCAAGTTTTTACATGATCTTGAATTTGCACGAACACACCTCGTAAATTCACATGTTTTCTGCCATTCTTATTATCCCTTACCATGTTTCTTCGTCCAAGTGATGAGTTTTTGCAAAACTAACTATATGATTCTTTCATTGAAATTGAGGTCAAACCAACACATACCTTGGAATCATCTATGGCATACTAGCAACACTTGGACATTGCATGACCCAACAAGCCCTCACAAAAGGTGCTAATAATCCAAAATTTTCATAAGAGGTTAATATAAAAGTCATGGTGGAAATATTACTCTTTTTAGTTTTGACATATGCAAGAACATGAACATTAAACGTGTGTTTTGGAAGTAGGTTAATTATTTATAAAGTCATGGCATTTCTAGATGTGTCTGTAATCTCAAAGAATGCAATAAACACATACAAGGCTCCCATTTATCATTCAAAAAATGCATAATAAGGATAAAAATATCAACACCTCCCCTCAAACATCCAAAGATCAAAAGGTACAATGCAAGTATTACATGACACAAGGGATGGAGATACAAACATTTCCTTGGTCATCTTCACAATCCTAGGCAAAAGATCATGTCTTATAAACTTTTTGCCTTGATGGAAAATTTAACCAAGGATTTTGCCTTAAAAACCATATTTTTGAAATTTTGTGTTTAACAAATGATAGAGGCACAAGTTCCTTGACAATAAACATGACAAGATCCTCTTCAAAGGATCATCCTTGCTATAAAAAATTGCATTACTAAAGAAAGTAGAAACAGTAGATAGGTTGGGGCCACACCTTTTGTTTGCAAGTCACATATTTCCTTCACCCCATTTTTCTTTCATTCGATCTAGTCTTTCCAAGCTTGTTGGTGATTGATTTCAAAACATTTTTGAAGTGTTGAAATGTTGTTTGTAGTCTTATATGTTATGATGCCCCTTCTAACTCCTACAATCATTGCAAGTGCATAACAATGTTTTTAAGGAGTTTAATTTTCGGTCTTGTAAATAATATAAAAAGGTTTCATTTTTGCAAGTTTAAAAATTGAATTTTTTTTTCAAGGAATTTTTTTTTGGTTTTGTGAGTTCACAATACCAAAAACTATCTAGATTCCTTGAAAGAAAGAAAAAATCATTTTTTTGACTTGCAAAAATGAAGCAAGGTGATGAATAGGAAGATGACGAACAAGGAGATGAAAAGGAAGAATAATCACAAAAAGAAGACCATGAACACCACAACAGCAAGACCACCATTGCGAGCACTGCCATCACCACAATCATCCCCAAGACAAAAACAAAAAGAAAGTCAGCTAATGAGCAAAAATACCATGAATGCACTTAATACACAACTTACCTTTCTTGTAGCTTGATACTTGCTTGAAGTTGATGCAAGGAGTTCACAAAAATCACACAAAAACTTGAAAGGAAAATAAAGCGACTTGAAAACCACAAAAACTTGAGCAATGTACTTGAACAAAAATATGAAAACAATGTTTTTGAAAAATAAGATTTTTTTTTGAAAAATGAAGGTTATACTTTGGAAAAACATCATCATTATGGAAATGTACATGCAGTAGAAAAATTACATCAATTAATTGAAACAAAACAAAATGAAACTTTAAATGTTTGAAATACTATAGGAACTAAAACTAGAATTGTTTTTTTAAAAAAAATAAAACCAAACTTTGAGTCCAATTCTAGTTTTTTTAGTGATAGAATGGAGGGGGAGGGGTGGATTTTATCTAGTTCCAATAGTTGAATCCTAAAATCTAGCTTCGAGTTTGTTCAAATATAAAATAGGGCCTAGTTTAGGTTAAGTTTTTGTAACCTTGACTAGAATTAGGCTTGGGTAATTGGGTCCATTTGAGTACTTGGCCAAGAATGGTTTAAACATCCTTTTTGAAAAATGTTTATTACATCAACATGAGTCCTTTTTTTAATATGTGTGATGTGAGTTAGGATTCAAAAAACACCTTAAATGAAATTGTGTTTCAATTTTTGGAATAATTATGCATAATAATGGAATAAACCTTTCAAATAAATGAAATATCAAATCATTTGCCTACCTTTTGCTTACAACCTTTTTGTTATGGAGATTTAAGTCTAAAGTAATTAGTTTATTAAGGTAATTGAGTTTTAAACTACCTATTAGGACATAAATTATATATAGGTGTTTAAAATCACATATTTTAATCCATAAGGTCCACACTACTTCTAAAGTTGATGTGTTGAAGACCCAAGTGAATGCCTAGTTCTTGCCTTAGGGCATGGCCCAAAAACTCACACCACAAAATTAGCTCTCTTTCTTATGAAGTTTCCCTTGTGAAACTTGCAACATATACATTATATAAAAAGTTCAAAAGTTGGAATATGGATGTCATTGATGGACTGGCATCTATATTGGAATCATTTGCATTTGTGATGATGATCATGATATAACTTTAACTCAACTTGCAATCCCCCTTTTGATAATGGGTTATTTTTTAAATGGTTCTTTCACTAGATCAAAAAGTTCAACTTTCAAATAATAACCATCTTGAGTTTGAAAAGTTATTCATAACTTTGAATGAATTCATCTAAATTGGGAAATCTATTCTAATACACTATATTAAGTTTCAAGATAATTAATCCATTGCAAAAAATCTTCTATACAACATTAAATTATACCTTCATTTTTGTCTTTGACACACGACAAGGCCTAAAGGGGTTCCATTTCAATTTCAACATTATTCAAATTATATTCCATTTTCACATTCACTTAGATAATAATATAATTGAAATAAATTAGTTCCATCTTTTATATGCAATTAAATTGCTTCATACTTTGGCACCCATCATTTGTTATAAAAACATATAGAGGTATTTGTTGACAAGATGTTATGCATAACCCCTTTTGTTATGTCTTTTAACATTTGCACATTTTGTAGATTGTTGGTCCTACCATTAAAATTAGCACCTATTGATTGGAATCATTTATTTGCTCTATATTTTAGCTCTCAAATCTAGAGGTGGTATCCCAAATGAGTGGAAAGGTTTGGAAACTTTGAAAAAATGAAGAGCACAAAAGTTGGTTCAATGGTTGGAAAATGATTTATTCCACAAACACAATGATTATTGAACACCAAAGGTTATTCATTCACATTGAGATTACATATCTTGGGTTACTCCATGATGCGAACATCTTGTGATAATCTAACATTTGTAAGAATGTGAACATTATTTCGAGATTTAGACTATATGGGCAAGGAGATATTCATAATGTGCATGATTTGGAGATGTGGATTAATTCCAAATGTTGATCAAACTTTTGTTAAGGTTTAGAACAAAATGAATCATAATTATTAAATATGAGGTGAATGGGAAATAAGTGGTTTCAAACACAAATTGAGATGTTTCATGAAAAGATTTGATCATGCCCAACCAAAGTACAACCATTTGTTTCAAGTTGTAATTGTATTCACAATTTTTTTGCATGGAAGATGTTTAGATTTTACATATGAATTGATCAATGGACAACTTGTAGACCAACAAAAGTTTTGATGGCATGAAAACTTCTTGTAATTAAAAGCTAAAAATCACTTTTATTAGGTATTATAATCATTATTCATTAATCACCTAGATATTTAACAATCATAATGTTGGCATCTTTATCTTTTTATGTTTTTCATGATTGATATTTGACAATTTATGACTAACAAGTCACATTGCTTTTGAAATGATGTTTGAAATTGATTAAACATTTGTTCAATGTTATTTTAATATCATTGCAACATGTTTGCCTTGAACATTAATTTATTTGTTGGAGCACATTGAATTCATTGAAACATGCATAAACTTTTAGAAGCATGTATGCATGTGGTCTAATTACATATAATTCAAAAGAATTAGTATTAGTTGTTGAACCTAATGTTATACTTGTGTGGTTTATCAAATGTTGTGTCCTCTTTGATGTGGGCCCATTTATCGTTGGGATTCTATATATATATATCAAGAATTTTTTTACACTAGTTTTTACAAATAACAACTACACAAGAAAAAATTAAATTTAAAATTTTTTGAGTAGTCTAAACTAAAATAATTCATGTGGTGGTGATGATTTTTGTCATGTGTACATTGGTGTGCATTTAAACTTTGGTTTAAACCTATAAATGTAAAAAATTCTTAAATAAGCATTTATACACAATTTCACCTTTTTTTAATGATTATTTCCTACACATGTTCAACAACTAATACCAAGTTATATTCACTAAGCTTAAGATTTATAACTTGAAGCGTGGGTTTCAAGTTATAGATCTTAAGCTTAGTGAATATACAAAATCAACCAAGTGGCCCAAAAAAAAAATCTTTTTCCTTGCAGCCCCAAAGATTGAATTTTGTTGCATTCAAAAATTTCATATGGTTTTGAATATAATGAAATGCATGCAATGAACATGGCCAAACTTAGATGTAAGCATTATTTATCCATTAAAAAAATTTGACACATCAATTGCATTTCTTAATGCATTCCTTTTGGTTCCTTTTATAAAGAGGTGCAATTTAGACACTTGATATAATTAGGCTTAAAGGAATCAAAAGGACATATATATAATGTCCAAATTTTAAAATCTTTTTTATTGATTTACAATAAATCCAATACAACTACAATGATGCAAAAAATTTAAAAATCCAAAGTTGTCCTTTTTAGTCCTTTAAAACTTAGATACTCCTTTTTGGTACCCCAATCATGAATGTTCATGCACCATTTCCACATGGCATGTTTGATGAAAACACACACAAAAAATGAATGTCATGTGTTACATTGGAACATTGCAACAAGTTATATATATTGAAAGGCCAAAAACAATCAACTGTTCCAAATCATGATCTTCAATATGACTACCTAACTAAATGACACCAAAAAATTATATACCTACAATACACTAAGTGGATGCAAGTTTGGCCTCCCCTCCCCCCCTTAGTGCACTTGACTACAAACCAAAAAAAAAAAAAAAACAAAAAACAAAAAAACAAAACAAAACAAATTTATTTTTCTTGTCACTTGAAACATGGGTTGATTCAAGAGACTAATTAAAGGTTATAGAGTCGAAAGTAATTAATAAAGCCACTTGCCCCAAGGAATATTCTTGAAACCACAATTTATAAATTGATTAAATTTTTTTTAAAAAATTTACATGACCTATAAAGATGTTGCACTTTATGAAAGCACAGTAGGAGGGGGGTGGGGGTGGGGGCAACTTGAGTAGTTTCATGACATGTGTGTAAAGTATACACCTCCAAAATGTGTTGCATTTAATTTTGGATTTCATTTTTGGTGTTTGGGCTTTATATTTTCATTTTCAAAAATTTAATGTTATTTAATATTATTTGAAAAACATAAATTTAAATTCAAAAGATTAAAATCAAAATATAATGGGTACATTTCATTAAAAAATATCATGTCATATACAACCCATCATTTTGCAATTGGATGCAACTAATTATCATTTGCAATTAGAATGGTCAAGCTTGTAATTACAAAATTGACATCATATATTATTTGGGCTATATCGTTGTGTGTGCAACTAACATGCAACTATTAGTGTACTGAATGGACACATGTCACAAAAAAGAATGGCCTAAATTAATACATACTTAAGTTAATATGCTTAATATAATATATTATCTATGATACACTAATATACATTAATATCTCTTATAATTTAAGCATATATAACAAAAAATAGGTATATGTATAATTAGTATTACCATAGCCTAGGCTAATAGGTAATTAATATAGGTACTATGAGCTAGTATATTAATATACATAGGTTAGGTAACATAGGTAGTTTAAATTAATATACTTATTTGTGTTTTTTAAACCTATGTTAGTATACCTCACATAGCCTTGTAGAACATAGCTATGTACAAAGTATAAATTACCCTAGCCCATGTCACATAATTAAATAGCTTAAACTAATGTACATGCTTAATATATCTAAGTTAATATGCTTGTACGTAGCCTATCCTAATTTACACTAACTAGCTTACCTTACCTTAGGATACTTAACTCGGCTAATTACTAAGCTAGTTAGCCACTAGCTTAAGCTATGTAGTTAAATATAATAATATAAATAAATAAATTATTATTGATAATTATTAATTATCACTTATACTTTGTTATAATGGTAAATTATTTTAATACTTAATAATTGTATAGCTATAATTTATTTTAATATTTTAATATTATGATTAATAGTAAATATAGCTTGTAAGTAAATTAGGTTAGTATAACATAGATATTAAGTAGTTGTTGTAAGTTGTAACTAGGTTGGTTATGTTTGCAACTAAAATGTTTATCCCATATCCTTTGTCATACCTTTCACTTTTACAAACTATATAAATGCATTAGAAATAGTCTAAAAGCAAGTGCCATTTAGGATGAACCAATAAAAAAAGTTCAACTCTAAAAAGCTATTTAACCCAAAATAAAATAGGATTATCCTAAACCTACTTACCTTGCTTAGGTGAACCAATCATCTTAGATGCCACATGTTGCCATCCTATAAACCTTAAATTCAAAGATTTAGATTTAAATAAAATTGAGAAATGGACAAATGTCATAAATTTAACCATATTTACCTACCTACCTACTTAAACGCCGTGTGTCACCATTCTAAAAAACTTAAATGGGATGATCCAGATTTAATTATTTAATTAATTATATTAAATACCTTTTTTTTAATGACACATGTCACCAAATAATTGGCATTCAAAAATGGGCACATGTCATAAAATTAAACATTGCCATTTAATTACACATATAGTTGCTCATCCAACTTGTTGTAGGAATACATATGGATGAAATATAATACATATCGTGTATACATGTTAAGTATGGTATGTTGCATGCAATTACACATTGGTAGTACAACGTGTCTTACACAACCATGCAAAATTCAGTTGCATGTGTTGTGTGCAACTTCAAATTAGTTACAAATACCAATTTGCAAAATGAAGATTTTCTTCTAGTGTTTATGGCATATGTAATATTATAATTCTTATTTTATTTTATAAATTGCAATAGGTCTTTGTTTGAATTAGTCAATCAATTTTTTTTTGAAATGGAATTTAAAAATATGGTATGCCTCACATTTTTTGTCATCTTCCATTTGAAATGATTGTTTGTCAAAAAATTTGTTTACCACATACTTATGGTCATTCCCCTAAAAAAACCCATTTGTGATATGATAGTTATCAAATCTTTCACATGGTTCACAAATTTATTTCAATAATATAGAATCACAATTTTAATAAATATTACAAATATCAAAAAGATTAAAAATGATTTCAATCATTTGTTGAATATATTTGCAGTTTTTAATACATTATGACATATATAAGTTTTTTCATGAATATATTCTAACATCACATCATATGAAATAAAAAAGTTTTTTTTTTTTTAACATTTGATTTTTTGGGTTTGGACTTATCATAATATGCAAAAACATTGTGAAAATCTTTCATAATAATGACATGATTGAAATTCAAATATGGACCTTTAAAAAAAAGTACAATGTGACAATGATTTTTATTGGGGCCATAGTGTGCTTTCACCCCATTATATTATTATGTAAAAGTGCACTTTAAAAGTTCCCTTAAAAATGTCACTTTTCATACATTTTAAGTCCTTTAAATAATGAAAATCAATGGTTAAATTGTCTTTAAAATGTTTTTGAATATTTTACATTCATAATATTCATTTCAAACTTATCCAAAATTTCCCTTGATACATTAAGAATATTGATGTACAAGTTCATTCAAAATTGTCAACATCAACAATTTAAGTTTCATTGTCACAATAAAAAATAAAACAATTATTATGTATGTCATAGAATGGCTCAAATAATGTCCTGTTATTTGGACCTACTTATCACAATACTATAAAATAAGCCATTAAAAAATGTGAATGGAAGAATTTTTCATGGTTTGCTTGATTATCATTGCTAATTGTAGCCCCATGGTTTGGTGTATATATATATATATATATATAGAGAGAGAGAGAGAGAGAGAGATGTGATTTGAGACTTTGTTGGAATGCATACCAATTATGTCTTTACATCCATGAGTTTTGGAAGTTCATATATTGCCAAGTTATTTTGTGAGAAATTTTGCATTAGGGTTAGTTTAACCACATTGAACAATTCATGAAATGATTACAAATTCAGCACTCCATTTAGTTATTAGTTATTTTTTTGGGGGGTGGAATAAACACTTGATAAACCTCTTTTCTTGGCCCAAAAAACAAAGAAAAAATCAATTTTGCAGGGAAAATAGAATAGAACCCCACTGGTCGGAGCTGGCAAATTATGAACTAAAATTTTAATGGTCTGCATTGGTTAAATTATATTTTGGTAATGGCTCAGATATGATCCTTGTGAAATAATTCATGCTAGCTGCATTACGTATTGGAATGGACTTGTTTAGACCATTATATCCTTCGCATTCCAGGGTATGTATTTGTACTTCAATTATTACGTGAGCATGACAAAGTATGCACAAACGCATATATCCACTTATGTCTCTGACGCTATCTGTCCCCACTTGAGATGTGATTATATTCAATAATGTACTACAGAATGGGCCTGTTCAACCTAGGCACTAGGCTCGTCACTGTTGGTTTTTGCGAGGGCCTATTCCACAGTGTAACTGACTTTTTGTTTTGGGGGCCAACGATTCAAATTTCGGATGCTTATCTCAACCATCAATTCATTAAAACCAACATTGATAT
>Ga0116231_10003306_pt1 | contig 33641 bp, 32 predicted proteins | sample S1TSphgellanicum_2_FD_89695 | JGI IMG/M metagenome (GOLD analysis project Ga0116231, IMG submission 89695) | Host-associated microbial communities from peat moss isolated from Minnesota, USA - S1T2_Fd - Sphagnum magellanicum MG | ecosystem: Host-associated > Plants > Peat moss > Unclassified... | reverse complement strand
TCAAATCTGTTTTTGGTATTTCTATGCTCTCCCAAAGACGAAATCTTAAATCGGCGGCTGTTTCTGACATGGAACCTGCATGAACTCTTTCCCTATCTATCATCCACAAAATTAACACACTAGCAGCAGCCTCAACAATCGGCAATGGAACGTTTCCAACTAATCCGATTTAACCCAATCGGTAGGGTGGGTCAAAAGTTGAATTCAACTCAGTCCCAAGGGTTTCCAACTAATCCGATTTAACCCAATCGGTAGGGTTTCAAAATTGGAGAAATTTCATGAGTAATCAAGCAGCAAAGTTTCCAACTAATCCGATTTAACCCAATCGGTAGGGTCAAACTATACACTTTCAAAATTGGAGAAATTTCGTTTCCAACTAATCCGATTTAACCCAATCGGTAGGGTTAGCCTGCATAAAACTTATGAAGGAAAACAACGGGTTTCCAACTAATCCGATTTAACCCAATCGGTAGGGATTAGACTCCGGCATATAGCCATAGGACTGTTGATTGTTTCCAACTAATCCGATTTAACCCAATCGGTAGGGCCTGCGCCCCGACGACATCTGGCTGGCGATCAGCCAGTTTCCAACTAATCCGATTTAACCCAATCGGTAGGGTCTCAGCTCCTTCCTTGATTTTGACTCAAAACTACACGGGATCCGTTTCCAACTAATCCGATTTAACCCAATCGGTAGGGTCGTAACTTGTTTCTGTATTAAGTACAGAAAATTCGTTTCCAACTAATCCGATTTAACCCAATCGGTAGGGCCAAACCCTAACGGGTGGTCCTAGTACCGCTAGTAACGTTTCCAACTAATCCGATTTAACCCAATCGGTAGGGATGTGCAAGAGGAATCTGGAGGTTCTTTAGAATTTTCGTTTCCAACTAATCCGATTTAACCCAATCGGTAGGGTGGTCCTGTTTTCGCCACGGCTGCGACGACGACAAAAGGTTTCCAACTAATCCGATTTAACCCAATCGGTAGGGGTTACTTATTCTTTAGGGAATTATAGGCTTATGTCTAACAGTTTCCAACTAATCCGATTTAACCCAATCGGTAGGGAAAAAAACCAACCGCAATTTTTTTCAAACCTTTCATGAGAAGTTTCCAACTAATCCGATTTAACCCAATCGGTAGGGTGGGAGCAAAGGCTCCAGTTCATCTTGATGCGAAGCGTTTCCAACTAATCCGATTTAACCCAATCGGTAGGGAGTCATGTCTTGGGGCAGACATAAAGTCCCCCCCAAAGCGTTTCCAACTAATCCGATTTAACCCAATCGGTAGGGTTTTGGTGGTGCCGCTTTCGGGCAAAGCGCCCCAAGGTTTCCAACTAATCCGATTTAACCCAATCGGTAGGGTTCCACCTACACCACGAAAGTGGACGGACGGTTTCCAACTAATCCGATTTAACCCAATCGGTAGGGTGTAGCTGTAACTGGTGCACCCGTTAGGGTGTTCGTTTCCAACTAATCCGATTTAACCCAATCGGTAGGGGAGACTGTGATAATTTAGGAGGCACCTGGACCGTTTCCAACTAATCCGATTTAACCCAATCGGTAGGGGAAATATATGTTAGATGAAAGAGGAAGTGGTCGTTAAGGTAGTTTCCAACTAATCCGATTTAACCCAATCGGTAGGGCCACGTATAGCGTAAACGGGGTTCGGGCAGCTACTGTCAGGTTTCCAACTAATCCGATTTAACCCAATCGGTAGGGCAAAAATCTCACTAGAATGTTACCTCACCCTTAACGTTTCCAACTAATCCGATTTAACCCAATCGGTAGGGGCTCACTAGTCAAGCGCTCCTGCGCTTGACTGTTTCCAACTAATCCGATTTAACCCAATCGGTAGGGAATATAGCCAGATTTGTGCTATAATGGCAAATGTCACTGGAGTTTCCAACTAATCCGATTTAACCCAATCGGTAGGGATGAAAGCATGGCATTTGTTAGTTGCTGGACTCGTTGGTTTCCAACTAATCCGATTTAACCCAATCGGTAGGGAAGATTGATGCAGGTGAGGCTGGTCATTCTACCGGTTTCCAACTAATCCGATTTAACCCAATCGGTAGGGTCTTTTACTCAGCCCTCCCTTGCGGGCCTCTGCATTAACGTTTCCAACTAATCCGATTTAACCCAATCGGTAGGGTTCAGCCCGTCAAGCATGCCACCCAACCCACCCGTTTCCAACTAATCCGATTTAACCCAATCGGTAGGGTGCATTAACGGCTATGAAAATGGGCACCAGGGTTGTTTCCAACTAATCCGATTTAACCCAATCGGTAGGGACTTCTGGTGGCAACGGGGATAACCCCGGGTCCACAACAGGTTTCCAACTAATCCGATTTAACCCAATCGGTAGGGCGTTTCTCGGGGCACCAGCCCCGAACACCCCGAGCTCCTTAACGGGCGGTTTCCAACTAATCCGATTTAACCCAATCGGTAGGGCTGTTTCGCGAAATTCTTCTGATGTTTTAGCTGAATCGTTTCCAACTAATCCGATTTAACCCAATCGGTAGGGACTCGTTACATTTCCTATACTTAAATATTTATAATATCCAGTTTCCAACTAATCCGATTTAACCCAATCGGTAGGGAAAGGCGAGGCTGAGTATCACCCCGCGCGTCACATTGTTTCCAACTAATCCGATTTAACCCAATCGGTAGGGCGCCTTCTGAAGGCGATCACCCCGGAGACTATCCAGAACGTTTCCAACTAATCCGATTTAACCCAATCGGTAGGGTAAAGATTGCTTTCGCCAGCTAAAGCTGGCTCGGGGTGACGAGTTTCCAACTAATCCGATTTAACCCAATCGGTAGGGGCATAATCAAAACGGCAATTTAATTCCCGGAGGGTTTCCAACTAATCCGATTTAACCCAATCGGTAGGGGTTCAAGTATTTCAATTACTGGAACTGGAAACAACGGGTTTCCAACTAATCCGATTTAACCCAATCGGTAGGGAAAGATTTATTGGCACAAGCAACCTTTGGAAACGAAGGTTTCCAACTAATCCGATTTAACCCAATCGGTAGGGGGAAACGAAGGGGATGGCCAATAAATCTTTTTATGGTTTCCAACTAATCCGATTTAACCCAATCGGTAGGGGCCTCCAAAACCCCGACACCGTCTGCAATGTAGCGTTTCCAACTAATCCGATTTAACCCAATCGGTAGGGTCTAAACTTTTTTTCGGATTTTCTGCAATTTTGTTTCCAACTAATCCGATTTAACCCAATCGGTAGGGTCTAAAGCTATTGCAAACCCATCGCAGGCTGTAAAGTTTCCAACTAATCCGATTTAACCCAATCGGTAGGGCTGCAGTCTCTAGCTCTGGCGGGTCGGTAAACCCCGCGTTTCCAACTAATCCGATTTAACCCAATCGGTAGGGAAGCATTGTTGTTTATGCGGATATCGATGCGTTGAGCGGTTTCCAACTAATCCGATTTAACCCAATCGGTAGGGGAATCCTACGCTTAATCCAAACCAGACGACCACTTGTTTCCAACTAATCCGATTTAACCCAATCGGTAGGGGCCGCTTCCGCTTCCGTTTTTGTTGCTATTTCTGTTGTTTCCAACTAATCCGATTTAACCCAATCGGTAGGGGAAAAGATGAAAGTTTCAAAATTTGTCCTCGCGTTTCCAACTAATCCGATTTAACCCAATCGGTAGGGTTAAATCCACAGAATGGATCGTAATACCATCACGAAGGTTTCCAACTAATCCGATTTAACCCAATCGGTAGGGACGCGTCGGATCACTCTGTGAGCAAGACCGAAGTCCAGTTTCCAACTAATCCGATTTAACCCAATCGGTAGGGGTCAGAAGCACCTTTGACATTTACGTCAAGGCACTTCGTTTCCAACTAATCCGATTTAACCCAATCGGTAGGGTAACCATTGGTATCGCAGTATTCGGTGCCATCCGGTTAGTTTCCAACTAATCCGATTTAACCCAATCGGTAGGGAATCCTGAAATTGAGCGGAGTAGCAGATTCATGCTTGTTTCCAACTAATCCGATTTAACCCAATCGGTAGGGCTCAATTTCATTCTCACACGAAGGCACAAACCACGTTTCCAACTAATCCGATTTAACCCAATCGGTAGGGCGGTAGGGGCTCTGAAGCAGCCGCGCGCGCTGGTGTACAGAATGTTTCCAACTAATCCGATTTAACCCAATCGGTAGGGACGCCTTTTAAGGGCGATAACCCCTGAGGTTGTCCAAAAGTTTCCAACTAATCCGATTTAACCCAATCGGTAGGGCTGAGTGGCCGTGTTTCAGGAAGCAATACCACCGGAGTGTTTCCAACTAATCCGATTTAACCCAATCGGTAGGGTGGTTTCGCTAACGCGCAGAGCAGCGTCCCAGCTGGTTTCCAACTAATCCGATTTAACCCAATCGGTAGGGACACTTTCAAAAATTGGGGATTAATCATGTCTAAAGGTTTCCAACTAATCCGATTTAACCCAATCGGTAGGGGCGCTTACATGCTTTTTTCGCTTTGGTTTCTGTTATTTCGTTTCCAACTAATCCGATTTAACCCAATCGGTAGGGCAGAGGGGTTTGGCAGAAAACAGATGATCAGACCGAAGGTTTCCAACTAATCCGATTTAACCCAATCGGTAGGGATAGATGGTGCCCTGACTACCCAGTCACGGCCCAATTTGTTTCCAACTAATCCGATTTAACCCAATCGGTAGGGACAACTACACTCGGAGGGGTTTACAGTTCCCCATCTGGTTTCCAACTAATCCGATTTAACCCAATCGGTAGGGTCCACGTGACATGTCCGTAAACTAAAGCTTTAGGTGGTTTCCAACTAATCCGATTTAACCCAATCGGTAGGGTTGTTACTGTTGGCTGCGACACAAAACATATGCAGTAGTTTCCAACTAATCCGATTTAACCCAATCGGTAGGGTCTCTCGTGATATTCGTCGTGACGATCTGCGCGAGGTTTCCAACTAATCCGATTTAACCCAATCGGTAGGGTCGATGTAAAAAATTATGCCCCCTTTTTTCAGAGGGGTGTTTCCAACTAATCCGATTTAACCCAATCGGTAGGGGATAAAATACCCAGATGGGACTATCACGTCATCAATAAGTTTCCAACTAATCCGATTTAACCCAATCGGTAGGGAATTTGAGTTCGACCCCATCCGAATGGAGGCTCAGCTGTTTCCAACTAATCCGATTTAACCCAATCGGTAGGGACAACAGATAACTTACGTAAACGGGCAAGGTATACGTGTTGTTTCCAACTAATCCGATTTAACCCAATCGGTAGGGTGTAGATCAATCGGCGTCTTGCCCATTGGGACAGTTTCCAACTAATCCGATTTAACCCAATCGGTAGGGTCTGCAAGGTCGAGCAGATAATCGGCTATTCTCTTACCCAGTTTCCAACTAATCCGATTTAACCCAATCGGTAGGGCTGATCCTTAGGCAGTCGGAATTAGTGGACATCTACTGTGTTTCCAACTAATCCGATTTAACCCAATCGGTAGGGTTATCGGAGATGGTTATGTTCAACTTAGCTGTTCTAAGCGTGTTTCCAACTAATCCGATTTAACCCAATCGGTAGGGTCTAACAAAATTTTCCGCTTGGTTTCGGTTTTTTGTTTCCAACTAATCCGATTTAACCCAATCGGTAGGGCTGAAGCTCGAGTCGCTGAGAGATTTGAAGTATAGTTTCCAACTAATCCGATTTAACCCAATCGGTAGGGTGACGCGGTGGCCTACGCTCCACATTTTCCCATCGACGTGTTTCCAACTAATCCGATTTAACCCAATCGGTAGGGCGTACAAAAGGTCTCTCATTACGAATGTGTAAAATGTTTCCAACTAATCCGATTTAACCCAATCGGTAGGGAGTTCGTTCAGTAGCCTTTGTCCCGTAAGGATTTCAGCCACCAAATCGACACACCTCTGAAAAAGATTGTATATCTCGTGTACTTTTGAGTCAAGCGCATACCTCAAATCCTTACCCAGTAAGTAATCGACACACTTCAACGAAAAATATAGGGTTTCGGCGATTCCGCGAGGTGCGTCGATTAATATCTGAAATCTTCCCTCGAAATCTCCAAAAGCTAGATAACATAATACTTTGGCGGTTTTGTGGGAGATTCTCCACCAATCGTTAACACTCTCGAAACTGCTTCCTGTGATATCCAATAAAAGCGCACATTGTCTTCTACAGCCTTAACTAACTTTTTTACCTTGTGATAAAGCTCTTGCATTTCCTCCAAACTGAGGAAACACTCAAACACAGAAAGTTGAACTCTTTGCCCATATCCTTCTAAAAACTTAGATAGTTTTGTCCGCCTTTTATCATCAGGAATATCATACACAATAACCACTAACATTTACATTGCTCTTAAAAAAGGTTCATAAGGAACTCCAGATAACAAACTACGTTTATATCTTCTAACCTGTAATTGAATTATATGACGATATGTTACTTGAGATTGCAAATCTGGATGAGATATTTCTTCATTCATTCTATTTTCAAAATATTTCAGAAACACCCGTCTTGCTAATTGATTCAAATACACTCCTCCTGTATTGGGAACTAGATCAAAATCTTGGGACTTAAAGGTAGAATTATTAATAATCTTTATCACTAAGCTATCAACAATAGGAGAACGAAATTCTTCCATTAAATCGAAAGCAAGATAAGGTTTTTGCTTTTCACCATAGTGAAAATTTCCCAAATAAGGAGATAATCCTTCGACAATAATAAAACTCAAGAGATTATTAAACAAAAGTGTGTAACCAAAACTCAACAAAGAATTTACTGGATCAGTCGGTGGTTGACGGTTACGTAAAGAAAACTGGAATTCTGGATTAATTATTAATTTACCAAAAGCTGGGAAATATCTAGCAGCAGCTACACCTTCATAGCCACGTAAAGTATCTAAATTATCTGTTAACTCTACGGCTGCAATATCTTGATCGATCCCCGAAATAGCTCTTTCTACCTCTACTACTTTGCGCTTGCGGTTCAATCGTAATAATAACTGTTTAGAGTTGATTAACTTACCATAAACAATGGCTTTGGACATATTCAATTGAAAACAAGCATCAGTACGTTTTTCAATTTGCACTAATTCATTGTTTAAATGTCTTGACTCTGCACTCCATAAGTGACCATGATATTGACCACTTTGACTGAGAAATAATACAGCAATTTGTTCTTGTAAACAAGTTTGAATTACAGGAGTTGATAATTGAATATTACCAAAAACAAGAATTTGTTCCACTTCTCGAATTGGTATTTCCAGCTTGGATTTTTCAGACACATGAATAATAAATCGCTGGTAATCTTTATAAATATTTGTGCCTTGTTCAATCAAGTATATAGCTGCCATTTCTCGATGAAAAATATTTTTCTGTAAATTACTATTTTCTGTTTCGGGAGATAATTTTGTTTCTACTTCTGCAATAAAAGGTTGGTGTAAAGTTGCAATATCTGCCATATTCTCGTTCTGATTTTCCATGTCCAATATAGAATCTTCTATATCGAAGGAAAGTGATTCAGAAGTTTTTTTTTACTAGTATTTCTACCTTTATTTCCACCTTTATTTTTTGCTTTCTTATCCTCTATTCCAGATTTTAACTTAACTGTACTTGCATCTAGAGGAAAGATAGCATTTTCTAAAAAACCATGACCTAAAAACCGAAACCCACGCTCAAAATTAGTGATTTGGGTTTTTTCAGCATTCATCATCAAACCCATACAATCTAAAAGATTGATAATTTCTAACTGGGCTTGTAAAATTCGCTCTTGAGTGCGAGCTAAAACTACAAAATCGTCTGCATAGCGTACAAGTTTTAAATCAGTTGCACTTACTAATTCATCAAACTCATGTAGATAAATATTTGATAATACGGGTGAAATTACTGCACCTTGAGGAATTCCTTTTTGTGTTAATATCAATCCATCTGAAGTCATTACTCCAACAGATATCCAAGATTTTATTAAACCTAAAATTCCTGGATGATTGAGATATAGTCTAATTTTCGTGAATAATCTTTGATGATCGATATTATCAAAAAATTTGTATAGATCCGCATCTAATACCCAATGATATCCCATATCTCGCCAATCTGCGATTTTTTCTACCGCATTAATATAGGATAAATTAGGGCGATAAGCAAAACTAGCAGGTGAAAATTTATCTTCTATTGCCTCATATAATATGTTTAATAAAGCTTGCTGTACAATTCTATCGCGAACAGTGGGAATTTTTAACTCTCTTTGAGTACCATTTTTTTTGGGAATAATTACCTGTTTACAAGGTAATGGTTGATAAATATTATTAGCGACAGCATTGCGTAATTGATAAATATTGATAGTTTGATTACGAGCAAAACTGTCAATAGTTTCTCCATCTACACCCGCACAGCCACGATTTTGAGCTACCTTTTCCCAAGCTTGTTGAAAATTATTGATGTCCAGAAATCTATGAGCAATATCAATCATCATATTTTAGAGGGAGGATAAAATAAAGCTTACTTAAATTGGCTGACAATATGATTTAATTCCTCTACTAAACAGGATTTAGCATCATTGTGATCAATTATTGATAAAGCTTGTAAGTAGCTTCAATATCTGTCGCCATACGTTGTCGTAAATCCCAAGGTAAAATCACCTCTACATTTGGTCCCCAAGCCCGCAAACGCATAACAATATTATTATCATTGACACGATAATAAACTTGGCAATAAATATCTTTTTCTCCGCGAGATTGTACAGTTGAAAGTAGATATTTCTGTCTTGCTAATTCAGTAGTAGTATAAGACTTGATTAATTTCTCTACCTGTTGACAAGAGATTTTTTTAAACATTTCATCCCGTTCAGTTCCAGCAATATAATAACTATAGAAATACTGGTTGAATCTCAAAACTAGTAATTCCTGTGGTTTATAGATATCAAATCCCCAAGCATCTGACATTTCGTTTTTAATATCATCTGGGGAGGGTGGATATTTTCCCTGACATTTACTGAGGAAATATTTAGGAATATCTGTATAATCTACCTCTTGCTGCAATTGCTCAAACTTGATAATTCGGTCAAGGCGATAATCATACCAATTGATTTCCTCCCAACTATTTGCGTTATTTTTCTTCGGTATTTGACCATAGGCAAAAAGATAGGGTGCGCGTTGGTAGTAATAAATACAAACAGGATAAACAATACAATCCACCGTATCTTGATAAAGTTTAGCACTCTCATAGGTTAACTTGAGTAAAGGTACTTTATCTTGCGCCCAAATATTTTTCAACTGTTTTTGTAGTAATTCAACTTGTTCATATAGCTGAGGATGAACTATGTATTCTGCATGAATAAAAAATCTTTGAATACCATTAATTGGTTGAGATAATGAATTATTAAAAGCTGACAATTCTTCATTCGTAAACTGATCAGTAGTAACTTGTGTCTCTTGAAGACGATTCAAGAAAAATTCAGGGAAATTATTTACCTTTAAATATTCCCCTTTATCTTCCGTTCGCTGGTGAGTTACCTTCTCTAACCACCCTAAAGCTACTAATGACTCAAAATCATATTCTTTCAAATTGCGACTTGTGACAGAAAATAAACGTCCATCTAATAAAGTTTTAGAGAACCTTCGGGATTTTTGCGCGTTTTGTGCTGAACTATTCATTGTTCCAGTCAATAATAAGTTTTCTAATTCATCAGGTTGAATCGAATAATACTTAGGGAATGACTGACACCATTTGCTTTTACTTATGCTAAGACTTGAAGCAAATAACCAGTCAATTAGCTTAGTTGCACAATGACATTCTTTAGCGTGTAGAATGGGAACTTGATCCCGTGAATGTTGTCTTTCCCCATCCACAAAAAATAAATTGCGCCATTGAATAAAAGTAAATTCTTCTTTTAGTTCTAACTTTAACTCATCAATATCATCTCCATAGAGAGAACGTAAGATAACCCATAACCTAACTGCTTTACTTAAATTCTGTTTTAAAGAACCTGGCGTTAACAACTTTAAGACTTCTATACTGGGAGGATAGTTAAAAACTTCTCTCTTCATTGTCTTTTGGGATGCTTGTGGATATATATCTCTAGATTAGCAGCAAATGGAAAACGCTATTTCCAGTTATCCAGGAAAGAGCATTTTCCACCCATAGATTTTAATAGTTCCTATACTAACTCTAAAGGAATCAGACAAATATATGATCACAACTCGTCGCGTGATGATTTTTGCAGATAGCGACAATACTTTTTTAGCTGCACAAAGCTTTAATAGAAAGGCTGACTGGCAAAAAATCCGCGAATATTTAGCCGACCCAAAAGAAGGTCGAGAATTAATAGAAATGGTGATTTATGTAGGTTTACCACCAGATAGAGAAAGGTTTGAAGAACAACGAAAAACCAAAGAAAAGTTTGTTTATTGGGCTAGAAGTAATGGTTTTATGGTAATCACAAAAGAAGGAAAGGCTAAAGGAGAGGAATACGAAACGAAAATAGATGTTGTGATGGCGATGGATGCGATTGAATTTGCTTTAGAAGTAAAGCCAGATATTGTTGTTTTAGTTACAGGAGATTCGGATTTTGTATATTTAGCTAAGAAACTGAGAAGACGAGGAATTCGCGTTGAAGTTGCATCAGTAGAACAATCTCTAGGTACTGAGTTAAAAAATTCTGCAAACAGTGTTGTAGATTTAATTGAAATATTTGATACATTTAATTCCCAAAATGGGAATCAAGATTACCATCGAATTGGCAATACAAATGTTTTTGATTAAGTAGCCATTAGTTACTACTCATTACTTGGGAATGTATTCAGGGGAAATATGCAAATAAGCAATGGCAAGTTAGTTAGTCAAGAATCTCATGATCCTCAGACAAGTGAGCGAAGAAATGAGAATTTAATCAAGTATTACGAGGATTTAGAATTAAAAATCGCTACTATTACCCAACAACAAGAAACTATGCATCTAGAAGAGACAAATACTATTAAGATTGGATTGCAAAAGTTTGATACAAGGTTAATCGGTTTAGAAAATACTGTATCAAAATACTTAAGACAGTTCCTATTAACAAATATTTGTGGAATCATGGGACTGTTTATCTTGTGGTTTTATCCAGGAAATCATCAATTTAATGATTGTAAAAATCCACCTAAAAGACAAGCGCCATCTTTAGAACTTTACCACCATTTACATACAGGTAGATAATAAATTCATTTATTCTATATCAAAATAAGGAGATAAAATGAGAGCAGTTATTAATGGAAAGCTGGTAGATTTACCGGAAGGGGTAACAGTTGAACAACTAAGAGCAAGATTACCTGAAATTGGTAATGATGACGTGATGGAAGAAGGTTTTAATGGTACTCGACCTTTAAAAAATAATGAAGCACTCAAGGAAGGTTCAAAGGTGTGGACAGTTCCTAAAATAGTCAAAGGCTAAATTATCGGAAACTAGACATCATAAAACGTTATTAAAGGAGAGATATGACAATTACAATTAGTCAAAATAAATCTGGATTTACACCAACGAAAAGACTATTAGAAGAACTCCAACTTCTAGAAAAAGTTGCTAAGAATATTCTAGTTGGTGGCAAGACTGTGGGAAATGTTAAATACATAGCAATCTTAATCAAGAGGATGCCGTTATCTTCGCAAAAATTTAGTGTTTCCAATAGTGATGTTCTATTTTTATTACCACCAGATTATCCCCAACTTCCTCCCGTAGGATGCTATCTGAATTATCCTTGGAATACTGTAGGAGAGGGAGACCATCATTTTACTAGACAAAGCTATTATGGCGCACCTTTTTTAAGTGATGAAGGATGGTACTGGTATTGTGTGGGATTAGGTGGAGGTTTTAGCCGAGAGATATGGTTAAATTCTTGGAAACCTAGTATTCAGTCTGATAAAGGACACAATCTCACTACTTTGTTTGTGACTGCACGTCATGCAATCAATAGTAATGATTAAAGTCATTCATACTCAGCTATCAAAATCAGGATAAATACAATGAAAACCCCAGCAGTACCACAAGATATTTGTTTGCATATACCGCCAAAAATGTGGCAAGAGTTTCGCTTATCCATGATGAAATATCAGCAATACGATGAAGAAGCAATTGGTTTTTTATTCTGTAAACGCCATCAAGTTTCCAAAAACAAAATTCGATATATTCCCAAAGCTTGGATTGTACCTTTACCTGAATGTTATGAACTACAATCTGCAAGTGGATTGGTATTAAAACAACAGTTTCATTCCTATTTGATTGAGAATTATCTAGAAGAGGGATTGCATGTCATTCACATTCATACTCATGTTAGCCATACAATGCTAGATTTTTCCTTGGTTGATGATTGTCACGAATCGGAATATTCTCGATTTTTAACATCCAAATTTGCTAAAAAACCACGCTTGATTTCTGGTGTATGTGATGAATCTTTACGACAAACCCATTTCCGAATTTGGGATAGAAAAGGGAAAAGCTATCAAAAAATTAGATTTTATCAATCATGGTTTGAAATTCCTAAACTAGAAAAATCAAATGATCAAATAATTGCAGATCCAAGATCGATTAATCAGCAGGATTTATCAAGCCAAACCAATTCAATGTTTATCCGACAACAAATATTTGGTGATGCTTGTCAAAAACAACTAGGTGAACTCAAAGTAGGTTTAATTGGTTGTGGTGGTATTGGTTCTATTTTTGTAGAATTGTTGGGGCGATTAGGTGTGAAAAATTGGGTATTAATCGACCCTGATCGTTTAGAAATGAGTAACCTGAATCGAATACCAGGAGCTACAAAAAAAATGTCTGATCAACGATGGCATAAAGTTGATTATGTAAAATACTTAATCAAGAAGATTTATGAAACTGGTTCTTGTGTTAAAGCAATGCCTGTATCTATTGATGATGAAGTAGCTCAACAAGAAATTGCTTGTACCGATTTAATAGTTGTTGCTACAGATAATCACCTTTCTCGCAAGATTACCCAAGAATTAGCATTGAAATATATGCGTCCTCTAGTTTGTCTTGGTACTCATATAGAAGTCAACCAATCAGATAATAGACCGCGCATGTTTTGTCGTATAACTGTTCCACCTCTTGGAGGTGGTTGGTGTTTGATGTGTGGAAATATGATTAACTTACAACGAGCAGCTCTAGAATCTGCACCTGTAGAAATCAATCAAATTGTGGAAAAAGCTGGTTATATAGAAGGAATTAACGATCCCGCAGTCTTTTGGTTGAACAGTATTTGTGCAAGTACGGCTGTAAGTGTAATTCATGGATTAGTCAGCGGTTTCCTCAACTTAGATAATGGAATTGATTGGATTTTTGATTTTCCAAATTGGCACAAAACGAATGTGGGATTTTTGGAAACTCCTGATTGTTATTTTTGTGGGTTCAAGAAACCTGATTTACTATTTCAGCACTAATACTTTCATAGATTAATACTTCAAACTCATAGGACAAAAGTAATGAAATTTAGAAATGCTCAAGGAAATATAGCTGTAATTTTGATCATGTCATTGTTTTGCCTCAGTGTCTTGATTTATGGATTATCTGCTATTTATTACGGCTTATTACTGTTTAAACAAGGTTCATTTAGTTTTATTGCTGGCATGTTTTTTATAGTTTGTATTGGGTTACCTAGTCTCTACTGGTTTACTACAACAAGTTATCAATATTTTGCTGCTGTACCTTCTTATATCAATCAAAGAAAAATACGGGTAATTAATCCATTTTTGATTGACGAAGATGGACTCTATTCAGAACGTGAAAAGTGGTTATGTACCGCAGTCTGTAATTTAGCACGAGCTGAAGGTTTACCCAAACCTCCTGTAGTGGGAATTGAGTTATCTGATCATAATGCTAATGCTTATGCAGTAGGTGCAACACGCTCTTATTCCATGGTCGTGGCTACGACCGGTTTGATTCAGCAATTAAATCGCAACCAAGTAGCTGCTGTTATGGCACATGAGCTAGGGCATATTGCTAACTTAGATACAATGGCAAAAACCTTACTGTCAGCAAGCTCTAGTGGAGTGATGTTGGTACTATTTAAACCAATGCTTTTCATTGTGTGGTATTTTGGGAGATTTGCTGCTTTACTGATGCTATGTGCAGGTTTAATATATGGTCTTTGGGGAAAGTGGCAATATGCAACAGGACTGCTTACAGGTGTAATGATTTGGCTGATTCTGATGATGTTACCAATGGCAACAAAATTTCTGGTAACCTTATTAAGCTTTTGGCATAGTCGATGGCGCGAATATCATGCAGACGCAGTTGCAGCCAGACTAACAAGTGTTGACGATATGGCATCCGCTTTAGCTGTTCTTGATCGGTTGCCTTTTGAACCAGTGAAAAAAAATCCCGAACAGATGGCTACTTTATGGATTCGGGTGGCGATGAAAGAAGAAGTAGGGACTTTTCATTGGTTGAAACATACGCATCCACCAATTCATAAAAGAATTGAAGCTTTGAGACGGGGACTTTTTTTAAGATAAGATCTGTCTTCTGAATTATCATATTGATTATCCTACTCCTGGAAGACCCCACTTCCATATCTATGTCATAGTAACAATGTGACTCAATATTCAGGGTTATTATGTACAGCTACCAGTTAAAAGTAGAAGGTGAGATATTACGGGTAGGATTTAATCGTACTTTTCCTGCTCAGGGGGATAAGATTGCTCAAGACGCATTAGAGTTGTTAAATCAAATGATTGACTCTGGTGAGATTACTGGGGGAGAGCGGGTTTTGATTGATGGACCACAAACTGTTGCTGTGGCTTATATTATTGCTCATAAGCTAGCTCACTTATATCAAATCGTGGCTGTTCTTGATCCAAAAATGGGTAGTAAGGTGAGTACTCCGATTGGAGCATTCAGATATAAGAACTATATAATCACAATCTCTCATGGCTCTTCTAAATATCAAGTGGGGGATGTAATTGAAACTAAGGAATTCCGACAAGAGCGGAATATTATCAAAGTTGTCTTATGTGGTCCACCCCAATCGGGAAAATCTTGCTTACGTGAGGGTTTAAAACAAGCAATTTTAGGGGAATTGGATGCCCCCTATCCTTATGTGATTACGGCTTGTCCTGATGGGGAAGGATCATGGTATCAGAAAACTTACGAATATAATCAGGAATTAGCAAAGGAGTATAAACCCTGTTTAAAATCTGAACTTACTCCAGAGTTTGCTAATCAAGCCTCTAAATGGGTGAGGAGTGCAAGTCAACAGATCAATATTATTGATGTTGGTGGTATGATATCTCAGGAAAATGAAATAATTATGCAAGAAGCAACTCACGTAGTTATATTATCAGGAGATGTGAATAAATTTGCTGAATGGGAAAGTTTTTGTCAGCGACTGGGACTAAAAATTGTTGCAAAAATTAATAGTCAGTTAGATGCAGACCAAGACGAAATTATTTTTGCTCAAAGCTGGAAGGAGAAAACTCATGAACTGATAGAGAAATATCCTTTACTTACGGGTGTTATTCATCGCTTAAGTCGAGGTGAAGATTTATCTCAGCGTCCGATGGTGAAAGCACTTGCAGAAGTTTTGATTCATTTAACAAAATATTGAGTATTGTATGAATAAATACCAGCACACTGTAATTACCTTTGCTCCTGTCCAGGGATTTATCGAGAAATCGCGGAAATTACGAGACTTGTATGGGAGTTCCTATTTACTTTCTTATCTATCTTGGGTGATTTGTAATGCGGCTGATCAAACTCCAGGTTGTCAAGTCATTTCTCCTGCATTACTCAACATTACTCAAGGAATGCCCAATCAAATTATTATTCAGGGTGATTTCCCCCAAGAAAATGCTAATTTAGTGTTCAAAAAGGCTTGGGAATGTGTTACGGAAACTTGTCGTGAGTGGATTCAAGAAAATATTAAAGGTGATGCTCAAGGTGAGTTCCAATATACATCTTGGAAAAGGAATTGGGGTCTGTGGACAAAATATGGTTGGGAGTTTTTCTGGGTTCAAGGAAAAATTAGTGAAAGTGAAGGTGAAAGTATCAATGATGCTAGAGAAAAGTTGAATGAAAGGAAACGCTGGCGTGATTGGACTGGGATAAATTGGCAGGGTGAGAGTTCTACACTTTCTGGTACAGATGCGATCGCCTGTCCCCATCTTGGTCAAATTTGGGAAGATTACCAAAAAGAAAAGGTAGAAGTTAAAAGGTTTTACCAAGCACTCAGCGATAAATTAGGAGAATCTTTTATTGATCCAAATGAAGAATTGAGTGTTCCAGAGTTAATCAAACGAATAATTACTTATGATAGCATTTCGCAAAAATTAATTAAACGTTTGAGGTTAGTTTTTGGTCAAGATGGAGCTAACACTGAACTATTGATTAAGGAAATTGAACAGATATCGGTATACCTAAATCCATCATCCTTCAAAGATTTAAGTAGACACAAAGAGGAGCAGATAAATGATAAGTTAACTAAGGAAGATAAAGGTTTTCAAGGTTGGTTTCAAGGAGATGGTGACAATGCTGGGAATTACTTGAAAAAATTTCCCGAAAAAACAAATGAGTTCAGCACAAAAATGCGGGAATGGGGTAAATTCTTTAAAGAGAGACCATTGAAATTTGGTCGCGTTATTTATGCTGGAGGAGATGATTTTTTAGGTGTTTTTTATGATAAGGAAGGTAAAGGAGAAAAGTTACAGCCAAAGTATTGTGTGGATTGGTTTACCAAGTTTAAACAGGAAATTTGGCAGGAAAATAAAGTTAATCCATCTGCACAAAAACCAATTACTGTGAGTATTGGTTTTGTTTGGGCCTTTCGAGGTATCCCCCAACGGGATGTATTACAACACTGTCGGGAAGCTGAAAAATCTGCAAAAAACCAGGGGCGCGATCGCATAGCTTGGCGCATCCTATTCAACAATGGGAATTACCTAGAATGGGTATGTCCTTGGTGGCTTTTAGAATCTGGTCTACTCTCGAATTATCGCGATCGCGAGAAAAATGAGACTAAAGAAGCACAAAATTGGACACATATATACAATGATGTTGCTGTCTTAGAATCTCGTCACGCTTTCGATGATGAAGGTTTAGACATTGCTCTAGCTTTATTCGAGATATATTTCCCCCATCATGTAGATGTGATTAAAGATCAAAAAAACTGGTTACATGAGAGTAATGTAGATTTGACAGTTACTCAAGCAGGAATCTTAGGCGATCGCAAAAACTACGAAGACAATACAAAGGAAATAGATGAAATCAAAAGAAATAAAGCTCTAACCGACTGGATTATCAATCTTGCTAAAGTAGGATTTCACCTATGTCAATAATAGAAAATAAAGAAAACAGCGCCAAAAAAATTGAATATTTACCTCCCCGTTCTCCTTTTACTCATCTAATCATTATCGAATCCTTAGGTTTACTCTATGGTAGTTCAGGAAGGTTTCTCTCACCGGAAAACTTGGTAGGACGTTCTGGTAGTAGCTTTCCTCCCCATGCTGCAACGCTATCAGGCTTGTTTGCATCTGCTAAAAAGCCTGACACAGATATCCGTGATTTGATGTTAGCAGGTCCATTTTGGGGAAATGTTGATGAGGTAACGTCAGAGGAACAAAATTTTTATGTACCAACTCCACGCAACTATTTAATTAAAGATGGAAAAGTTGTAAATCAACTACGTTGGTATAGGGAACAAAAAGCATGGCTAGACCAAGAAGGTAAAACTGTAAATGATAAATATGAGAGTAACACCTGGTTAGCTATTAATCACTGGAATCAACCTCAAGCGGTGGAGAAAATTCCTTGGAAATTCTTACCCCACTTACACCCTCGTTTAGAATTAGGAGAACGTCATGTTATTAGACAAAATCCTCAAGAGGATGAGCAAACAAAAATAGGTAGCTTGTTTTTAGAAAACTCAGTTCAGATGAAACCTGATACTTGTTTGGTTTATCTTTCCAACACCGAACTTGACTCTGGTTGGTATCGTTTTGGTGGTGAGGGACATATAGTAGATGTACAATGTCAGCCGATTAATAGTACAGTTAATGACTTGTTAAAAGAGTCAATCAATCAGAGTTTCGCCCTAATTACACCAGGAGTTTGGGGTTCTAACCGATTGTCGAAGCGAGAACCTATTCGTTTGCAAAAACATGGAGAACCAGAAAGCCAGGAAGATAATATTTGGCAAGTAGAAGCACTTTTAACAGACCGTCCCGTACCTTTGCGTTACCGATTAGGGGGTCAAAAAGGTGAATTATCTAGGGGTCGTTATGCGGTTCCAGTGGGTACTGTTTATGTGGTGGAAACATCCATCGATCAACCTTGGGTAGATTGGTCCGATCAATGGTTTCCCCAAGAAGGTCCCTCACTCAAACGCTGGGGATGTGGTTTAGCCCTACCTTTACCCCAGGCGATCGCCCAATCTTGACTAAAATCTATCCAACTCAAAAAACCATCAGGAGAAATATAAATGTATCATCAAGCCTATGGAATTATTGAAACCCTTGCTCCCTTACATATTGGAGCTAGTGCGGGAGAAGAAACAGGTAATCTCAACTTAATTTTCCGCGACCAATTTACCCGCACAGGAATTATACCCGGTAGTTCTATTCGCGGTAGATTTAGAGCAGATATGCGATCGCGTTCTCCAGGAACTGAAAATAACTGGTATGGTCATGAAGCTCTCAAGGAAAAGGATAATACTACTAAGGAAAATACTACTACAGAAGCACTGGTAAAGTTTGAATATGCTTCCTTAGTCTGGCTTCCGGTATTTTGTCCTGGTCAACCAATTGTTTGGGTGACTTGTCCTTTGTTGCTCAAACGTTATCGAAAAATTACTGGGATGGAAAAAAAATTACCCGAACCATATACCGCCCCAAAAGCATTACAGACTCGTCAAGTGGGTACTAATCATCGAGTCCTATTTTTCAACTTGGGTTTTATTGAAATTGAGCATCAAGATGATCTCTCAGCTTGGATACCAAAGGAGACTGAGTTGAGTCCAGATAATCTGTTGGTAGTTGCTAATAATGATATATCCATGTTGCATGATATGGCGCTCTATCGTCAAAGTCGGGTGAAACTAGCCCCGGACGAGAAAAAAGTAGACGGAAGTGCATTTTTTAACGTGGAAGCTTTACCGGAAGCCAGTATTTTAATATTTCCTATAGCAGTAAAGGAAAAGGGTTGGGAACCCTTTGATAAAGGTGAAAAATCCGCAGAACTGTATTTTGGGGGATTGGAATCCATTGGATTCGGCCATTGTCATGTGAGATTAGCAGGAGATTATTAATCATGGGTTGGAAATCTTACGATTTAGATAGAGAAGCGCAAAAGTTGGTATTAGCTGCCAAAAAACGTGATGAGAAATCTCTGAATCAGTCTTATAAAATGCGCATGGCTGTTGCTTACGGATTAGAGCGTTTTTGGGGTGAGCATCTGCGTTTACAAAGTAAAGAACCGGAGAAAGCCAAATATTGGCAAGAAACTTGGGATGTACTGGTTGGGGTGATGAAACAAGCTGGAGTTAAAATTCCCAATGATCCGATCAACGGTAATAATGTCACTCAAATTCAAGCCATGTCTGACCAACTCTGGAAGTTAGACATAGATGAACAGCGAGTTGCAATAGCCGTTTTAAGTCAACTTTGTGATTGTATTGTTTGGTGGACGCAACGTTATAAATAAATATTCTTAATAAACAACAAAAAAGGACAAAACATATGGCTATTCCTGACCCAGCGAAAAAAGTCCCGATGTTATTCCGCGCCCAGATTGATGGTCGTTGTCAAATTCAAAGGCTGGTTCCTGGAAAAGAACAACAAGATGCGATGCTTTGGGCTTCCGAGTGGGTAGCAAAGACTTATCCCCAACTTTCCCAATCTCCTCCTACGGTTCAGACTCGTCTTTATCATTTAACTTGGCGATTTATTACCAATAGTGGACAAGATGATGGTGTAATTCGTCCTGTAATTGGTGCTAGGGGCTGGCCTTTTTATCCTGGTAGTAGTATGAAGGGTATATTCCGTCGAGCTTGTACAAAAGAACAAGCGGAACGTTATTGTGGTAAATCCCTCCCAGATGGTGACTTTCAACCTGGTATTCTCCGCTTTCACGGTGCTTATCCTACGGATACTGCTTGGACTGAAGATTTAGTAGATATTGTTCACCCCCAGCAAAATTGGCAAGTTAAATCTCAGCAAACTAATCAGCGGGAGAGTCAAACTAGTCGTGCTTTCATCCAGATTTCTCTGTATAAACCAGAATTGAAGTTTGGTATTTCTAGTAACTGCTCCTTATCTGATTCCGAGTGGGATACTATCTGGGATATTTGGGGAAGAGCGATTTCTACTGGGATTGGTTCCCGTGTATGTGCTGGGTACGGACAGCCGGAAACTCATACGGGTAATGTGCTTTACCGTACTAGACTCAAGGGACAAGGACAAGCAGCCAAGCTAATTGATGGTACAGGAGAGTTTCGAGCTAATATTTTTCGAGCAGCTGTGCGTGGTCATGCTTTGCGGATTTTTGGTGGACTGACCAATGCAAATATGGCAGACAAAATCGTGGATCATCTCTTTGGTGGGATTCAAGGTGAAGCGATTATGGGATTATTAGGAATGAGTTTCCAGGTGCTCAAAGATAATGATCCCCCCAGTTTTGGTAGAGGCGGTTATCGCCAACCAACTTATCATTTGGAAGGAGAATTAACTTGGCTGTTAGCTAAAAAACTCCAGGATACCCAGCAGGAAGAAGCTCTGAAAAAATTAGTCGCAGCTTTAACCAGGTTTGCTATGGTTTTAGGTGGTTTTGGCAAATCCTGGCGACGCGCAGACCATCGCTTATTTTTTGAAGAATATTATGAAGATACACGTAAGTCTCTAATTGGTTGTCACTGGCAATGGTTGGGAGAGCGATCGCTGCTCACAGACGTACAAGTCCGCAAACTAGATCAAGTAGGTAATTTCATTGATAAAGTGCGGCAAACTGCCCAAGAATGGATGCAATTGCAAGGGATTACACCTAACCCTCAACAAAAAGCAGATTGGCGAGAATCATGGCACCCCAGCACAGTACAAGTTTGGGGACGGGAAGCGGAGAACGTAGAAGACAGCGCAGCTGTTTTTTGGCTACATAGTGCTTACCAACAAGCAATTGATAGAACTCATCCAGAACAGTCAATTTACAAATCATCAATTACCGGACGGATGGGTCATATTGGTAGACTTTGGCATCGTATGTATCCTATTGTCCGTTTAGTCAAAAATCCTCAAGATGAAAAACCCAAACCTAGAATCACCCCAAGATACTTAGAACTTTTGACTATATTTCCCGATAATTCTCTGGAGTCAAAACAGTTTATCCAATTTCTCAACTCCCAGTCAAAACAACCAAATAATTTTCAGAAACTTTGGTAAAAACTTGCACCTGATACACTAGATAGGATCAGGAGATACTGCTATCCGAAAACCAATGTAGAGTAGTACCTACTGCGTGTAAACCCGTTGCGATTGGCAGAATCGCAGTAATCATTCGGTATATTCTTTTATTTAAACTCATAGTAGCTGTCAGAGTCTACACGCATAAAGGGAGAGTATATTCTACGCTCATTATTGGGGTTAACTTTAACTTGATTTGGATAGTCAGAACCTTCTTGATCTTCACGAATTGCTCTCCATACTAATAAACGCCAACCTTCAATAGATACTAAATAGCGATCTGTTGTATTCCCAGGTTTAAGCCAGTAGAGTCCGTTTGCCATGGGAATATGAATTGCCAACTCAAAGGCTTGTGTAGAACTAGCAACTCGTAATAAATAACGAAATGGGTCACAATCATCTAACTTTGCTATATTATCGAAGCAATCTTTGATAGCTTTTTGAGAAAGAAAAGGAACTAACACTGAAGGTTTACGCATTTCTTCAAGAAATAAGAAGCCTACAGCAGAAATAGTGACTTGCTGATTAGAAAATTCAACTAGAGATTCTAACAGTTTTCTTTCGGCATAAGGCACTCTTGCTTCCCATTCTGCTTGAGAAATTTCTGTTTCACGCTCGATTTTTTCAAATAAATCTTTATATATTTCAAATTGCGATCGCTTAAATTCTACAGGAAGTGGTGGTAATTCCAGTAACGTGGTTGATTGCTCAAAAATATAGTCACACTTTATTCCTTTTACCATACCTAACAAAACAGTATAAGGAACTAATGCCTTATATCCTCCTGTTGGATTGAGGATAATATTACTTTCGTGATAAATTTCAACTTCCTTGAGAATACGTTTGACAAAGTTAACCACACCCTCTTTTCTGAAAAGTTCAGCATCTACAACTTGAAGTCCTGGGATTTTTTCTGCTTTTGCATATATACCAGTTCGGTGATGCTTAAGATATTTTTCGACTGCAAGAGCACAACAATATCCATCATTTGTACTTGAAGCCAGTAAGATTATTCTGTCTTTATTGGTAATACCAATTCTAATAAGCGAATGAATTTCGGCTGATAAATTGTTCTTTAAGTTTTCTCCCTCAGGGACAATTTCACGAAAGGTAGAAAATACTTGTTCAGCAGCATTTTCTACACTTTCTTGTTCATTTATCCAATTAATTAAGTCTTTTGGGTTCTTTTTTAAAGTTTTTGCAGCACTCGTTCCTACAGAACAGATAATTGTTTTTACCATGTAAAAACCTCCTGATAATTTCTGATCAATCAAATATTTAGTATTAATCAATTAAGTCTCCGAGCTTATAAGCAGGATTGTGTGTGATACAAATTACATACTTAGCCAACTTTGGGTCGAAAAAACCTATTGCCCCATAAATATGGGCTAATTTATGCGCCAGCACAAAAGCCACAGGAATAGATATTGGTCCGTTAATCTTCAACAATTGACCTCCTACCAATTCGCCGGACTGTACCATTTTCTCCAAAAGTACCGCCGCATCCTTAACAATTTGGTCATTTTGAGCAGGTTCGCCAAAATTAATCCGTAAAATTCCCGCTTGTAGCTCGATTTTATAAGTAGTCACGGCTTATCTTTCCAACCAACGATTACATCATAACATGGTACTGGAAACAGCCTATTCCAATGATTAATACAGCACTAAAGACTAATGAGTAAATTAGTTAATGTACATTTACCCAGATAATTTACAATCTTAATCTAGCATTTATTTAATGCTGATTCCCCATTAATATATTATCCCCCCATGTCACAGAACTCCGAAACGCCATCTACCAATCTGCGAGCAATTGGGCAAATTTTCACCCTTACAGGTTGGATTAGTTTCTGGATACAGCTAGTGTTAGGTGTTGTTTCCGGTGTAATTTTGCTGCTGTATGGTATCTCCAGCCAAAAACCAGGTAGCTCTGGGAATAATCCTGGAACTGGTTTTGGGATCTTTCTCGCTATTTGTGGAATAGTGGGTTTAGGGGCAGGTATCTATATGGCTTTCCGCTACACTAGGATTGGTAACGCCCTCCAGTCCTCTAATGCTAGTAATCGTCCTCGAAAAAGTGAGACTTTACAAGTCTTGCGTTTAGGTTCATATGTCAGTTTGGCAGGGATTCTGGCGACATTATTAGGAGCACAGGCGATCGTCGGGACTTTAGCTGCGAGGGCAATTACACAAACGCAATTTGTGTTATCTCCACAGGGAAATCAGGGTTTTATCACTGGTTTGGATATGTTTGTCGTCCAAGCGAACATTAATACCATTTCTGCCCACTTTGCTGGACTGGTAGCCGCTTTATGGTTAATGAATCGAATTAATCGTTAATTATTCTAGTTACAGGTAAGTCAAATTAGGATATGCTAGTGTTTTAGATATTCAAAGTAGGCAAAAGATTGAGAAAAATCTGTGCTAGATATTAAGCAAATCCGAGAAAACCCTCAATTAATTCAGGAACGGTTAAATGGTCGTAGCGGTAAATACGACATTCAGCCGATTCTAGGTTTAGACCAAAAGCAGCGACAATTGGAGGTGACAAGGAGTCAACTTCAAGCACGCAGCAATGAAATTGGTAAGATTGTTGGACAAAAGGTAAAATCTGGTATCGAAGCTGAAAACCCAGAACTTCAAACCTTGAGGGATGAAGGTAACTCCATCAAGGCGAAATTGGCTGAGTTAGAACCAGAGGAAAAAAAACTCAAAGCTGATATTGAGCAATTAGTCCTAGCATTACCCAATTTGCCTAGCGATTCTACACCCGTGGGCAAAACTGAAGAAGATAACCAAGAAATCCGCCGTTGGGGTGATGAATATCTCCCCCAAAACCCAAATATTCTTCCTCATTGGGAAATTGGCGAAAAAATGGGGATACTCAATTTTGAACGCGCAGTTAAAGTTGCTCAAAGTCGTTTTGTGACTCTTGTAAGCGCTGGTGCTGCTTTAGAAAGAGCTTTAATCCAGTTTATGCTAAATACGCAAATCCAAGCTGGATATGTAGAAGTTATTCCCCCACTACTAGTTAATACAGCTTCTCTCACCGCCACAGGTCAACTACCAAAATTTGCCGAAGATAGTTTTAAATGTGCTGATGATGATTTATGGTTGATCCCAACAGCAGAAGTATCGGTGACTAACCTCTATCGGGGAGAAGTTCTAGCTGCGGAAGTTTTACCTATTTACCATTGTGCTTATACACCCTGTTTCCGTCGTGAGGCTGGGAACTATGGTAGAGATATGCGGGGTTTGATTCGATTACATCAATTCAATAAAGTCGAGTTAGTCAAGTTTGTTCACCCTAATGATTCATTTGCTGAATTGGAAAAACTGGTAGCGAATGCAGAAGCGATTCTACAAGCATTATGCTTACCTTATCGAGTGATTAATTTATGTACAGGGGATTTGGGTTTTTCTGCGACTAAAACCTATGACTTAGAAGTTTGGTTACCTTCTTCTGGGAAATATCGGGAAATTTCTAGTTGCTCGAATTTTGTAGACTTCCAAGCGCGTCGGGGTGATATTCGGTTTAAGGAAACTGGCAAAAAAGGTACACAGTTTGTCCATACTCTGAATGGTTCTGGTTTGGCTGTGGGAAGGACTATGGCTGCAGTTTTGGAAAATTATCAACAACCTGATGGCAAAATAAAGGTACCAGAAGTAATACAACCTTATTTGGGACGTGAGTTTTTGTAATCGGTATCAAGAATAATACTCGATAGGTCAAAGCGATGATGAAAACAACCCTGAAGCAGCTTACTTTTGCAGAATACCTCACCTACAATGATGGTACAGATAACAAATATGAATTGGTGGATGGAGAGTTAATTTTAATGCCACTTGCTGCATTCAAACACGCGGCAATTGTGAATTTTATTTACATCGCCTTTTATCTAGAAATCCAACGGTTCGGTTTAGACTGGTTCGTTGCTGCTGGTACAGTAGGTGTGAGAACGGCGAAAAATAAATCTCGCATTCCAGATATATGTGTAATCAAGGGTGAAGAATGGCAAAAAAATTCACCTGATGTACCTGCTGTATTAGAAACAGCACCACTACTAGTAGTAGAAATTATCAGCGAAACTTCTGTTGCTACTGATTATCGTCGCAAACGAACGGAGTATGCTAATAGTGAAATATCTGAATATTGGATTGTAGATCCCATTACTGCAAAAGTTTCTCTATTATTACTGGATGAGGGATTTTATAATGTTATCGAGTTTAGAGATAATCAAAAAATTATTTCTCCAACTTTTCCTCAATTAGAGTTGATCCCACAACAAATTTTAACGGCGTAATTTGATCCAATAGTCTCTAGCAAAAACTCTAAATGACATTCCACTTCTCTTAAATTGGCTCAACCTTGAATAACCGCTAATTGTTGTTTAAGCTGTTTAGCCGCCAAAGCATAACCACCATCAGCAGAATCTACTAAATGCACTTCATGATTTACCAGTAAACATGTGACTAATGCGCGATTAGAAATATGTAATCCAAAATAAATTTTGCCCTGTTCCTTGAGCTCCTGAAGATATTTCTGGAAATCTTCTCTTTGCTCACTGTAACAAGCTAGCGTCATCTTGAGAGTACCATCAAATTTTTTATAATCAGCAGCAGAAGTAACATCATTTTTAGTAGGAAAGAGTTTCTTAATAATTCTTATATAAAGGGGCGTGATTAAAAATGAAAGTTTTAAAAAAATTGTGCGCAGATATTTATCTATTCCCCTCTTTTTATCTAACCGAACCTTGATTAAAATCTTAGCTCTATCACTTTTACTATTAATGAATTTGAATTTAGATAAAGAAAGTGGATGACATCCTTCAAAGGAACCAAAAATAAACTCAATTTCCTCCAGAATCTCTTTATAAATAATATTCTGATACTGAAAATCATCAGTTCTTACTTTAATAATTACAGATATAGTTTCCTCCTTGTGACTACCAACATCCTCAAAAGGACAATCAAATCCTGAATAATTAGCGATTTTAGTAATTTTATAATTTTCTGGAATCAAGTATTTATCAGCACAGCGAGGATTTTTAATCAAAGACTCAGCATAATCAATCCCATTACCTAAGATGAATAGCTGTGAATAAGTGGTTGAAACTCGATGTTTGGCTACTTTCAACTGATAGCCAGATTGGTAAATTTCTTTTACGGAAACATAACCAACTCTTAGGGAGAGATTAAAAGCTGATTTGACTAATCGGCGATTATCCGCTAAAACGCTCAAAGTGTCTTCTATCATTTGTCCCGATATCAGAAATGTAACTCCATCACCACCAAAAATAAATGGACAATTCCCATCGGGATTCAAATTTACCACCGCAACTAGTGATAACGCACCTGTTATATTTACATCTTTATATTTTCCTTGCTCAATAGCTTTTGTAGAACTAATGACATCTGTAATCACAACATACCAATCTTCAGGTACATCAGCATAATTTTGAAAATTGGTAAATTCTTTAAAATTGCTTAAAGATGCTAACCTTTCGTAGAAACCCTGATTGAAATTCATAATTAATACTCACGAAACTCAATTTAGTCTATGTTAGCTTTGGATACTATAGACCCGCAAACCATTCATAACCTTGATCTTCCCAATAGCCTTTAGTGGGTAGTAAATTATTGACAAATTTAATCTGAGTCACCCATTTGCTTTGTTTATAACCCAACTTAATTGGAGATGCTAATCGCAAAGGCGCACCATTATCAATAGGTAAAGGCGCACCATTTTTTTGATAAGCCATCAGGGTTTGCGGATGTAAAGCAGAAGCTATATCCCAGCTTTCATAATAACCATCAGCAGATTTGAAATATACATAACGCACACTTGATTTAGGCTGGACTAAATTTGCTAAGTCTCGTAATTTGACGCCTCCCCATTGGACGATCGCTGACCAGCCTTCAACACAGATATGTCTAATGACCATAGAAGTTAAGGGGAGTTTTTGTATATCTATCATACTTAGCTGTAGAGGATGGTGAACGTCACCATCAATAGTCAAGCGAAACTTAACTGGGTCGATTTTTGGGGTGAAGTCAAACGTATTGACCAGTAATTTTTTTGGTTCAATCGCACTCGCCAAAAATTCTGGTACAGGCTTTTGGCTTAACAGCAGTTTTTCCAAACTTTGGTTAAGTGGCTCAAAAACTTGTCCAACTTGCTCAGAAAGTGGATTTAACGCACAACCCCCAAGCAGCAAACTTGCTCCTGAAAATCCAGATAGTTGCAGTAATCGACGCCGGGATAAAGTGTTTTTGGGTAAAATCAGACTCATAAAACCTCTAAAAGAACATAGACTTTACTAGACGAACACTGCCAACTTTCAGCGCTAGCAGGGAATGTAGTCCTGTAAATAGGATAACAGTCGGAACAGTAATAAAATGCAGAGTACGGAGAATCTGCCAATTCCCAAACAGCCCAGACAACCAAGCTAGTTGAGCAGGTTTGTACATGGCTAGACCAGTTGCGATCGCCAATAACAACACTGGAATAATACCAGTATAAATTAGCCGATGCCAAGCATAGTTTTTGCGTTTGACATTCTCGCCAACTTGTAAGACTTTGATATCTGCACTGGTAACAAATCGATGCCGCCAACGATGAGTATAGAAAATATAAACTCCATACCAAAGTAAATTTAATCCAAAGAACCACATAGCGGCAAAATGCCAGTGTCGAGCAGCACCTAACCAACCTCCCAATAACAAAAAATCGGGAAAATGCCAACCAGCACGTCCGCCAAATACAGGATTAGCATTATAGATTTGGAGTCCACTACTAATCATTAACAACAGACTGATGATATTAATCCAATGGAAAGTTTTTGACAGAAAGGTCTGATTAGGCGTTGAGGGAACTTTTCTTTTCACAGATGTAGATGAACTCATAGATGAACTCATGTTTTACAAATTTACTCCTGGTAAATGTGGGAAGAAGGGTGCTAACCAAATTTGCGCCTGAACGTCCCAACCTAGAAGAATAGCCAGTGCTGTAGCAACAATAAGCAACCCGCTTAAACGTTGCATTCTCGCACTTCCCTGAGCCAAGTTGAGGATTGGGCGACTAATTCTCCTACCACCATAAGCGATCGCCAATAATGGTAAACCTGCTCCTATCCCATAAGCAATCAATAAAATAAACGCACCTAAAACTTGATGATTAACTGCTGCTAGTACCAGAATACTTCCCAAGACAGGTCCAGCACAGGGAGTCCACAATAATCCCAGTTGAGTCCCTAGACAGAATTCTCCCAGAAGTCCTACCCGCATGGGTTTTATCCCCAACTTGTGGATGGGAATGTAGCTGAACAATCGATAACTCCATTTGGGAAAGATGGCTAGTATTCCTAAGCACAAAAGCAAAATGATTGCTGTGTTATGTAATAAATTAGCCAAATTTGTCAGCCAGCCTGTGGTTATACCTAACAAACTACCTGCAAAGGCAAAACCAGTAATTAATCCCGCTACCAGTGCTATTGGACCATAAGCGTGAGATTGTAGCGATCGCCCCAGCACTATTGGTAAAATTGGTAAAACGCATGGAGAAAGAACATTTAACATTCCACCACATAAAGCTAATACAAAAGGTAATACAATAGATAGAGCATTGGGAGCGATCATTTTACCTACCTCAAAAGCTGGCGGATAGTTTCCTCGGTGCGATCGTATGCTCCTTCTCCGATATGGTCGTATCTGATTACACCTTGTCGGTCAGCTAAAAATAAGTGAGGCCAGTATTGATTGTTGTATGCGTTCCAAGTTTTATATTCATTATCAACAGGAACTGGATAGTTAATTTGATGCTGTTTTAGCGCTCTTTTAATATTATTTATATCTCGCTCAAAAGCAAATTCTGGTGTGTGGATACCAATCACTTTTAGTCCTTGTGATTGATATTGTTGATGCCATTTAGTGATGTAAGGTAGAGTAAGTTGACAGTTAATACAAGCAAAAGTCCAAAACTGGATTAAGATAACATTTCCTCTGAGTTTTGCAATGATAGTCCTGATTCTCGTTTATGGACATGAGTGGAATCAAAAAAATTTAAGCAAACTTGTAAAAAAGGATTGGTTAGCATTAGTCGCTGTAGCTATCTTATCTGGAGCCATCATTCCAGCGTTAGTTTTTCAAGCATTGGCGATCGCTCCAGTTAACAATATAATTCTTGTGGGACGATTAGAGCCACCACTGACAATGATGATATCAGTCTGGCTATTGCAAGAACGAGTAAATAGCTGGCAAATTCTGGGTGCCTTTTCGGCATTTGTTGGTGTTGTGCTAACTATTATTCTGCAATCACCAGAAATGGATCCTATCAGTATGGGAAGCCTGACAGTAGGATATGGAGAAATTCTAGCAGCTACTGCGGCATTAGTTGCCGTAGCTGCCACATTTATTAACAAAGTTTGGCTTTCTTCCATCCCTCTAGGAATTTTTACTATTTTCCGTACTGCTCTAGGAACTGTTATATTTTTCTGTGTAGCGCTATATCTCTATGGTAGCAATCACTTTATGGGTGTGTTCTCCCCTTTCTTGTGGAAATGGATGCTTATTTATGGCGCTGTCATTGTGGTTTTAGGTCAATTATTTTGGTTCAAAGGCTTGAGGGGTTCTACCATCACAGATGCTTCTTTAGCTAGCTCTTTTACCCCAATTATAGGTATATTAGCGGCTTATTTGGTTTTAGGAAAAGCGCCTAACCTAGCTCAGTATGTTGGTTCTAGTTTTATTTTAATAGGAATAGTCTTGGGTCAGATTGGTATACAGTTGCAGAATTTACAAAAAAATAAACTACCCAAAGTCATGTTTCGACAAATAGTACAGGATTTAGAATCTGGAATCGGATTCAAAGGAATGTAAGACTCTTATCCTCATACTTTGAAAAATAAAATTAAGATTTAAGATAAACTAATTGTCAATGAATTAAACTAATTAAGTGAATCCACAAAATACTAACTATTCCCCCTGCTCCTCGCTCCCTGCTCCCCTGTCTAATTTGCTCGTAGTAGCTACAGGAAATCCTGGCAAATTGCGAGAAATGCAAGCGTATTTAGCCAATTCCAGTTGGGAATTAACCCTAAAACCAGAGGATTTGGAGGTGGAGGAAACAGGTATAACTTTTGCAGATAATGCTTGTTTAAAAGCTTCTCAGGTTGCTAAATTTACCAATAGCTGGGCGATCGCAGATGATTCTGGTTTAGCAATAGATGCTCTTAATGGCGCACCAGGGGTATACTCAGCCCGCTATGGTCAAACAGATGCTGATCGAATTGCTAGAGTCCTTCAGGAATTAATCAACCAGGTTAACCGCCAAGCACAGTTTATTTGTGCAGTTGCTGTAGCTAATCCTGCTGGAGAGATAGTTATTCAATCTGAGGGTGTTTGTCATGGTGAAATTTTGACTGTACCTTGTGGTGAAGGTGGTTTTGGCTATGATCCAATTTTTTATGTACCAGAGTTGCAATTGACTTTTGCCCAAATGTCACCAGAATTGAAAAAGTCTGTTAGTCATAGAGGTAATGCTTTCAGCGCTCTAATTCCAAAATTAGTATCAATTAATTCATAGTAATAAAACTATAATAAAACCAGTAGTTGTGCTGTTTGTAATCAAGCGCAACTACAAGCCTCATAAACAGCTCAGAAAATTACACCGCTTCTGTATTCTTTTCTCCAGTACGAATCCTAACTACTTGGTCAACAGGATAGATGAAAATTTTACCATCGCCTATTTCACCAGTACGAGCAGCAGCTATCACTTTGTCCACCACCATATCAACTTGATTATCTTCCACAACAATTTCTACTTTGAGTTTTTGCAGAAACTCTACTGTGTATTCCGAACCTCGATAGCGTTCAGTCTGACCCTTCTGTCGTCCGAAACCACGAACTTCAGAAACGGTCATACCTACAATACCAGCATTAACTAAGGCGATTTTTACTTCGTCTAATTTGAATGGACGGATAATTGCTTCAACTTTTTTCATTTTTTGTTTCCTGAATTTTGCTAGTGCTGTTTATATATCTAACCAGATTCGCTGCCCTCAGATGAAAATAGCAGTGTTTTTTTTAAAATATCTGTAGTCCTTATCACTTAAAGATCACACGTTTTACTTATGATTTTGATGTTGAAATAAAGGATGTACAAAGAAATAACCTGCACTAAATCCTGTTAGTATAATCAAAAAAATTGCTAATACTAACCACCAACCGCTAAGATTATTTAAGTTGGATTCTGAATTACTATAGTATCTGATTTCTTTCTCTGCCATCAAAGTAGGTGCTGATATTATGGGAGGAGAAACAGCAGGTTGTTGAGTGTTAGAGGAATTCTTGCGAGGAGGACTTGCGCCTGTATCCAGATGCTGAGGTGTATTAGTTACTGGAGTATGATCGTAAAGCGGTGGATGAGAGCCTGGTAAAACAGAGGAATCGACTAGTTTTTGCAGGTACGCAAACCCCTTAATTACTTTGGTAATTTCTTGACGCAGTTCTTGATTCTCTTGGATTAATTTTTGATTATGGGTGGTAGCTATATCGAACTTCGCTTGTACTGCTTGTAACTCTAATGCCAATTCTCGATAAACAGAAACGGGTACAGAAGGGGAATAATGTGGAATAGGCGTTTTTTTCGGTAGGTTATCTGTGGGTGTTCGCATCATTTGGCTTAGTATCAAAAGTTATTTTAATTACAAATTATGAATTACTAGGTTGACTTAGTTTCCTCTATTTTGCAATAACGGAAAAAAATGTCCCACAGGTCCTTGCCCCTTACCAATATTTAAGGAGTAAGTCAGTGCAGTTGTAACATATTCTTTCGCCTGTTGTACAGCTTGCCATAAGTCTTGACCTAAGGCTAAATTAGCAGCGATCGCTGCTGATAGAGTGCAACCAGTACCATGAGTATTTTTAGTATCTACAATTTTAGTTGTCAAAATTTCCAGTCTTTCCCCATCAAACCAGATATCCACACCCCGATATTTTCCCGACATTCCTCCTCCTTTGACCAAAACTGACGCAGGTCCTAATTTTTTATATATAATTTGAGCCGCTGCTTGCATATCTTCTAAGGAAGAAATTTCTAACCCACTCAAAATTTGGGCTTCATAGCGATTAGGTGTAATGATCTCGGCTTGTGGGATCAGCGCTTGACATAGAGTTTCCACAGCTTGATTGTCGAGTAACTGTGCGCCTGTACGCGATACCATCACAGGGTCAACCACTAAATGAGGAATTTTAAAAACAGAAATCTGTTGAGCCACAGCAGCAATAATTTCTTGATTGAACAACATTCCTGTTTTAGTAGCTTGGACGCCAATATCTCCAACTACTGCTTGAATTTGCGCTATAACCGCCTCTGGTGACATAGCATCAACCCGCATTACTCCCACGGTGTTTTGCGCTGTAACACAAGTAATGGCACTTGTACCGTGAACGCAATGGAAAGCAAAAGTACGCAAGTCAGTTTGAATCCCAGCACCGCCACCACTATCTGAACCAGCAATAGTTAGAGCTACAGGTATTAATCTAGCGTTTACTCCTAAACTATCTATGTCTTGAACTTCTATTCCTATATCTGTTTTCATATTGGTTACTTTTAATATATTTAGTTTTAACTAATTATTTTAGTATTTAACCTGCTGAATTTAGTTAATTTAGTTAACGATTTGGTCATTTAAGTTTATGGCTTCTTTCCATAAGGAGTAAGTTAGATTAGTTACCTCGCCTTTTTCTTGTAGATAAATTTGCTCTAAACAATTGAAAAATGTCTCAGCAGTATCTCTCAGTCCTAGCGATCGCAGACTTTTAAGAATTCTTGTAATGCGATATTGCATAACTTCCTCCCATTTCCGGCTCAAGCATCATCACCTCAATCAATAGAATCTGGATCTACTCCCATCGCTCTCAACCGTTCAGCTAACCGATGCGCCCGTTGTCGTTCCTGCTCCTTATCTTGTAATACCACTTCTAAATTCTGTAATGCTGTTTCTAACTGCTGAGAAGTTTCAGATAGCTGCTGAGAAGTTTCAGATAACTGCTGAGAAGTTTCAGATAACTGCTGAGAAATTTCTGAGTAACTGGTAAACCTGACACCATCTGGGCGAAAAAGTTGTAATATCTCCTGGGATAGATCAAACCGAATTCCCAATCTAGGACTGGTCCAATCTGCCATATTCTCAAT
>Ga0116231_10003304_pt1 | contig 33648 bp, 26 predicted proteins | sample S1TSphgellanicum_2_FD_89695 | JGI IMG/M metagenome (GOLD analysis project Ga0116231, IMG submission 89695) | Host-associated microbial communities from peat moss isolated from Minnesota, USA - S1T2_Fd - Sphagnum magellanicum MG | ecosystem: Host-associated > Plants > Peat moss > Unclassified... | reverse complement strand
GAAATAAAAAATTATTTAATTTATTATTATTTTTTTTTTTAATATTTTTTTATAATAAAAAAAATTATTAGAATTTTTTTTTTTTTTTTTTCCTCAAAAATTGTTGAGAGAAACAGTTCTTTGATGTGGAAATACTTTTAAAAATTGAGACCATGGTTATTTTTTAAAAATCAGATAACCATCCAATACGGGTATAAGAACCATTGTTGACAGGGTACCAAAATTTTCCTGAATATCATCTGGGTATCTTCATCATGAAAATTTTAAATTTCTAAAAAGAATAGACCATGCAATCACAATTATTTGTAAATATTTTCAAAAGTTTATTAGTGCGAGTTATTTCATTTATTTGACCTTCAATCTAAAGACTTAAATATACATAAGTATATAGAATTAACCAAAGAACCGACGGTGAAAAAAAAAACATCAAGTATGAAATTACAAAATTATAAATAACATTTTTTTGGATGTTATGTGTGAAAATGGTGATTTTCGAATTTTGATCTACACATTCATTTACAATTGGTTGAATTTTTCAAGTGTAAAATGCTTTATAACAATTGATTATTGTGATAAACACTAAAAGTAACAACGAATTAAATGAGGCACCAAGCTCAACACAACTACAATACAATATAATACAATGCCCAGCAAGAAAAAAAAATCAGATTTTTTTATTATAATCACATAATGATTAATGTTTTTTAAAAAAATTTCTTACATTATTTTCAAAGAAAAAACTAATGCAATGGTTAGAATCTTCCTTATAGCCCAAAGGTTCTAGGTTTAAACATTTTCTTAAATTATTTTTTTCATTCAAAGTTGAAATGGATGAAAATAAATTGTCGTTGGGCAATTTTTTTAAGTTAGTTGTCGAAGAACAATTTTATAAAAGAGATCCATGTTCTCGAGAGAGCAAGGGCTTAAGTTGCCTGGGGAATAATCATGTTTCGGAAAAACAAAGAGGTTTAAGTTGATTCCAAGGAACAAAAGCTAAAGTTGTCTCAAGGTACAACCATGTTTCTAGAGGAAAAAAATTCATTTTCTCCAAGGACATGATTGTTTCATGAGAAAGAAAAGGTTTAAATTGTTCCCTAGGACAATTAAATTCCTTCAGTTTCAGAAAAAAAAAGATTTAAGTTATTCCTTGGGCCAATTTAAGTTCCTTCTTCCCAAGACATGATTGTTTTTTTGAAAAAAAATAAATTTAAGTTGTTCCCAAAGGAACTTAAACTCCTTCTCCCTCAAGAGCCATGATTGTTCACCAAGGAGAAAGGCACTTTCTTTAAGGAGCAAAATATTTTCCGAGGGAAAGGTTTGAATTCCTTAAAGAAACAAATGATCCAAACCTTTTTGTAATCATAATCATTTCATGTTTAATTTTATATATCTTTGAAAATATCTCAAAAAAAGTTATAATTTTATAATTAAAAAAATTACAATCAAAATTCATATGCAAAAATTATGATCACACAAAGTCTCAAACACATTTATTTTTTGAGGAACATGGTTGCTAGATTATATTATGTATCCCATGTTTTAATGAAAAATTAATTGAAACATTTAATTTAATTTAATTATCATTGATTAAACCTTCAAATGATTATTCATAAAAACCACAACTAATTAAAAAAAACGATTAAATTGGTGAAATATATAATCATAATTTTTTGTAATCATTGATTCATGTTTTTCATGTAATGTAATTTCCTATTTGCTTTAGAGTAATTTTATAAATTACCAATTGAATAAAAATACACAAAAAATAATTATAATAGCAATGTCATCTTAAACATACATACACTTGGTGGACCAAAACATTTTATTTGATGACTATGAATCATCAAATGTTTCAAGTGAAATTTGAATATAATAAATGCATTCATTTATTAGTCATGATTGTTGTCATTGTTTAATTTGTTGTGGGTTACTAGTTGTTTATGCATTTGACAAGAATTTTTTTAATACATCAACACATTATTTCATGACAAAAACAAACTAGTTTTACAAAATCATACATAAATATATGTATGTTCAAATCTACAAAAAGCAAAAATATCTTCAATTATTGTAAAACACATTTTACACTTTTGGTGTGAAATAATTTCACTATTGCAAATAATTTCACTACAATGATCTAAAGGGAGAACCCATGCTAGGTAATTTTGTGAGTCGACTTCTTCTTTTGCCATCCATGGCTTAGATTTTACAAAGTTTGAGTACACTAATTAATATTTGAAATTATTCTTTGTGATGGTAATTATGAATTTGGAATTTATCTTTGGTATCAAAAATAAACAATTCAATGTAAATTTCATGTTTTCTAAAGGTACAAAAAAATTCACTATGCACATGAAAGTTCATTCTTAGTTTTAGTGGTTACATATTGTGAAAGTTATTATTAAACTACATTTTTTTTCCACTCATAATTGTTAATATTTATTGCACGTGCTTGTTCTATTTGAAATTTTCATAGAGAATTGAACATTGTGAAAAAAACTAGAAGAAATGAAAAAAGATAATGAATAAGTGCATAATACATTCTAATGTTTTTTATGTAAGTGATGATTTTGACTATGTAATGCCTTTTACATACATTGGATCCTCCACAAATTCATTTGCCCAAATGACATTTAATATGAACCAATACCTTAATATTATTACTATTATTATTATTATTATTATTATTACCTAAAATTTAAAAATAATAACATGATACCTTGGTTAGTTTCAAAATTATCATCAAAATAAAAATCAAGTATTTCCAAGTAAGTTGGTTCTTACCCTAAATGATGAGGTTTGAACATAAGATCTCTTCAAAGGAAACTTAAGGATTAAGAAAAAAAAGAAGTGACATACTTAGACTCAAGAGAATTTATAGATTTTTCAAAGTTATTTCTAGAAATGTCCAAAGAGGATGATGACAAGATAAGAGTTATCTCTATACCTTACCCTAAGGTCAGTTTTGTCATTAAATAATCCTTAAAATAGCAAAAATGAAATTTTTGTTGAAAATATGAAAGTTTCATCATAATTATAATAGGCTATAACACTCTAAATAATTTCATTATTTATATCACAATATTATATTATAGTATAGTACATGATGAAAACATATGCAATTTCAAAATTGGAAAAAAAAAAAATCATTTTTTGGAAAATAAAATAAAATAAACTAAAATTATTCGTTTTTGTCAATATGGAAACTGATTTTGGGGTTAATATACCCAAACTTGGCTCTGGATTGGCTCTTTGTTGTGCACACAAATAGGGCCCCCCCAAAAAAAAAAGATTCCTTCGGGCAGCTCCTCAGTCTCCTTGTTGTTTTTAGAAAACCTCTTTTTTACCCAAAAAAAAAAGGGGGGGGGCAAGACTAAAAAAAGGCAGCCCGGGATTGGCTCTTTGTTGTACACAAAATAGGGCCGAAACAAAAGATTCTTTCGGGCAGGTCCTCAAAAAGCGGGCAAGTCTCCTTGTTGTTTTTAGAAAACCTCTGTTTTTTTTCAAAGTTTCTTTTTAAGGGCAGCCCGGGATTGGCTCTTTGTTGGCTCAAATGCTACTGTTTTTTTTTGGCTTTGTTTTTTCCTGCAACGATGTTTCCTCCGGACCGCAGTTTTCCTTCGTTGCGGAAAGCGTGTTGGCGATGGAGGAGTGAAAGCAGGAGGAGAAAAAGGAAGAGGAGCATGGCGGTGAATGAAGAGAACAGTCGTGAAGGACGAAGAGGAAGCAGTAGCAGTACTGGTACCTTTATAGCTTTTGATAATTCGTTCTCGGTCTTCTAGTTGGTTTTTTGTGTGGGAAGAGAAGCGGTATTGTTGTTGCTGCTGCTGCGAAGCTTGATGTTGCGGGAATCGTCTAAGAAGGTTGAAAGAAGAAGAAGAAGAAGAAGGTGTTGTTGAGAGAGAAATGGATGTGCCGGCGCCGCATGGACGTTTTGAACACGCTGCAGAGCGATTTGGGGTGAGCGATTTGGTGGCTTTGAGTCAGCAGTGGTCTCCGGTAGGGTTGTCGAACTCGTCGTCGGGGGATGTGAAGTCTTTACTCGATGAAGCGGTGTTGTTGTCGGATTTCATGGATTTAGAGCCCCTGTGCGAGCAAGCAGCAGGAGGAGGAGGAGACCCGTGGGTGACAACATCAGCAGCTGCAGCAGTAGGGGATTTGAGCTTCCCATATGTGAGCTTCTCACCTGGCTTCAATCCCACTGGTTTTTCTCCTCCTTCTCTTCCCAATTCCCAAGCACCACCTCCTGCTGCTGCTGCTGCTGATGCTGATGCATTTACTGTTGCTCCTTCTTCACAATCCAATTCCACTTTCGCAGTTCCTTCACAGCTTTCTCCAGGGGATTATGTTCTCCAGTCTGCACGATCCCCATTGTCCTCTGGACTTGCAGAGCTCTTGGATCAATCTCAACAGGTACCTGGTGATGGTTGGGGGGGACCTCTCGCCTCTGACTTATTCTCTACCTCGCTTAGCCCTAGGTCAGAAGACTGCTTTGCGGAGTTAGCGCAGCTGCTGCTTTCTCGGCAGCCATCAGATGCTCCAGCAGATGATGGAGGAGGGGAAGGTTGTGTCGCTGAAACTTGCAGCAATGGAAGAAGGGACCCTTCATGTGTAGAAAATGGTGAACAAGACTCAAGATCAGGCGCCAGGTTGGGGCATGGAGGGAGCTATAGTCCGGTGCCAGTGCAATGTACAAGTGCTGATTTATCTGGAGGTGGCAAAAGAGTGTACTCTTTGCAGGATGAATACCCTAGAATGCCCAAGCCTGCAGACAGTGAAGTTGTTTCTGCAGGGCAGGAGAGAGAGGTCAAAAGAGCAGCTGATGGGCACATTGGTAGGAATCGAAAGCACATTAATCTGGTGGAGACATCTGTTCCTTTCAAGCAACAAATGATGCAAGCCTTGCAAATTATTGGGGGATCATGTGCAGATGTACTAGCTCAGGTTTGGATGCCAGTCAGGAAAAAGGATGGTTTAGTTGTTCTTGTCACAAAAGAGCAACCATTTGTTCTCAAGCACTGTAATGACCAGCTTTGGTACTATAGGAGTATTAGTGAGCAGTACAACTTTGCAGTTGCAGGAGGACACCCTGGCCTTCCTGGTCGTGTTTTCCTCCATCATGTTCCAGAGTGGACGCCAAATGTGCAGTTCTACAGCAGCCAGGAGTTTCTTCGTGTGAAGTATGCGCAGGAATTCGATGTGCGTGGCACTCTTGCTGTGCCTGTCTTTGAGCCTGCCTCGCACACTTGTCTTGCAGTTATTGAGCTTGTCAGGATGTCTGAAAAGGTTGAGTATGCTCCTGAAATAGGCATTATATGTCAAGCACTGCGGGCTGTGAACTTGGACTGTTCAGATGGTGTGGAGTTTCCTGTCCAGGATACCATGCATCGCATACAGACTCAGGGTCGTCAGGCTGCATTGGTGGAGATAGCAGAGGTGTTGACAGCTGCATGTGAAACCCACAAACTGCCACTGGCTCAGACTTGGGTGCCTGGTAGCCATCAGGTGATTGATGAGAGCAGCGGGAAAACGCAGATCAAGAAGGGTGTCAGTAGCAGCACAAGTAGTCATGGCAATCGAGTGTTTCTATGCACAGGAGACGGCCCTCATTATTTAACCGATCACAACTTGCAGGGATTTCGCCATGCCTGTTTGGAACACTTTCTGGAAAAGGGTCAAGGGGTTGTTGGGAAGGCATTTCAGTCCAATCAACCTTGTTTTGTAAGTGATGTCAAGAACTACTCTAAGATTGAGTATCCCCTGGGACATTATGCCCGGTTGTTTTCCCTGGGTGCAGCTGTTGCTATCAGGCTTCGAAGCACGTATACAGGTACTGATGACTTTGTACTGGAGTTTTTCCTACCTCTGAAATGTAACAACAGCCAAGATCAGCAAGTGCTGTTGAACTCTCTCTCTGTCATCATGCAGCGGGTCTGTAGGAGCTTACGCACTGTCAGTGACAACGAGCTTGAGGAAGAGAAGTCAGCTGTGCATCTTGAAGAAGGAACAGAGGTGGACAGCAAGTCACCTGAGCTTGCTGATGTTGCTGGTGAAGGTGCATTGGATATCCATGCATCCATGCCAGTTGTAGAGGATATGCTGAAAGCTCACACACCACCAAGTCAGCAAACACAAGAACCCACAGCATTGCAAGACCAGCAACAGCAGGTGATAGCACCATTGCAATGTCAATTGCCACATCAGGAGTCACATGACTGGGTTGAAGAGTTACACACTGAAGAGGTAAGACAGCCAATGGAGGAAGTGCAAGAGCAGGAGTTTGCATCTACCCAGGAGCAAGGTGTTGAGGCATCCACATCCACAAGTCTGGCTCAGGGTATTGCAAATACCAGACAGAGGCTTGATAGGAGGCGAGGAACAACTGAGAAAACCATTGGCCTCAATGTCTTGCAGCAGTACTTTGCAGGCAGCCTAAAGGATGCAGCCAAGAGCATTGGTGGTCTGTTCCTGTCTTCCTTGAACCTAAGACTGTCTAGTGATCATTTTGTTCACTCTGTTGATAAAAGATCCCTCAGTAGCTTCCTGGTGGGGGGAATTTTGCATCAGCCCTACAATCTCACCCACCAAATATCCTCTGTTGCTGTGCATGTGAAGAAACTTGGCTTATCTCAGGAGACAATAAAAGAACTGGAAACAAACCTTATCCTTCTGAACAAATATGCAATCATTGCAGAATGGATGTTTTTTTTTGCGAGTGTTGACTTTTTTTTTCCTACTTAAGAGAACTTTACTGTCAAACTGTTTGCAGTTTGTCCAACAACATTGAAGAGAATTTGTCGTCAACATGGGATCTCAAGGTGGCCATCTCGGAAAATAAACAAAGTTAGCCGGTCCCTGAAAAAGTTGCAGGGTGTAATTGATTCAGTTCCAGTTGCAGATGGCACCCTGTGCATCAATCCACACGGTGGAGATCTTGTGTCACCAAATGTTGCACCTGCCACAATGATGCAAGCACAAGAGCAAGAAGACGTTCCTGCTGGGGAAAGGAACTTGTCACAATCATGTAGTGTTCCCCCTCCAAATCATTGTGATACCAATACTGACACTGACCAGCCACTAGCTCTGAAGGATGCTCCACTGTCTTTTCAAGCAGTGCATGTGTCAAATAAACAATCAGCTGGAACTGGCGTGGAATCTCTGAAGCATAGTGACGAGAACTCTGGTGAAAGTACAGGTGCTGGACATGATTCCACAAACTCAGAAAGTGGAGAGAGGTGTGGTGCCTTGTTGTCAAAACATGAGTCAGCAGATGCTTCTCCGACAGCTGAAGAGCCAATAATAACTGCTGGTGCTAGAACTGACATGCCAGCTCAAAATTCGCCAGCTCTGGCAATGGGCAATGGGAGTTCTAACAGAAGCCTCCATGAAAGGTCACCTGGGCAGAGCTTGTTCTCTAAGTTTGTTGGAGGTGCTTCTTTGGGAACTGTAGCTGGATCTAGGCTGTCTGATTCCGTATGTGCAGAATCTCGAGTCCACGGTGGTGCTAGTGCCTTGACAGCACTGAATGGCTCTCAAGGTCCATCATCAAGCAGACAAAATGCCTCAGTGAGATCCTCTAGAACTTTTGGGGAGGCCAATTATGTACAGGATGAGCCTGGAGATGACAGGGAAGTGAATTGTCAGATGGATGGTGAGGACTCAGAACCATCTGGTGCCTCCAATGCATTGGGTGCCAGTGACTGCAGCTTTCCATTATCTGGTGTTGGGGGTGCTTATGACAAGAGGTGGTCAATCTTGCCTGAAGTCAAGAGAGTCACAGTGAAGGCTACATTGGGTTCGGACACTGTGCGGTTCAAGCTTCCATTAGATGCTGGATATCTGGAATTGAGGAGAGCAATCAGTTCTAAACTGGAATTGGAAGAGCAAACACTCCATCTCAAGTACCTAGATGATGAAGATGAATGGATGTTGCTTAATTCTGATGCTGATCTGATGGAATGTATCGAAGTAATGCAAACCAGTGGGGCACATATTATCAAGCTCATGGTTCACAGTAGCCACTCAACCAAAATTCCACATGACAACCTGAATAGCAGGACATTGTAACAGTGTGTTTAGTGTCAGCTTTTGAAACAGATCTCCCTAGGCAACTGTAGTAATTTACAGGACGGAAGTGGGGGGCCTCATCCAGTCCAAATAGGAATGGGGCCTTTTTGTAACTCAGTCTTACACTTAGTAAAACATTTGGGGGAGAATACAGCAGGCATAACCAGTTGCTCTTGCTAATTTCTTTGTACATTTATGCAGGTTGTAAGAGGAATCATGCACAGTGTCAGCTGCTCAAACTTGTTGATTTCTTTGTACATTTTACATATCTCTGAGATTGCAGAGGTATCTCCACAACACCTTGAAGGTAAACTCAGCTTGCACATTTACATTTGTATAATTTATAAAGACGAGAGGATCTCAAAGCAGGCATCAGTTGCTAGGCTTTCTTGATCATCAATGTACAGATGCTATATCAAGGAGCAAGCATGGAGTGAACCATCACTGAGAAGCTAACTGATATCAACTTGTCAGAGCCCATTGGAGGTACTCCGAGGCCACCTGATGACAGTCTGATCCAGGGTTTTTTGTTTTCAATTTTGTGAGGTAGCTGAAGTGGTGACCCATCCATAAGATGATTTAGCTGGATTTGGCTACCTACTAGATATGAAAGTACAAAAAAACACCAGAATCCTTCTATATTCTTGCCTACCTACTGGAACTTATCATAAAAGTCTTGAGATTTGGATTTTAATGTTTTTGAAATCTGGCGAATTCGGGTCATTTTTTCCATGAAAAATCTTTTGTACACGGCAAAATCATATTTTTCAGGTTGAAATTTGGCAAAGTTTTGCCCAAAACAAAAGACTGGTCTGATCGTAGCAGATGCCCAGCACTAAATTGAGAACCATCTCCAGGAGCTCCTGGCCATCCCAAGTACTGTGAATCAATAGTGTTTTGTTACTGGAAATTCAGAAAAAAATGAGAACAAAATTGGAAAATTTCACCAAACTCTCAAAAGCACAAAATTGGCAGAATTGGGAAATATCATTTTTTTACTGCAAAATTTGGAAAATAATGAAAAAAAATTGGAAATAATTGCTAAACTATTGAAACCACAAATCTGGAAAGAAGTGGATTTTTTTTTTGTAGATGCAAAATTTGGAAAGAATTGACTGAAAAATTGGAGAATTTCACCAAACTCTTGAAACCACAAAATTGGAAAATTCTAACTGAAAATTAAAGACTTGAAAAACTCTATTATTCTTTTACTGCAAATTCAGGAAAAAAAAAATGACAAAAATCTGGAAATTTTCATCAAACTCTCGGAACCACAAAATTGTTCAGAATTGAACTTTCCTTTAACTACAAATTTGGGGGAAATAACTCAAAATTGGAAAAAAAATTCCAAACTCTCAAAACCACAAACTTTGAAAGAATTGGAAAGTTGAGAACTTGCATGCATGGGAGCACCATCACCAAGATTTAGGGAGCTCCAATATCGCTAGGAGCTTCCCAAGGTGTTTTTTTCACTGACTAGAATATAGATCTAGCAAAACTATCTCCATCCATGGGAGCTTCAACTAAAGCCATTTTGATGTTGGGTGCTTCTCGTTGAGCTTGTTCACATAACAACCTATTTTTTCAATGACAATCTACAACAATGTAACTAGTGAACGATGAGAATCCTAGAGAACATTGCACTAGTCTCCAACCATGGGAGCTTCAACTAAAGCCATTTTGATGTTGGGTGCTTCTTGTTGAGCTTGTTCACATAACAAACTATTTTTTCAATGACAATCTACAACAATGTAACTAGCGAACAATTAGAATCCTAGAGACCATTGCACTAGTTTGCACTTGCTTCTTTTTTGTGGGTAGGTTTTGGAACACCTCAAGGTGTTGTGTAGAGGCCTACAATAAACTTGGAGGAAGCTTGTAGCTTTCACTCCCGTTGCAAGAGTAGCTAAGGATGTTGAAGTTGAAACTTCCATTGGAGGATGGCAATGGATTCACTTGAGTGACAAGTCGATGCCATGCATGGTGGTTTTCTAAGTAAACATTGGGTGGGGTCAAGGTAGACCAATTTAGTTTGCCCTAACATTTATTGATATTCCAATTATAATAAGAAAACCACAAATATGTCATGATTCTTAAATGGCATTGTTTATCCATGTCTTCTCAATCTTCACATTTTATATATTTGTAATCTTTGTAAGTTTTAAATTTTTGGGTTCAATCTAAGGGTTTTTCCATTTGAAGTGAATATTCGCTAGCCTTTAAAGGGCTTCATTTTCACCAATGAAAACAAACAAAGAGAGACAAAGAGGAAAAATTGATTCATTGTGTGAATTTTTTGGAGAGAGATTGTTTGAATATATTTTCAAGTCTTCAAAGTGGTGTTTTGTTTTGGGGAACTTTTAATGTAGCCAAAGTGGCCCTCTTCCATTGGAAGCTAAAGAAAAAGTGGGGGTCAATCTTTAGGAAGATTTAAGCAAAATTGGCTATAAACTATATATGCAACACAAATATTTAATCATCTTTCTATATTTTTGGCTACATATTGAATACCAAATGTAGAAATCCGTCTATTTCTACTATTTTTCTCTGAGTTATGAGTTATAACAATTGAAACTTTTTTATAAAAAAAAAACACTTCAATTTCAATACGAGATATGTAGGTATCAATTTCCCATTGCCCACATCAAAATTTTATTAAGATTTTCCAAATATGAAGATTGTCAAATCTTGAGAGCTTTGAAAACATTATGGGGAACAAAAAAAACTTATGGACCCTCTTTGGGAACATACATGGGGAACAAACAAAAGGAGAATTGCTTAAAAGAAATTAATAGAGCAAAAGAAAAGGAAGTCCGACGAGACAAGATTAGGGTTTGGTGCTGGCAAGCTTTTTTCGCGTTTATTTGTTTGTTCGTTCGTTGTGGTCTGTTGCAGTTTGCTTTCATATTGTATAGAGAAAAATCAGGTGCGCGGGGTTTTAAGTATCGGTACGTGCATGTGGGTAAGCTGCTGAGGAGTAGGAGGAAAAGAAGAAAGAATCAGAAGAAAACAGGAGGAAAAAATGAGTAAGAGTTTGGGTATCCCTGTGAAACTGCTGCACGAGGCGGAGGGACACATCGTAACCGTGGAGCTCAAGAGTGGCGAGCTCTACCGTGGTTCTCTCATCGAGTGTGAAGATAACTGGAACAGTCAGCTTGAGTCCATTACCTACACTGCCAAGGTGTCAACTCTCTAGCCTTTTTTTTCATCGCAATCGCCTTCCAATTCGTTAAACCCTTAGATTCTAGAGAAGCAATCTTTGACCGAAAGCAGCTTGTGACATTTTCTTTTTTTTTTTCTGTTTCATTTTCACGGTGCAAGGAATGTGCTATGAGGGCGTTTTTCCTGTGAATAACTTATTCACTCAGAATCGGTAAGAACCTGCTTAAGGCTTTCGAGTTTGTTACTATTGTGTCATAAAGGGAAGGATGACGTCTCTGTGCTCAATGCATGTCTCTGTGGTTTCTGATCTTTCTTGGGCTTGGTTTGCAGCCAGTGAGGTCCTTTGAAAATTGGTATTGTAGGCTTAGGGTTTTATCAAAGTCTTAAGTAGTCGATGGTTTATTGAGAGAATGCACAAGATTGTATTGTAGTTATATGGCAAAAGATACAGTGAGATTGAGTAGTAGATGCAGTGAGATGGAGCAGTTGAATACTCCTAAGACTGCCATCCTTAGGGCTAAGGATAGTGAAACTGAACTGTGCCAATCTTTGTAACCAGGATGGGAAGGTTTCTCAATTGGAGCATGTCTTCATTCGTGGAAGCAAAGTGAGGTACATCTAGTTGTTCTCTAGATTGTCCATATTGCATTCACTCGACTATTGCCACACTTCTTCTGCTTTACTCAAGTTGGAAGTTGCATGATTTTCTGGTTCTTTTGCTCATTCAGTAACAGCATATCTCGTTGGAACAGTCAATGTTAGCAGGTGAAGTTTTAGGTTCCTACCTGCATTGTTAATCTCCAAATCTCACTGGGTTGATAGATCATTCATGTATGTTTGGTGCATGGCAGGTTCATGATCATTCCAGACATGTTGAAGAATGCCCCAATGTTCAAGCGCCTTGATGCTAAAATTAAGGTTAATTCTACCAGCTTTTATTGGGGTTGAGATTTTGAACGTTAAATGATCTACAAATAGATTAAAAAAACACTTCATGATGGTGCTTGAAGTAGCTCTCTGTGCTGCTTTGGTCAGTTACAGTTTACTCATACTATTGTGAACATTGTGTGCTCTGTAAGGAGTGAGTATTTGTCTCTTTGGCCAGAAGAGGTCATCTGGGTGAGAATAGAGACAGTGCTCTTATGTGGAAACTGATGCAGTGATTGTGGAGCTACCCATGATATGCAGGGTAAGGGCTCTTCAGGTGTAGGAGTTGGCCGGGGTCGTGCTGTTGCAATGCGGGCAAAGGTATGGCAGACTTTCTTTTGTTGTGATCATACATTTATAGTGAAAAGGACTATCTTTGACCCCAACAGGATACACTACTGGTGCTGGTAATCTTTTAAATGGGAACAAGAGCAGGAATGGAAGATATCTATTTCTTCCAGAGAAATGGTGTTGAGAAAGGTCACTTAGTATTGTTATGGAACAGGTCATAAAAGTATTAGCTGATGGTTTTGTTCTTTGCTGCAGGCACGCACAGCAGGTAGAGGCACTACACCAGGTGGGCCAGTCCCTGCTGCTGGCAGAGGAGCTGTGCCAGTGAGAAGATGAGGAGTTTTCATTTTCTGGTTTGACCAAAGTTGTGGAAATGGAAAACAACCATCATTCCAGCAGCAGCTGGCCAGTGGGACAAACACTAAAAGAGTCAACCTTAGATCACATGTTCAGTTCTTTTTCTTGTTGTCTAGTGTGCAGCTGACTGAATTGCATTCAGAGCTGCACAAAATGGTGATCCTGACTCATTTTGAGCTTCTGACTCATTTCCCTTTGTTCCTCCATCACACATTCACATTTTGGGAAAGAGGCAGACTTTGTATGTGACACGAACATTTTGACATACACAGAGAATTAACCTGCAAGCGGTGGTTGCTCCTTGCAAGAAGTTCTGAAGTTGTTTCTGTTAGCAGGGTTATTTTTCAGTTTGGCAAAGCTGGTATTGGCATTATGGGTGGTAGTGCAATTGGTCAAAGCACAGATTGATTTTGCCATACTGCATCACTGGAAGAGTCAGTGCTATTGTGTTGCAACATGTAACAGGTTCAGTCAGTGTGTTGCTGATGGCAAGTCATCCTGTTTTCCTTTCCTTCTCATCTGTTAGTAAAGGTGCTGAGATAAAGAGTACTACAAAAATGCAAGGAATACATTGATTCCTCAAGAGTATAATAATGCCCTGTAATCTAGAGCAATGGTTATCACAGTTTGCCAGGCAGTTCATGAATTTGCCTAAACATGAACATTGTTTGGGATTTCATTCTCACATGTATGTAAAATCAAAGGGATTTCTGTCAAATTTTGGATGCTTTTAAGTATCATTTCCACTGAGCAAAACAACATTATTAACAAGGCATTCATGGGTTTTGTACTGTCCAATGCAAATAACAAAAACAAAACTATTAATGACACATTAAAAATTTGAGAGTGATGGACACTAAAAGCATAAGAACTGAGAAAGAAAGATGACAAGATGAAACTCATATGGTAACATCTTTTGCCTGTCACTGTTTCAAAGGAGAAATCTGTGGCCGGCCAAATTTGTAAAACAGTGCAAGTATAGAAAAGGTGATTGTAAAAATAAATTGAAGATTGCAAGTGTAACAATCTTCATTAGCTATAATCAGAAAGAGATGAAACCCTATTGTAATGACTCCACCACAACCGAACTCCAAACTATGGAGCCAAGTGACTGCTTCAGTTTGATTATGCCATGTGCTTGCAAAACTATATCTTCACAATTGGGCAAACTAAGTGTTTGCATCTGATGAATGGTGTATTGTAAAGTAGACCATTGCTTCTGTGAATGGTACAAACCTAGCAATGCTAAACATGTGATTTGTGATTCACACAAATCAACCTATATTGGTACTGCTCCAAACAAAGAATCTGACCACAAGGATATGTTATGTTTCGTACATCCTTGAATTTGGTTGCTTGTTATTTGTGACCCTAGCCTGACCTATCAGAATGAGGATCAGTAAAGTTGAGCATCCTGAATGTTAGGCCTTTTAGAACCCATTTTCATCATTTCAACAAGTGATGTACAAGTCTCACCTGACAGGAAAACAAGCTCACAAGAGGCCTGATATATCATAAGTCTCATAACACCTGATTCAAGATGATCAAGCAATCTATTTGCTCCTTCCACTTTGAGTGTTCCTGGATTGCAAGTTCTTTGCAGATGCTACTTCCTTCATTGACATGCATCCACAAGTTGCTGGTTGATCTGTGAAATGCACAAATGAGTCAACCTCACCAACATCCTTTCAGAGCCAATGCAATGTGCAAAAGATCAGACTGCCAACTGCCATATAAAACATTTTCAGATTGATCTCATTGGGTTCTTGATTTTTTAGACTGAAAAGTGGTGAGGTGAAATCCATTACCCTAACTCTACAGAAGAAAGAAATATTATATCACTAACTAAAACTACATTTTCTGTGATAAAATGTCTTCCCCTGCACAACATTAATGACAGAATGCAAGCTAGAAGTCAAATTTATGAGTTCAGCGGATTCAAGTAACTAAAGTACGCAGGATGAATGTTGCCATGCATTCCATGTGTTCAAGTTCAAAGTGGTCAAAGAGAGGTTTATCACATAACAAAAGCAGGAGCAGATTTGCAAAGAGAGAGAACAGACCTCCTTTAGCTTCCCAATCTCACGTTGTGCTGCAGCAAGAAGTTTCAAGTCTGTAAGTGCTAATTGTGCCTCACTTCTGCCTGTATCACACTTCTCCAAACCTTCCCTTGTGATGACTCCACACTGAAAAAGCATACAAGTATGCAGTTATTGCAAATGTATTGGGATGCATGAAGTTGGGAGAGGAAAAGGAATACTTTCTGCTGATCAAACACTGAGCCTTATGCAGACTTTCACACCATTTCAGTCCACTGATCCATGACTTCAAGTACCTCTTTTCTCATAATATGGCACAAAGCAGGGCATCTCCCATTTGCCTCATAGGATGTACTCAGAGACTGCTGTGGATGGCCACCATGCTGAATAACATCAATCCTGCTGCAACTGGAGTTAAGCGAATATAATGACTCCGTGACTGTATCTCTTGAGCCAGAGTTTTCAGTGAGAGACAGGCCCACTGGTGATGCATTGGATGGAACACACATCCGTCCCTTGACCACCTCATCCTTGGAAGGATTGCAATCTCCTTTCACTATGCTGCCATGGAAGGAGGTCTCTGTAATTGCCTCACCATACACAGGACATGTACTGGACTTTTCATGCCAGTTCAGAAACCCCTCTTGCAGTGTGTGATTCCCTTGCCTGAGAAGGGCCTGCCTCAATTTCCAATTACTTTCAGTTTTCACAGCTGGTTTGATTGTTCCCTATATTAAGAACCTAGTCAAAGCCAGGTTGTAATTCATGCATCTTAGATCTTCATCTTAAGTTCTCAGTTGGAGAGAAGAGATTCATTAACCATGAAAAGCCAGGACACAGTTTACCAAGTCAGCCAAAAGATTTGCCTTCTCTCCTCCGAGGACAGCTCGAACCTGAACATTGCACATGATGTAAGACACTGAACGGCACTTTATAATTGTCAAAATGAATGTTAATGCCATCACAGGTCATAGTGTTCAAGCATAGTTTCCCAAAACACCACTTTGATTACTAATGGTAATCAAACCTTGTGAAGCTCATGAGTATAGTGGGCCATAGTTGCCTCCATCTCTTGGTTCTGAAGTTTTTTCACCTGAGCAAATCACCAAATCCTGAGGGTGAAGACATGAAACCATTGGCCAGAACTGAACAAAACATGCTTAATGTCCGTTGCTCACTCTCTCCACCTATTCCTGGTGAGATGTCCTGAATGTGGCAATTGACTTACCATGGCCCTTTAACAAACAAATTGAAAAATGGTGAGGGGCAGGAATGCCTGCTGTATTAGAAGCTCATTCTGATGTAGCAAATCTTTCTTCTCAGAGACTGCTTCTTCAAGTTTGCACTCCCCACTCCTCACGGTAGCCTTACTAAGCTCTAGAGCCTGCATAAGCTCAGCACACTGATTTGCCTTTTCCTTTGCTGCAAGCTGCAAAACATAAGACTGCCATTCCTTCAGAAGACTACTAACCCTCCAATGTACAAAGGCTCAGATGTATGCCAACTGCATGCCAGTGGCTTGCATGGAAGGATGTTGGGTGTACCTTCACAGCTTCATATGTCTTTTGGCAAATGGACAGCTCCATTTGAGACATTTTATGTACTTCATCTAGCTTGTGGCATTGCTGCTCCAATTGTTGTTGCTATGCACACCCTCCCATCACAAGCAGATAAAATTGCACATCAATTTGCAGCTGATGCCCAGATTTGCACCACTTTCAAGGGTTGTGAATTCACCAATCTCTAATGTACTCAAAATTACAGTGCACTGCAAGCTTCTTGTGATAATGACTCAGACATAAGGGTGCGTACCACCATTTCCAACTGTACTGTCAGGTCTTGAATTTTCTTACCCCTTGCCTGCACATGCTCAAAACTTCACTTCAAAATTATTGAACAGATTTTGGTTCTGAATACAGCAAGAGAGACTATAGGTGAATTTCCAAAGAAAATATGAAGGCCAAAATCTGAAAGTCATCTCAAGATTCAAGCTCAATCATCTTCAGGGATTTCCCTGTAACCAATCTCAGCACCTGATACTAGTTTTGAGGTTGCTATGTCCATGCTCTAAAGTCTTGGAGATTTGGTCCACATGTAGTACCTCACAAATAGTGTGATAGTCTGCAGTTTCTGCACATAGTCTTTCAATTTCTGCTGCTTGGGCTGTTGTGAGTGCATAAGAATCTCGTTTTACCTGCAGATAGAGTAGATAATGAGAAAGCCTACAATCTCAAGAAAAGTCTTGCTGGACATCCGAATGGGATGTTATGAGAAGACATGCAGTACCTTGTCAAGTTCCATTGTGGCTTCCCGAGCAGCTGAAATTGCCTGTGCTGCTGAAGCTGCATGGTTTCGAGCCTCTTTTGTTGCTTCTGTGGCCACTTTGCCCCTGAGTTGATCAACATCCTGACCTTGCTGTACAGCAGATGCTGCAAGAACAAGGCAACAATTGAAGCAAGAGGAAAAACCCATAGAAAAACTTTTCAATGATGAAAGCATTACCACTGGACTTTAGCTTGCAGCAATACAGAAGAAAATAATATGTTCTAAAGACACCCAATGAAGTTGACGGTAAAATGCAAGCACATCTCACACAATGCAAGCAAATGCTGAAGCTCTTGGATACGGGTGACCAGGCTTGCTGCTGCAGCTTCCACATTTCCAAGGTAAACACGAAGAGCATTTGTCTCCTGCTGTCCTTCCTCCCGTGCCCTGTATCTCATAAATTGCCATAAAAACAAGCATGGGAATGCAATATCCATGTACTGTGGAAGACTTGTTAGTCTAACCTTTCAAAGTTGACAAGTGAAAACAAGAAGTAGGGAAATTGCAAATTTAACAGCCAGCTAAATTCATTCCCAGATTTCTTTCCAAGTTTTGATTGGACCCATCTACAACATTCGTAAGCTCCAAGATGGGGGCAATGTTGCATTACCTTTCTGAAGCTTGCAATGCAACTTGAAGCTCTGAAAGCTTCTGATGCAAACTCGCCAGACCTAGTTTCTGAAAAACAATGCTCCCACAAAAAAAAAGAATTCCATCCACAAAAATATAATCAGTAGAGGAGTTTATTTCTGTAGTTCTTTTGTAAAGCTGCTGATTGTTGAAAATCTTCCTGCTGGTTTTCTTTCTTGGAGCATCTAAGGTCTAACATGATTAGTCTAGAATCTAAACAAAAAATTCCTTCTTCGTTCTTGGATCAAAAGCAAATCCGGATGCATCGTGGCGGTGCATTAAAAACAATGGAAATACCAAGCCACCGGATTGACTTTCTTGGCGCCAAATACGTAAGAAATGATAGCAATTGTGGTGAAGAACCTTGCTTACATTGTCTATACTTGACAAGGAGGAGGAGTCACCACAGGCGCCGCTTTTCCATGGCTGCTGCTGGGCTCCGGTTTGACGCAGAACCGAGGGAGGAGGGGAAAATGTCCGTGTTGAGAAGAGTCCCTGCGTAATACTAACATCTTCTGCTGGACTATTCCGCCTGGCAGCACTAGCTACCTGCAACATCAAGTCTGCACGTATACCATATTTGTTTGCCAAGCAAGATCCTGCAACCATTCCATCACCAGAGAAAAATGTTTCAAAATTCATGGGAAGATTCTCAAGAAACCTACCTCTGCACAAGTTTGATCGGAATTCGTAAGAAAATGGACAGAGCCATGAAGAAAGAACCTTGCTGCGGCTGATGACCGTTCCTTGTTGGCGTCGCGGCGTGGACGTAATTTCCATAGTGCGGCACGAACACATCATCATCATATTCTTCAGCGCCAGCCTCCCCTGCTGCTCCTGCTTCCGACATATTCCTTCCCATTCCTTCCTTGGAGACGCAAAAAAAACCTTCCCCTCCTCGAGATCTAGACCTTTTGCTGATATACTAAACAGACGCTACTCAAGCATTACCGCCATTGCAACAAAACTCTGCAAGCGCAATCAGTTTCTGCAGCTTCGCCAAAACCAGCCCCTGATTTTTCCATAGCTGCTGTTCTCATTTTCATCTTTGCAAGAAGGCAATCCTTTACAATGTCAAGAAGCACAAACCACTTTCCTTTACTCCACAAAGAACAGAAAGAGAATTGCCATGATCTCCATCATCCTGGCGTCGGCCACAAACAAAACCAAGCAACAAACTTCGTTCGTTTTACTCCATCAAGAACATAAAAAGGAGAATTGCCATGATCTCCATCATCCTGGCCTGGACCACAATAGTAGTAAGCACAATACTACTTTCCTTTACGCCATCAAGAACATAAAAAGGAGAATCGCCATGATCTCCATCATCCTGGCCTCGATTATTAATATTCAAAATTGAGCTTTCCAGTGTTATTTCGTTCCCTGACCGCAATCCACGAGAGACACACGATTCATTCATATGAAAACATAAGAATCGCCGAGTTAAGTTGTGTATACCTCTGCTACGAAAGCAGCAGAATAATGCCACACACATACACATACACACACGCAGAGCAAGCAATTCTGCACACACATTCTACACCAAAACGAAACAAGACCAGTCATACAATTCTTGGATCCTACTACTCCCTAGATATTTTGTAATAATATTCTTGGTGCTTTTGTTCCGAAACTTGCGATGGTTGGCGAACCAGAAAGCAAATGGTGATCACGTCAACGATGATGCTTGATGCTTGATGACAATGAAGCGAGCGAGGGGGAGGAGGGGAGGCAGAGAGAGCGAGCGCGGCAGGGCAGGGAAGGAGCCATGGAGGGAGGGAAGGCGGGAGGGAGGGAGGAGGAAGGCTTGTAGCAACAAGGGGTAGGAGTGGGTACACACGCATGGGGTGCGAACGGGAAAGGGTCGATCAGGAGTGACATGGGAAGAGGCGGCGGACGGGTGGAGGCAGGACCTCAGGGGGTAACAGGAACAGCAATGCCGCACTACCTACCTATCCATAATAACTGCAAAAACAGCCACCCCAAAACGGCCGCTTCGTAGGCCAAGAGATCCCCAAAACGGCCGCTTCGTAGGCCAAGAGATCCCCAAACAGGGCCGCTTCGTAGGCCAAGAGATCCCCAAACAGGGCCACTTTGTAGGCCAAGATATGGATGTAGATGATGCTCCCCCGCACCCTTTGCATATTTTTCATCCATGCAGTTTTCTGGGTTCTGGCCAGAGGGAAAGAAAGAGCCCTTGTATAAATTTTGGGTTTACAGTTTATGCAGGTACCTTCTCTTAACTGAATTACAGCCATCCGTTTCCCGCCAAATGAATCACAACCATCCATTCTGTCCTGGGTAAGGACCTCCTTGAGTGGGATTGTTCTAGGAATTCGGGCCCCCATGCGCAGCTCTCACTGCTCCTGCCTTTGTGTAGGGCCCGCTCCTTCCCCCAACAGCCCCCCTTCTTGCGGGTCCTTACCCTACACAAAATTCTTAGTATAGGTACCTAGTATATGTGTACATGTTACCGTCTTTGAGGGCATTTTTTAAAGTAGGCTAAGTGACTATCATCCATGGAAAGATGTAGAAAAAAGGGCAATCATCCTTAGGAAGATTTAGCCAAATTTGGCTTTAAACCTAGATATTAAGTACAAAATGTTTTTTAATCAAACCTTTTATATTCATGGCTACATGCTGAAAACTGATTATATAAAATATGGCGATTTTAACTTTTTTTTCTTTTTTTCTCACTTCTGATTTCTTTCTCATCTATTGGAGGTAACTTTTGAAGTTAAATTTTTTTTTGAACATTTTAATTTCCATTTCTCTAGAATTTGAATCAAATTAGATTTCTGAAAAAATGTTATTTTGTTTACGGCAATTCCTATTGTCATTTTCCAAACAAGTGAATTGCCACTTTACTGCTGTGGGTGGAGGGAGGATGCTCTAATAACCTAATTGAAAAGAGTTGTTATTTTTCTTAGGTCATCCATCTATCATCCATCCAACATTTCAACCCAAGTGTAACAACATCAACTATCCCATGAATCATCAAATTGCACATGCAGTCATTTCTATATGTCAAATTTCCATCTTACTCTCACTTGTGATGCATGCATTCTAATAGGTACATGTATTGAATGCTCATGCTACCATCTAGTATCAACCTTTGATCACATGTAACAACATGAATTCATGATCTTTCTTTGACCCATTGTGTTAAACATTTAGACCTCACATAAATAGAGTTATTCATAAAGTAATTTTCCTTTGGAGCCTTTCTTTTATCCTCCCCACCCCTTTTTCCAACCTATGTTATTTGTTATCTGCAAAGTAATGAAATTTCCTGAAACTCAGCATTGAATGCACAAGGTTTTTAAAATATTTATAACTGTAGTAGTGATCAAAAATATGTATAGTTACAATACACACAATAAAACATATGAAAATATGGACATCAATAAGAAAAGCTACTATGTCAACCCATCACCAAAAACCATGTAGTACTTGGAGATCAACCCATAACGGAAAGTTGAGCTACCATATAGCCCATAGTATATAATGGAAGAAGAATGACAAAGTCCAAAGTCGGTGTAGTAGTCCTTAGGGTGACAAGCTAATTTAATCATGTTTGATTGGCAACCAAACCATCCTCTTTTCTTCATAGACCTTATTGAGTGCAAAAGCAATAGAAAAATCCTTTGTGTTCCAACATAGGTATGCATATTAGTTTAGTTACCATATGCAAAAATTGATCCTTCAAAGGTGAACTTGAAACACTTGTCTTACTCCCTTGCACACAAGCACATCACATACAGTGAATGGCATCAAGTCCAAAAATGGTGCAAATCTTTAAATGTCCATTCACAAGTAGATGGTTATATTTATTCCACCAAATCAAATCCAAGGATTAGTGCATTCCGCATATATAATGTACCTTTTAGCATACATGTCAAAATCAGCTTCTTTTGGCAAATATGTGAATATACAGGCTTCAAAGGTGCATTTGAAATCTCATTCCTTATTCACCCACAGTAATTTATCATCAACTATTCCTCTTCAAGCAGTTAATGATTAGAGAAGCCTCAGAGCCACTCCTAGGCAAATCAGTATGAGTATGGGTGCGCATTATGAATGCTAATTGGCAATACTGGTTTTGTCACACTGGTTGAAAATGACAAACCAGTGTAGTCTGGTAGCTATACAGGTTGACAAAATGTAACTATTGGTACAATACAAATATGCAGCCCTATTGCTTCATACACCCATTAGATATATTAAAGTACAACACTGGTGAGCAGTCAAGAGGCATAGCTATCCAATCTTTACTACAATGCACATTAAATAGTACCTGTACTGCCAGTTGCTGAAGTGGATTTAGACGCTTGCATGTGCCCTGACAAAAAATTATTGGGAGTCCTCTTGTTGACTGCCTCAATTTGAATAAATAATTATGAATGACACAAGTCTTCGAAGCCCATATATGCACCATCTTGCCATTCTCCATATACTCTAATTGACCCTTGTACGCCTGAAAATTTCAACAAAACCATCAAGGTTGTAAGTGAAGTCTCTCATAACATTTCGTAGATCCATGTATAGTAAAAGAGCAGGAAAATTACCACAGTGGCCTAAAGGTTACACAGGAAATAGGCTCCATTGCCATGTTTACTGGAGATCATATTATTCCGGTCACATGACCTGTGAGGACTGGTCACTATTAGCTCATGTAAAAATGTAGCTCACCTAGCACAATAACGCTGAAGGTGACACTCACTGCAAGCATAAAAATGATGATAGAGGCTTTCCCAGACCGAACAACAAATTGCTGCACCACAGATTGTCCCCAGAAAGCTCCAATAGCTGCCATGGTTGTGAGGAATATAGCTGCAATATATATGCCAGAATCTCTCATCAATGTCTTCAAGCTCAGAATGTTGCAACAACTGTGTTCAAAGCTTATGATCCATAGAGGTTGCAGCTATGACACACCAGATCCTGAACTAAACTCTTAAGTTCATGAGCACCTGAAGCTGGATAACTATCACAACAGGTGAGCAATTGAGAAGCCCAATGCTGCAACCTTATTGATCCCACCTTTGAGAGGAGTAGGTTCACAGAACTAATAGCAAATTCACTCTATGCCAACTGAGTATGAATGCAAGCAGCATCTTTTGAGAGGGAACGTCATTCTCCACAGGGCCTCTCATTTGTTAAGTTACATGCAGGGAATTCCCACCTCCCCAGAATTTGCTTTCATATTCATCAGTAACTATTAGCCTTGGAGCCCTTTTCAAGCTCCCAATACTCTGATCACTCTGAAAGCTCTAGTGAATATCAAATTACAAACACTGATCATTTTATATTTTTGACTGACTCTGGCTAACAGGTAGGAAAATGTGAAGCAACTAGAACATTTGGTTTTTCCAACCAACCTGATTGCCGCAAATGGCAATTCAGCTGCTAATTCAATACCACTCACACCTTACCCTAGTTAGCTTTGAATGACTTCTTGGTTCTTGGAGATCTGCAGATCTGCCTATTCCAACCCTTTCATTTGCCTGCCTCAAATGCATCATTGAGAAATAAAGCATCAAAAATGTTGAGAAGTGCATACCATGATCCCTAGGGAGACGACCCAAGAGGGCATACTCCACTACTGACATAGATGAAGAGAACAGCATCAGAAATGTTGCAGTGGCAGATGATACCTGAATGTTTAACAACCCATGCATGAACACTGGGTGCAAAAGTAATATATTCACAACAAGCAATTTCTGACTGTGCCTTCCATTCACCTTCTGCAAATCCAGCTTTTGAAAAGAAAATGCAAGTCTTAGACAACACAATCCTGTCTTAGTAAGACATCATGGTTACCTGAGGGGGTACACCAAGCTCCAAGAGGAAGCCCCCTATAGTAGCTCCCCCACCCACACCAAGAAGGCCCCCCATTGTCCCAGCCAAAACTCCTGATCCTGCATATAGAGCCAGCTTGCCCACTCCCCAATTTGAATCTGTCAACTTGTAGTCAAGGTCTGCCTCAGTGTGTGTAATTGATGCAATTTGACTTTTTCTGTACAAATGCAATGCTTGAAAGCCTGTCACACCAAGCGCAATGGGAATCTGTTCTACAAACATTCAAATATTAATGTTGATTCAACATGATGCAATCAGGGAAGAACAATTTCCAAACCATGCATAGGTAAGAAATTTCCCTACTGCTAGTTTTAAAGACAAGACTCATATTGCACCTCAAAATTTGGAATTTGATGGTTGAGAGACTGTTAATTGCCACAAGTTCAAAGAAACTAACTAAGAAGACAAGTTGATTTGCTCTGATATTGAAAAACGTGAAGCAAGATGTCAATGCAACTGGTTCTGTGTAAGTGGGTGTGCTGAGCATGAGACTTGATGGTGTAGGAGGAAGATGAGAACATCACAGTCAACTGACTTCATTTGATCTTTCTACAAGTTCTCACATGGTTGGGACACAAGGGAAAACCAGACCTGCACCAAATTGATCACCCAGTACTGAATACTGCAGGTATGCACACCATTCTGCAAGACAAATTTCAGCAAGCAGTCATTGTTACTGAATTGGTACTTCTATACTTCAAAGTCAATTGCAACTGTTTAGGTTTGGCATAGCTGGCCATGCCTTATACTGATACATCACCCACTGCCCCATTGCAACCTGCTGCTTATGGCATTTGTCCAAGAAAAGGATGAAATGACAGGCTACAAGTAACTTGCCTTAAGAATCTGCAGTATTAGGAAGACAAGCCACACAAAAGGCAGCAGTCCCACATATTTCCATTGAAAATTGCCCTGCGGAGTTGGTGGCCCCTGCATGGTGCAACGCTCTCAACTTTTGATCATCTCTCACAGAACATTCTCTTCAAGATGCCATAGAGCTTCATTTGAGTAAAATAACATTTGCAATCCTCATCCAGATGCCCCAAAAGTGGAATGCAGAACCTTAATGGATGCAAGTTGATCGAATCAAGTCAGATCTGCAAAAGTGGAGTTAAGCTTGACACTCACAGCTGGCTGACAAGTTGGCTCAAAGGTAGGCTGGCAAGCTTCTGCAGGAAGAGTCATGTACTCAACCTCTTGTGCTGGATCTACAAAACATTTATATACCATCAAACCAAAGGCCACAATCCCAATTCATCTATGAACTTTAGAATGAACCCAGATCTCAGTAAGTGTTCATGCTCAGGGTCATTGCAGGCAAGTTTCCTAAATGTGACAAAAAAAAGAGAAAGATATACCTTCTTTATCACAACCTGTTGTGCTGATAGGTGATGACACAATGTGCTGCACCTACACTTGTCCAAAGGATCAGAGACTTTAGCACCTGGAAAGTCCAGAGTCCAAAAGACAAGAATACTGTTTCCATTGCAGTTGTTGGTGGACACAGCTGCACAGCATCAATTGGAAGACTCCAAAACCACATGCATGTCAAGGACTTGAAGCTCTCTCATTGCATCCATTCCTGCTCATCCTCATGCCATCTGTTCTCTGGCTGACTAGAACTATGTGTCGATTGCAACTGGCAATTGAGCTGCAAATTTAGTTCACAGGAAACTTGTTCTATCATTCCTCAAACCTTTCTCAAACCTTTTGGACAAACTGCTCAATATGAAATCTTGGAAATTGTACATTCAGTTAAAGGCTAACCTTTGCACACTCCGACTCTGCACTCCATGTCATGATTGCCTTCCGGAATGCACTTACAATTATAGCTGCAAATTCACCCACAGTTGTTGACACATCCAGTTTATCAACAGGGAGGTAAAGTCTAGCCAAGGAGAAGGTATACATAAGACTCGAGTGATTTACTCACAAGGGTTTAGGGTTTAGGGTCTACCTGGATGCAACCATGACTTCTCTGGATATACCTCATCTATGCAGAAGAAAGATTTATTAGGGATAGAGTGAGTACTTGTACACATCAATACGAGAAGAAGAGTGAGCAGCCAGTCTGGAAAGATGATGTTGAAAGTAACTCCGATGCTGATTCCCAAGATCATCATAGGCTGGAACAACAATGCCATTTCATAATCGATTAAAGGTACATTTCTGGTTGGGTGACTCCTCTTCAGGTTGTATATGACTGCTGCCAGTGCAGCTCCCATGATCATTGCTGCAATCATAACAATGTCCCAGCAATGCATCATTCTCAGCAGAGTTTGAACCACATGATGATCTGAGCGCATGATCTAAACATGGGAAAGACATTGCAGCTGGCTGGCTCCTGAAGAAAAAAAATCCTTGCATTTCCACAGATCCTCACATTTTGAGAGCGCAGTTGTAGTCTTGGTGTCAAAGCCAATCACTAAGGTGAGTATTGGAATGAAGAACCCTCCCCCACCAACACCTCCCACACTTCCGACTGCAGCTCCCAAGGAACCAAGGACAGTACCTATCGCCAGCCTCCAGCCAGGCTCAAACTTCTGCAACTCACCCCCGTGCACTGTAAGAAGACATGATCAAGCATCATCGACATTCTAGCCGCACAGAAGCTGCACAGCTCACCTAAGAAGTGGGAATAAATGCTGCATCAAATCCTCTGCAATCCGACCGGCGACGACATCTCAGTTCCTACTCACGTCAAATAGCGCAATTGTCCTTGTGCGTGGAAAATTTCCGGCACAGAGAAAGCTCAGAATCTGGTTCAGGTCTTACTATAAAAAGACCTTCGCTTGGAGACGCCTGTTAGAGGTGATTGCCATTACGTAGTTCTGCTGCGTCGGCTATTTACCGACCTGCATCCTGCTGTCTCCTCTTAACTCTCTCTCTCTCTCTCTCTCTCTCTCTCTCTCAAGCGTCCACACAACAACACGACGAGCTACAACTCCCTTACATGTCTCAATTCCATCTCTGAAAGAACAAGTTCTCTCAAAAAACTTTCCAAATCTAGAAAAGCACTTACAGGCCAATTCTTGCGATAACCCGAGGATTCCGGATTCACATCCTCTCTCGTCACAAAACCGGTTACTACTTCTCCGTGAGGCAGCCTCATCATCGTCGCACCGTAGTTGCCTTCATCATCGACTACGCTTCGTGCATCGCTCACGTTTCCAATATTCCCACGCACATCATCCTCCACCTCCACCTCCACCTCAACCTCCTCCTCCTGCTGCTGTTCCTCCTCGTCACGCTCCGCCGCTCTGCTCCTTCTGCTGCTGCACACAACCGCTCCCGCTCCCTTGCCCCGCAACTCCTTAATCCTTACAGCAGATGCACTCAACTCACACGCAGCCGACGAAGACGACGATAATAATTCCTCAACACCGCCACTCACCACAACACCAGGATATGCCAACGATAAGAAAATCACCAAAGCCATGCTGATACATCGCCATTGGAGACGGCAGAAATCACCGCCTCCTAATGCCACGATCATTGCTCCTGCCGCTCCTCCTCCTCCTCCTCCTCTTGCTCCTGCTTCTTCTTCTTCTTCTTCTTCTTTGTCGCTGCTGCAACGTTACGTTACCCTCTTCTTCTTCGTCCTCCTCTTTGCTTTCTCGTCGTCGTCGTCAGCTGCAAATTTCGCCTTCGTTCATTTTTCGCCTGTTTTGAAACCCAGGTTGGTTAAGTTCACCTTCTTGAGTGAGGCCTTTTTTAGTGGCCAAATTCAGCCACAAAAAATTGTTAGATTTCAAATCAGAGTCTACAGGGGTTTTTTTTTTTTGGTAGTTAAAATTTCTTTTTCAAACTGGCTAAAAATATGTGTTTTTCTGGTTGCCAAATTATTTTTTAAAACTAAAAAAATCTTAGAAAATTGCCAGATTTTTCTGTATTGGGTTCTAGCATGTAGCCAAAACTGTGAAAGATGCTTAAACTTCTTTTTTTCAATTTCATATTTCTCTTTGTAGCCAAATTTGGCTAAACTTCCTTTACCGATGATGATCGATAAATGAAAATTATGAGTCGCAGGGTTCTTTTTGTTTTTCATTTCATAATCATTTTTTAAAAAATCTGTTTGTATTTTTTTGCTTATTTTTCACTCTTTTCAATTTATTTTATTATTATTATTATTATTATTTTGTACTTTGTTGTTTGTCTTACACTTTTTCAATGTTCTTTTAGCCAGATTTTTTACTATTAGGCTTTTGAACATCGCAAGTCGCTTAATAGAGTTTTCCTTAAAGTCATCCTGTCTTCACCCTGTCTTTGGGCCTCTTTTCACCCCCTCTGAGTGAGGTTTCCGCAAAGTAAGGAAATTTTATTAAATCTGGGTATGAAATGGTTAAGAGTAGAGGCGTTGGGTGAACCAGCACCCACAAGCTATAAGTACATAAGCACCTTTACCTTCTTGAGCAAGGCCTCTTAGTGGCAAAATTAAACCCAAGAACTAATAGATTTTGGATTCGGAGGCTTTGATTTGGTTTGAAACACGAAATATTAATGATATTTAGAAGCTTTGTCGAGGCTACGACTTGGGGAAGGTAGAGGATGAAAGCACTTGCTCCTTGTCTTTTCAAATACACAAAAAGTTAAGGAATGCTTCTGTTCGACTTTAGTTTGACCCTATTCCTCACCCACACGAAAACTCTTGCTGGACTCATGCAGATTACGAACACGGTTGCCCTGGTCAAGTTTGTGGCATGCTGTCAAGTTTGTGGCATGCTGCCAGTACCACAGGACAATTTGTCCTCCATGATCTACCTTTTGTCTAATGGACTCTCTAGTCCCAAATGGACGTAAAATTGTAAACAATAAATAGAAGCAATTTAGATGAATTTTAGCACCTAGGGTGAACCAGCACCTAACCATGGTTTCACTATTTTCTAATGGTTGCTTCTAACCATGGTAACCTGGTACCTGGGTGTGTTACCCAACATATTTTTTCCTCCATTGTTTGTGGGGTGTTTACAAAAATGTAACTCTTGTTTGGTTTTTTTTTTTAATAAATTAATTTTATCCCATGATACTCAATGGGCACCCATCAAATATCATGAGAAAGGAAGGGAAAAAATTTGAAGTATGTCTTTTCACTTGACTATAGGCTTTAACCAACTTTTCACTTGGTAAAGCTCTCAACCATGGGCTAAATTTAACCAAATTATGGGCATGTGTGAGATGGATTCACATGTAAAGCATGTGTAAGATGGATTTACACATAAAGCACTTAGAAAAGTTTCCTCGTGGATCATACTTGGACAACACCTTTTTCTTCATGAATATGCCTCTTAGAAAGTAAAGGAATATATATGCATTTGATTCCAAAGCCTCTCCTTGAATTGGTTTCTCAAATGCATTCAACAACCCACACTTGCCCCACCCTTTCACAATCGTTTTCCTTTTAAGATTCTACAACTTTTTGAGTATTCAAAAATCGAGTACATTAACTTTTTTCACTATGGATTTCTATTCTAACATCAAGTTGAAACATTGTTCGCAATCTAGTGATGAATTGTTGTTGTAAACTGTTACTTAAACTATGTTGTGAAATCACATTTCAAAGGCATTGAAGAATGAATATATATATATCTATAGGTTGGAGCTTTGATGTACAATTTGTTGGAATAAATAAAATACAAATGTATGGATATTCTTCCTTCATCTGTGAAAAGAAGGCCTTTAATTTATGGATAAACCAACAATCAATAAGTCATATTTTTTTTGGCTCCTCTTCAAATTTCACTAATGATTTTCAATCGTTGTAAATTGAAACCTGTAATTCAAACAAAATTTGGCAACTAAGGTTTTTGGTAAACATAAATTTGTTTTAGCCATGAAAATGATCTATAATGGAAATAATTTACAGTAAGTAGTTGATGATGCACAACACATGATTTTATGCTTGTTTCCCATCTCAATAGTTTGATGTCCTTTGAACCTTTCCTTTCCCAAGTGTGTTCTCTAGTCATTGATATGATAGGAATACATGGACAAGAAACACATATATAAGAAAAGAAATCACAATTTTACAACATATTACAACATATTTGTATTAATAAAAAAACTAATATTACTTCACTTGACATGAATATTGATTTTTATATGTACATTCTACGCATGTAAGAAACACATAGTTATAGTCTTATGATAAATTTTCTCTCCTACAATGATTAAACCTGACAACTAAAAAGATTTTACAAAAACAATCCATGTGTTATGAAGTTTATTATCAATCTGATCAATGTTGATGGCAAGATTTATAAGAATATTATATGCTTTGACCAACTTAACAACTTGATGTCAAACAAAAGATAAAAATACAATTTAAACAAATTTATATGGACTTGATAAACAAGGAATTCAACAATGAACAAGAAAAATTAAAAAATTTATTGTTTGAACAAAACGTAATACAAGTTAAATATAAGATAGATTAGAAATATACATGTCACAAATCATGTTAGCGAGATTGAAATGTGATGTTTTACAAACTTTTACTTATATTATCCAATGAAACCTTCTAAAAAATCATCAACTTTTTAAAAAGTTCTATCAACTAACCTTTTATAAAGTTTTGTCAATTAATTTTTTTGTAAATTTTTACTATATAACCTTCTAAAATCTTTCACCAAACATGTTCTCGAAAAACTTCCATCAACTATTTTTCTAAATATTTTCATTAATTTTATATCTTTAAAAAAAATTAATACTTTCTTCAAATATCTTTTTTTTTAAATTTCAAAGCATATTCCTTGTGAATCTTCCTAAAAATTCCAAAAAAAATTCAAGCATGTTTCTTTTGGATCTTTTTGGAAGCTTCTAAAAACTTCCGAGCAAGTTCCTTGTGGATCTCTCAATAAACTTCAAAAAATTTCCAAACATATTCTTTGTGATTCTTTTTAGAAATTAAAAAAGTTCAAACCTATTCTTCATGAATATTTTTGAATTAAGAAAATTCTTTTATTGTTTAATATTTGTGACATTTATTTCATAATTTTTTCAAGAAATTCCAAAATTCATGAAAATTTTCCACATGTTGTGGTGGTTCATCAATAATTTCAATTTAATTGACTTTTAAAAAATTGTCATGTCTTTTGTAATGTCACCTTAAACTTGCCCATTAGCTTGAATGCACGAGCAATAACAAAACCCAAAATGATTGGTTAAAACATCCTAGCATTTAAAGTTTGCCAACATCTTTCATTTTCATAAACAATTCACACAAGTCTTTCACCAAATCTAATATAAATGCAAAAGGTCCATCATTTTGAATTGAAGGAATAAATTGGTAATGTTTTCGAACATGGGGGAAAATACATTGGCTTCAAATGCCCTTTAGAAATGAACAAGGATACAAAGAGCTATCATTGAGTTTGTTAAAGATGTTTGAATTAGTCCTAAGTATTTTACAAAACGTGATTGAAATCAAGAGCATTTTCAAACCTTCACCATCAACCCCAATTACATGGATTTCAAAAGTATTACAATGAAAAACTTGATTAGGGATAGGTACTTATGAATAAATTTCAAGTAATGTAAGGCTACAAACAAACTCTAATGTTGTTTTTTTGCCATTTCAATTAGAGGTTATTTGTCCTCAACAATTAATTTGCATATGGCCCTTACTTTCTTCCTAAACCCTTTGTGTGTGCAAATTAATGGTGAAGAGGTAGTTGTTGCAAGAATTGGTCTTGAAACTTTTTGAAATGTCATTTGATGAGCTTCAAAAATCTTGTCAATGAAATTTGTTTGGTATCTTTCATGATATTTACAAATAATGAAAGATATAATTATAATCAATCTATTATCTCACTATCATCTTCATCAAAGACATTGCATTCCAAAAGGAACTTCATTTTGTTTCTCTTCTATCTACAATAGAAAATAGTTGGTAAAATTCTTTGATTTACACTTGCATTTCCTTGTTTTTATCTCAAATTGGATGTAGAAATGATAAATTTGATTAGTTTTCAATGGACATTTACAACATTTAGTAAGAATGTATACATTTATAAGCTCATCATGAACACACTTTTAAAAAAATGCAAAATTCAACATTTTTCTTAACAAAATTCACAAGCATTTGGAAAACACACACAATCAGCATTGCCATAGTTGAAATTACACACAACAATTATAAATATCTAAACCCCCCTCTTTTATTACTTTTCATGACATGTGTAGTTTTTTCTATATTTATAACCCCTTTTTGGATATTTCATCCATTCTTTGGATTTACACTCATTTTGTAGATTTACAACCACTATTTGGATTATTTATCCATTCTTTATATTTTATGCCATTTTTTGGATTTACAACCACTTTCTGGATTTGCAACCATTACCTATTTTTTCAACCATTCTATGAATTTTTTTAAAAACTTTATAATAAATTTCTTTTATGTGAGAGGTTTAAAATAGGCTTCTTTTACTTGAAAGGTATTTATTGGATTTGATTGTTTTTCATAGGCATGGAGGGTTTTAATATTGACCCAATATTCATGACACAAGATAATGAATGTGAGTTGGTGACCCATAATACTCCCACAAATGCACCTCAAAAATAGTAAGTCCCAAAGTGCATAGTGGACTTTATACATTCAAATTGCATGGGCTAACTCATACAATCACCATAGCCAAGGTAGACAAAACGTGAGATAACTTATCCCTAGTTAGGTTTAGAAATTTGTGTACCAAAATCACAAATTGCAATTCTTAAATTCTACATTTAGGTGAAACATCTCAAGGATGGGTTACATGATACTTTGAAAGAATTGAAAACATGCACACCAAATGAAAAGGGTGCAAACAAGGTGTGTTGTATAATGTTAATATTGGCTTCTAAGGTCTAGTAAGTTTTAATGTCCAATGAAATAAGTAACTTGCTAAGAAAAATTCAAAAATCAAAGAATAAATAATTAAGTTTAATAACTTGAGACAATGAGTCCTAACAACAAAATTGGTCCAAAAAATAAGGCAATAGTTTATTTCTTGTGGAAATTCCAAAGAGGAAGTACCACTTGAAGAATACCTCAAAATTTGCATAAAGGAGGGGAAAACCTTTCTTGTGTGTGTGACCATCACCACACTATTCTATCAATTGTGTGTCAACTATCACCTATTGCCTTGCAATGCTACAACAATTTTTTCCTTTGTTATAGAAGGTCATTTACCTTGTTGCAATTTTGGTTTTACACCAACAATGGGTAGTTTACCTTCTTGCAACTCTATTTCCAAAAAGAAAAAAAAAGTTATTTTCTACTATACTTCATGAAAAAAAATGAAAAAAAAAAAATCATACCATGATAACTATTCAAATTGTTTTTTTTCCAAATTTACACATATATCACAATGTTTTTCTTATGTTATAACTTCTTTAAAAACTTTTTTATCTTCTTCTCCAACTTTTCTTCCAAACCATACATTAAATAATAAGATAAAAAGAATCCCCTTTGATAAATTTCCATCCACCATTCCAAATCATGTCCTTTCCTACTTTCTTGCTTTCATCTTAAATTTTTCTTGAATAATCTCACTTACAATACCACTTCCTTACCTCTTAGAATCATTAAATCTAATAATTTCACTACTTAAATAATCAGAAACCGATAAATAACCGTCACATACCACCCATAACAAGATATAAAAATACCATCTAGATATACTTGTTCTAAGGTAACTTGCCTAAAACCTAACCTTTAGCCTACAAAACTTTTTTAAATAATAATATTTTACAATTAGGCACTATGCTAAACTAATGAAGCTAGCGTTCTCGAGAATTTCTTTTAGATTTTTGGCAAGGCACAGTTAAGTATTTTTCAAAAAAGGTTGATAATTTCAAAAATAATTAATTAGTGCCTAACCAGCCTAGGTACAGTATAGGTAGCCAGATTGAGTGGCCAATGTTAAGCTTAAAATCTGTGAAGGGGGGGGGGGGGGTGGGGTTGTAGTAGGAAAAGGGCCAAATGGTGGAGGGCTGGCTGGGCTTCTGT
>Ga0116231_10003302_pt1 | contig 33655 bp, 14 predicted proteins | sample S1TSphgellanicum_2_FD_89695 | JGI IMG/M metagenome (GOLD analysis project Ga0116231, IMG submission 89695) | Host-associated microbial communities from peat moss isolated from Minnesota, USA - S1T2_Fd - Sphagnum magellanicum MG | ecosystem: Host-associated > Plants > Peat moss > Unclassified... | reverse complement strand
TTTTTTTTTTTTTGCCCGCATTTGCATTTGCAATTCAAATTTGCATCTAAAATGGAAATTTGTTCTTATTACACTTTCTAATTTTTATAGTTAATTTTGTAAGTCTACTTGTTACATCAATAGAATAATTGGTTTTTCTCTCTTTTTTCATGGAATCAAAACAATTGGTTTTTTCCGTTCATTTTAGATTTTGATGTTTCAATTGATGCCAATATTGATGTTGATAAGGAATTGATGTTCAATCAAAAGAAATGTCAATTGGATTCACCTCATGAGTTGAACTTGTGGTTTGGCTATTTCTACACTTGAAATTTTTTCATTCATGGCATGAAAGAGTTATCAAAGGTTAACAACACAAATTTTGCCTTACATTCAAATAAGTTTGATGTATTAACCAAGTAATTTTTAATTTTTCTTCTACAATTTGCGTTGTGTTCTTGTTAGTCAATTCATTTCATATTATTTGCATGTTTATTTTGTTCATGGACCATCTATTTTTTATTTTTTATTTTTTTCTTTTAGTTATTTTTTAAAAGTACCAACAAGGTTCAAGTAAGAATTGGAAGTTTGATGTAAAATCAGTACAAAGCTAATGATCATTTACCAAGTGTTAATGATTACATTCTTGACATGGTCCAAGTTTATAAGGATTTTGCTATTGCATCACCTTAAATGGATAAATGCAAGTCTTGACCCTCTTTTTTTAACATCGAAAAACAAGTTTTTTGATGAAGCATGTTGAGTTGTGGTCTACAAAAGCCTTTGTCAAAACAAAAATAGTCTCTACCTCCTTAGTAAACACCTCACTAAAGATGTTACAAAGTTGAGAGGAATGATAATAACTATCAAAATTGGCAAAGGTATTGCAATCTTTTGATTCGTAAATTCCCTAATGTTGATAAAATATGACATGAAAATGTCTGGTCACCAAGATTTGAAATCTTATTCCAACTAAGTTATTTTTTGTGTTGAATTTATTTTGTTTCTATATGTTTCTTTCAATATTTTTCTTTTTTCTATTTTTTTCTATAGGTATGATCAATCTAATAATGAAGTTCATAATTGCACAATGTAGAAAATCATTTCTAGAAAACTTAAAGGAGATCTTGTCACATATGAAAAAAAATTATATAATGAACAAGAAAATCTCAAAAAGATTGAAGTAATATTTTGATTATTTTGTTTTAATCTCTAGTTCAAGTTTTTCTTTCAATTGCTTGGTGCTCTTGTTTGTTGGTATTATTTGTGCTTTGTTTTATCTTTATTATGTTCATGTTGTGTTGTTCAATATTGCATGCTACTAATGCAACTTGTGCTTTGAATATTATTGTTGAACATCCATGTGCAAAGGAAAACATTGTCATCGAGCATTCAAGTGTTCAATTTCATGTTGTGAAAAAGAGCTTGATAGTTACTTTGACACAAAATGTTGGAACTCTAAGTTCTATGATTTTTGATTTGTAGGATGATCACAACACCATTTTCTAAAACTCTTCACAAGGGTTGAATTTGTTGTAGGAAATGACATGTTGTAATACAAGAAGATACAAGATCATGACCTATGTTGGTGAACACCAATTTAACAACTTAATTGATTTTATTATTTTCTATATTTAGATTTACGAGATATGGCCAACATGTTGTGAAATATGAAAGGTCCTACTAAATAATGTCCATGCCACTTGATTTGGATTGCAATTGACAAGTTGTTTCTTCATTATTTGTTTGAAGTTTTAACTTGAAAATTTATATTCCTTGTTTTGAATTTTGAATACCTTGGATTTTTTTTGTAAACCTTGGAGATGTTGATGTTGATTTTATTTTGGAAACGTCCAATTTGACAATTAATAAGTAGCACACATTTGCAATATTGTGTTATATTTGGTTTTGGTACCATTATATTGTTTTTTTTGGTCTTCAAACATCTTACCCTACTCCTTCTAAATGGAAATAAATAATTAAATCATCTCAATGAACTATAAAACATCTCTTGAATTAAAGAAGAGAACAATTACAAATGAAGAGAAACCTTTAAATGGATTTTTTTCAAAATGGAAACTTTTCAAAATGGAATTTTTCTTTTGTAAAATGAAATGTTCTTCCCTTGGGTCAAGGAAAAATTCAACTTATAATTGACCCTCCAAATAAACTAGCATTTATTTTTTAGATCTTTATGAAAGGGAGAAAAATAACAAGTTTTTTTTCAAAATATTTGGATATTTATTTTTTATTATTATTTTTTGTTGCGCCTTATTTGCTATGCCTTTGTGCTATATAATATAGCAGTCTTTTGGGACAATTATGAAAACTTCACTTTTATCCTAGCAAACCAGGAAAGCATAGGCTTATAAAAGTGTTGGCAGATTGCAAGTTTGATCCTTACACTTGCCACAATAATGTGAGACATGGAACATGTTTTAATAGCCTATAAGTCAAACATGACTTCTGTAGGTTGACATGTCAAACATATTAATGTGCAATGCATGATGATTCTAAATGTTTGATCAAGTTTACAATGTATACCCAATTTTTTCTTTATTGTTTGACTTTCTTTCATCACCATATTGACATGTTCCATTTTTCATGAACATATTAAATTGATGCTTCAATTTCTCATTGAATTATTATTTCAAATTTCATGATCATATTGAATTAGTATTATTTCAATTGTTTAATGATTGAATTTTTCAATTCCTTATTGACTTCTTATTGAAAATGATCCTATTCAATTGTTATTTCAATTTTCACATAAAAAACACAAACACAATTCAAAGACTTTGTAACATAGATGCCATGGGCATGAAAAAGGTGCATTTTCATGTCCATATTGATGGGTAGGTATTCGTTAATTAAGCTCAAAATAGGTAAGTATGAACAACATAACGAAACAAACAAACTTTTTGTTTTTATTATATGGATTTCCATTCAAATTTTTAAAGGGGAAGGGGGTTTGGGGTTTTTTTTTAAAAAAATTGGATAACTAAAAACATGTCATAATTTAATGTTAAATATCTCTTGGGATGTTCACATATGATGCAACTATACATATTTTTTAAATGTCAATTATAGTTTTTAAAAAAAAATTGGTCTTTTTTTGCCTATTATCTTTGAGCACCATTTGCTTTTCAATTTTCTAGTGGAATGTTAGTAGTAAGCATCTCAAGAAAATTTTAACAATAAATGACAACCTATTATTAGAACATATTAAAAAATCATTTTAGAGTCTACCTACTTATAATAAGCAAGATTAATTAGACATATTGAAAAATCAACCTACAATTTTCTTTTGGATTTTTTAAAAATAAAACTTTTTGTGACATAATATTCCTTTTTTAAAAATTCACAACAATGCCAATTTTCGCCAAAAAAATGATGTTGAATGCATGAAATGATTCATTTGAAAAAAAAAATTGCTTGTTTTAACTTGTATGAACCTTGAAAACATATTAGATCTAAACTTGGCAATTTTTTCATTTGTTAAATTTCAAATTTCACCAATACCATGATCAAAAAAATTCAATTTCAATTTTCAATTTAATGGAACTAAGTTTATTTCAAATAAAGTTTGTCAAATGTTTTACGAAAAAATGTGGGAGTTTTTATTTATCTAGTGTAAATTATATATTTTTTCTATTTTTGGGGAAATTCTCACCAAATTTTATATATATAATTTTTGGAAAAAATCCTTGAATGGGAAGGGGGACAAAAGCCACCTTGTTCTTGGGTTTAGGGTTGTACCTAGTGTAAAAATTATTTCAACCAATAGAAATGTTTCATTTTGAATTAGGCTTTGAATTCTTGAACTTTTAATGTAAGTGAGTCCTTATGCTATTGGTCAAGGTATATTAAACCTTTTGGAACATCACCAATCCCAATATTACTTGGGTCCAAATGAACTTGATTTCAAAGTTTTTATGAAAAAGTGTTTAAAAACCTAATTTTCAAAAATGGAAATCATTATAAATTCAATCACTTTTCCTCCATTGGTCCAAAATTCTAAAATGACAAATATGCACATTGCATTGTCAAGGGTTTTCTAGCGATACCAAAAGTGGAGTAAATTGCCCCACAATCTAGGAGGCTTAAAAATGATCATATTTAAACAAAGAAAAAAATTCTACATATTTGGGCATTGGAGAGCAATAGTTGTTTCACACAAATTACATTTCATATTCGCATACATGTTATAATACAGTTTGAAGCTTTTTTTTGGGTGGATTTGAGGCACAAAAAAATTCCACCTAAACACAATGTAACCATGTCCATTATGTCTTTTCATTAAACACCTATGTGCAAGATTGTCCCTACATTGTTATTGATGACAATCCCTTTTTTTTAATTTCTTTCTCAATAGCCCACATGTGAATAGGGTTTGAAATATAGTTTTCATGTTTTAAATTTTTGTTGAATTTAATTTTTTTGAATAACAAATCACTTCAAAGAAGTTTTAGTTTTGAACTAATATTTTTATTGTTTTAGTTTTTGATTTCTCAATTTTTGACTTTGACTTTGATTTTCAGATTTATAAAAAAATTATTCGAATTCTTACTTACTTTCCAATTTTTGAATTTTTGAATCTTCTCTTGTGATTTCTGAATTTTTTATTTTCTTTTATATGGTACAATTTTTTTAGCTCATTCAATTTGAAATCCAAATTTTCAATGACATAAATTTAATGTAGCTTATACCATTTGCCCAACCGTGAAGGTGTTTATCCTTTTAAAAAGGTTCCAAACCTATTTTTGTAATTGTTTTGAGTTTTTAATGATTAAAAATACTCAAATTTTAATATTTCCCATACCTTAGGTCTAAAAATTGTGATCAAAATTCCATTAAATCCTAATTGATAAAATCTTTTCAACAATATAAAAATGCATCTGAATTCTTTTGAATTTTCAAATTCATGATTTAATTTAATTTTCAATAAAAAAATCCGATATTTTGTAATTTATACACCATTAATGGAATCAATACAAAACAAAGCCAAAGCACCCCTATTCATCATGAATTTTCCGAAGATACCAAGAACATGGTCTTAAGCACCACAATTTCAAAGATCTCAATGTGACAAACAAAGAAATCATCTCATTGGGTGTGAAGGCTTCTAGTTTATGGAAAGTGGATAATGCATCCAAAGTATTGCAAGCAAAGCAAACAAGAAACATGTTGGCAAAAGGTGATCGACCATTAAGGGACCTATAAGAAGCAACATGAAAGCCATTAAACTTTCATGGAACACTATAAGGAAAACTCTTGTGGAGACAAGGTTGGGGGTAATGTTGTTGTACAAGTAGCAGCAATGAAAATATATGTAGTAGTGATGAAGGTGTTCAAGAAAAGTGGTACAACATTTGAAAATTGCTATGAACTAAATAATTTGACAAATAAGAATTGCACACATTTTCAACCCATTTGAGCTAATCTGACCTTTAAAACCTTACATCAATCAATTCATTTTGAAACATTGAATCATTTAACACAACAATAATTGTCAATACTTGTTTTCAAAATATATATTATCATTGTAGGTGGTTAAGGGTCTAGGATGTTACCAATAGCAAGGTTTATGGTTTATCAATCATAGGGTTTTATCATACACTTTAATGAGTAATAGGTAGGAACAAGCATATCACTAGCTAAAAGTTAGTACATAAATAAGAACATGTAAATGGTTAGTACATAAATATGTGGTTTGTAAATAACTAGATGCATGCAAGTTGGTTTTTAGGTTAGCTTTCACAATGACAATTGGAAGTTACCATTTATGGAAATCACTTCCTTAATAATTGTTAAGGTGTCATATAGGTCCAAACTTGATAATTAGGAGGTTCTAAAAGGACTTTTGAATCCAATTCTTCAATTAATAGAGGTTGTAAAAACTTAATAATAAATAGGTACTAGTAATAAGACTTGAATTCAAGACTTTTTTGAAACGAATTATGGTTTGCCACTAGGCCACAACGTCCAATGTGTATATTAATTGTTTAAAATTTTATTAAAAATTTGATGCACATGCCAAAAAAATTTTTAAATAAAAGCCATTGGAATTTAAATGAAATTTAAATTTAAAAACCAAGATTATTTTTTCACATGGAATGTCATGGCTTTATGGTTAATGTTTTACTTTCTTTAAGGATTATTGGGTTCAAATATCAATAAGGTTGAAAATCAATTTTATTTGAAAATGAATGAGAATGATTATTCTCTAGAGGCCTTGTAAACCAAAGACATGAAAATAGCTCTACTAGGAAAAGTAAATGAAATAAAATAATTCACAAAAGTAATTTTGCAATTAAAAATCCAAACTTTAGCTTCATTAAGACTATCATAGTAATACGATTATAATAAGGTTAGAAATCAATGATTAAGTCTATAATTTTAACATGCAACTTTTTATTGTATATCAAAACTACATTAGTACATGTACAATAGTTGTCATTAATCTAGCAATTAAAACTAAACATTAAAAAGAAAATTTGAAGAAACAAACTAAAAACAAAATTGTAAATTATGCCACTACATTACTATGATAAGACTTTTATTTTATTTTTGAAATCAAAATTAAAGTAGTGATGTGCTCACATTTTTTCACCCAAAAATCACCTCTATAACTCGTATTCCAAAAATAACAACACATTAAGACAACATAGGTGCATTATTACTACTTCAATCATTTTTTCTTTCGCATTACAATAACAATGTAGACCACATTCCAAAATTCACACACACACACAAGAAGAATTTTCACTCCCTACCTAAGCATCTTGACTCACTACACACACAAAAAACACCCTTTATTCAAATCATGCACTTTCATAAATAATCAACCACTATTTCAATAGGTGACAACTACCCAAGGGTCTAGATTCACTATTGTCTCTTAATTGTTTTCTTTATCAATCATCAATGTAGTATTTTTTATCTAGATCAAGGTAAGTAGGTGGCAAAATTAACATGTATAACCTATTTTTTGGCTAAATGTAAACCACTTAACCTGCATGTTCTAAAACATTCCAACCTACCAAATTTATTCTTTAAAACCTAACTAAAATGGATTAATCAAGTCAACCATCACCTCTAATGGTTTTTTCACCATTTCATTATTACTAGTGATTATAATTACAAAATTGGATTGCAACAAATAATATAAACTAGTTAAAGATTAAGTAATTATGCCATTAATAATTAATGATTCATTTTTTAATGGACGTTATAAAAACTAAGACATTTTATAAACCCTACTAAATTTTGAAAAAAAATTCTCAAAAACTAGTTGAGTTTCTTAAAACATTTGTAAAACCAAAATTACCCATTTAAAAAAAAATGAAACCACTCAACATTGATAAGTACATAAATTAAAAGAAATGGGTGGTTGGAATCCCCATCAATACACTCTAATGTAACAACTTTTAAATGAAAAATAATAAAAATATGTTGGTTTGGGTAGAAAAATGGTTTTTGGCCAACATTTTGGCATAGGATGTCATTATGCCAACAAATGGTTTTGATGACTAGGTCATTTTCTAACTATTGAACAAATTTAATCATGTAATCATATGTGAAAATTTATGTGACTATAGTCATATATATGACTACATGATTTAGTAGTCATTTAAAAAGAAATGACATTTGTCCCATTGACCTTATTTGACTAGTTATAAAAGGTGGATAAGAATGAGCATGATCATCATCCACATGTTGATGTTGACTTATTATTCATTTTTTGAGTAATCGTTAGGTTAATATTTAATAATCTTAAGGTTTCCAATTGAGGTATTAATATTATTTTGGGGTATAAGCATTAGTCATACATGAAGATTATTTGTCAAATATTTGGTTGAAAATCATGGGTTATATTACCAATAATATGTTGGTTAGAAAAGTTATTTTGGGATTTTTATTGATGTTTTTTCATTCAATTTCCCATTCTTTAAAATTAACCTATATGTTTAACCTCTAAATTAACCTCCGGAGGTTTAACCTAAATTTAATTATTTAACCTAAGTTTAGTTTGATTTTAAGTTTTAGATTAACCTTTAAGTTTAACTTAGGTTTAAATTAAATTAAATTTTTAGGTTTAACTTAATTTTAACTTTTAGGTTTAGCTTACAATTAACCTTTGGAATAATCAAAAATTTAACCATTAGGTTTAACTTAAATTTAATTTTTAAGTTTAACTTAAATTTACTGTCCTTTTGGTTAACATTCACGTTTAACTTTTATATTTAACTTCTAAGTTAGCTTCTAGGTTTAACATGGCTTAACCTTTATATTTAACCTAACACTTAACCTTTAAATTTAACCTAAGGTTTAAGCAATTATGGTCAAAATGATTGTAATCATGGAAAGGCAAGTTGCAAATGGGTTTTATGACTAAATTAAAGCCAAGGATACAACTATTAGCATAAGTGGCATGGTTTTATGAATTGTAAAATCATGTAGTCACAAATGGCATATACAACTACAAATGTAGGCAGTGTTAAAAATCATGTTTTGGAATAGAAGTGTGTTATGGTTAGCAAAATGCATTGCGTAGCCTAACACATGTTCTTGATTTTAGCTAGATTTGGCAATTGGTGCAAATGGTTTGCTATTAATAGTTTTTCATGTTTTATAATCTTAATTTCATGTTTATGGTTGGGAACACAATAAGCCAACCATTTTAGATGTGTGAAATCATTAGAAGGAATTTGAAAATAACGATTCAATTTACAACTAAATTGTAGTCACAACAAATACCTAGGACTACAAATGTCCTAATCATCTACAATAACTTTCATTTGATAATTAGTCATAAATTACATTTTGTTGCATGGAAGTCACATTAGGAATATTCACAACCCTTGCATGATTATAGTCTATTATTTCTCATCCACTACCATGAATGAATAGGAAGATGATGTGAAACCCATGTAGGTTACATATGGGACTTGACTTTGCAACTATGTTAATGTTATGGATAATTGCATGATGCACAAATTTTAGTTATTTAGCTTAACTTAATTTAATTTAGTTTGGATTAACCTAGTTACTTATACCTACTTACCTACCTAGCTAAAAGAATAAATAGGTAGGTAATAAGTGCCTAGCCTACCAGGCTTAACCACAAATATCTTTTCACACCTACCTACCTACCTACCTACCTAAGTAAAATAATAGGTAAGTATGTTTTTAAATGCCTAACATAGCTTACTAGGCCTACCTAGGTTACTTAACTTAGTTTACCTAACCTAACCTAAACTAGATCCTTAAAAATGCAAGCATAAAAACTTGAGCCCCTGACCTCCATGATAATAAACCAAATCCTCAACAATGGTTTTTTTTTTCATTTTTTTCATCTCGAAGTTTTGGCAAAGTTTAACAAGAAAAAAAGAGAAAAATTAGTCAAATTTACATTACAATATAAAAAGAATCCATTTTTTTCCTTATTTTTTTTGGAAAAATAGCATTAGTCCTCAACCATTATGCACCACACCTTTATAAGATGATAAATTTTGTCAATTCTTATTATTCCAAATCTTGTTACATAGACTAGTTATGTAAGTATTTTAAAAAGTACATAAAACATAAGTAGTTGTAGGTAGGTGTATGTAAGTAGGTACTTCGGTACATGGCCTACCCACCTACCTATCTACCTACCTATCATTTATTATCTACCTACATACCTACCTACTTACCTAGGTAAAATATAAGTAGGTAGGTAATTGATCCCTACCTAACCCAAGTAGGCTATTAAACCTACCTAGCCTAGCCTAGCCTAGTTTAGCCTATTAAACCTACCTAGTTTAGTCTACATAACCCTAATTAATCTACCTAACCTACCTCCTAGGTAATAATACTGTTTTTTTGCCTACTTACTAGCCAATAAATGAATTCGCACATTTTGAATTGTAACAAAAGGTATGCCATATGTTATTTAATCATTTATCTATAATTGCAAATATAGTTGTAGAAGAAACTTGGTTGTCAACTATCAATGGATATCACGAATAATAGATGACATATGTTTACTTTTCACCAATTTGTAGTTGTATGTATGATTAAAATTATTTGTCATAATGTAGTTACATATTCAACTACCAACACTTGCAACTAAATGACATGTAGAATTGCAAAAGGTGTAGTCACAAAATGAATTGATTTGAACAATAGTTGCACATTAATAAAAAAACATAGGGTTGGAATGGACAACATTTCTTCTATTGGTTATTATTGAAGGCCCAAATATTGGGTATGGGTGGATTTTTCTGTAAATAGGTAGGGCTTTTGTAAACCAATTATTTTATTTCATTAAACAAAAACATATATCATAGCTAGGGTTGGTTACCACATTAACAAAGCAAATAACGAATATTTTTTTGCAAAAAATCAAGTTTCATTTCAAAAAATTGAATTATTCATTTTTCATGATCTATAATAGTTTGCCATGAGATTACTAGATGAGTAGTGAAATTATTTATATTCTATGATGATTATTATGATTTTCAATGTCTCACATTCATATTTTCATAAAATTCCATTTCATATTCAAAGGATCAATGAAGTTGAAATTAACCCTAAAATAAAATATAAATAGTAAAAAATGTAAGTGAGACAATAAAACAACAATTAAGGTAACCATCATCATGGTTAATTATAGGATAGTGTTTCCATGTCCACCCACCATCCATCTCTCATAGTGCACTAGTGGGTTTAAGGTTTAAGGACCTTCATTTTGGCACAATCGTTGTATCTTATTATCCTTGCATTCTTTATATGTTTGTTTTTTGTAGCTCATTGTATATGAAATTTGGTGCAAGGATTGTAAGAAAAAAAAATTGTATTTTTTTCAACAATCTTATCTTTGCATGCAAAATTCAAGTCTAGGAAACAATATAAAATTAGTGGGAATTTTGGCTAGTTGTGTTTTTTGAAGTTGTGATTATGTAATTGATGTCCTCAAGGAGCCATAGATAAATGAATTTGAAATGTTTTAAAGTCTTGTGCATTTGTGTTATTGTGAGATCATGGCAATGCACCAACAAATTACCCTTGAGTGATGCCATTTTTGTTTCAATTTCAAATGAATGTAAAATTTTGTCATGTTTTTCATTTGCTATATAACAACACACTCAAGTTGTTCTATGCATCCAATGTTTTTGTAGGATTAAAGCTACTATTGTATTTACAATTTTAGTGCCAAAGAAGATGGTCATGGAATAAAATTATTTATGAACAAATTGTCTTTTATGGGCATTTTAATTTGTCTTTAACATTGACAATGATTGTGCTTTCACCCCAACATCTTATACATTTCTTCCCCCACATATTGATATATTGTTCATTACTATGTCAACACCTACATCCATCATTTTTTGTAACCTTAAAACACATAACATCAAACTCTTATGTAATGATGTTTTTTCCCCCTTTCAAAACCTTCTATTATTAAAAAATCAATATATTTTCAATATATTCACGAAAAGTAATATGAATTTTTACCAAACAAAAAATTTCACATTTTTTTCATATGTAAATTTTTTTTGTCACGTACTTTTTAAAATAATTTTAATTAGTAACACATATCTTTCAAATGACTTTAAATCTATTGTGCACATTATTAAAAAATTCCAAATCATTTACATAAACTTTTAAAACTATTATACATTGTAATGGATGAAAACCATGCCAAAGTTCATTTCACACATGTGTCACGAGTTGGCCTTTTGTGTGAAAAAAACCACATTTTTTTCTAGTGTTACTAGTTCCTACAACCTACCTACATACCTATCACCAAACCTAGCCTACCTATATTATCAATCTACAACCTACTTACCTCCATGCCTAAAGGCCTAAACAACTACATGCCTAAGGGGCTTAGACACCTACATTTGGCACATGTGTTGTACATATAACTAGCTTTTTCAATCATTAAAAACTTGCATATAATACATAACAAGCCATTATGGAACAACTAAAATTTGTCACACCATAATAGGCATGACTCGGTCCAAGTGTGATTGACATTGCATAATTTGATTAAAAAATTTAGTTGAACTAGTCAAATAAGACATGTTTACCTTTGTGGAGGGAGGAAAAACAAACCAAAAAAATCCCCTTTAGTCATTTTAAACAAGTAAACTGAATCATGTAAATGATTGTAGCTAGTTAGACTACAAGGGGTGAAAAAGACATGGTTTTGTAGTAGTGTCCATGATTTATTCATGTAAAAACTTAGCTGATCATTAGTTACTTGCCTAAAGTAAATTATAATGTCATCATTGTAAAATGGGAATCAAATTGTTGTTTACAAAAGCTAACACGATTATTTCACATGTCATGTGAATAATGTCGTCAAATTCACCTATTGAAATGTGCCTAATAGCTTCATTCACAAACAATAATGACAATAGCAATTGGAACATGAAGTCAAAGACTATTTTAACTTAGTTTTGATAGGTGAAATTGGGTCATGTTTTGAAATTGAAATTGACAATGATGATTGGATGGGGTGCTATTGGTGAATTTGTCAATGCAAAGCCTATCAAAATCCCATTTTGTATATTCTATGTGTTAGTAGTTATTTTGAAATGACATTATATGGGGGGAAATACAAGGGAGACCTTTACTTCTGGAACTCCCTTGTTTTGAGGCTGTTATTGAATGTAAAAATCAAAATGATTGTTTTTTATTTTTCCAATGATGTCTAGAAGTTATCTAATAAAGGACCTACCAAGTATCACATAAAAGAAATGACATGGGGCATTTTCAAAAATGAAACAAAATTCCCCATGGGACTTCAAGCTTTGAAGCATACTTCCAAATACACTTAGAAAAAAATCTCAGATTACAATTTGCAAGATCATCCAAAAAGAAAAAGGAGAAAAAACAAACCCCCCAATACAAATGGAAAGAAATGATCAAAACAAATCAAGTTAACTAGGTGTGGAAACAAAAGAACTTCAAAGCCAAGGAGCAGGAAATGAAATTTAATTGATCCAAAAGACCATCATGATATATTTTATGGGATTTTTAATGTGATAACACTTAAGCAAAGTTTAACATTTTTTTAATAAAAAAAACCTCTAATTCACCATCAACAAGAGAGGATGGGTGAAATTCCCCTCGATGCACAAAAAAATTCAAATAAAGTGCATATTGCAAGTGCATATAACGTAACGCATAAGAAGAAGAAGACACCAAGCCAACGGGGATTTGGGAAGCTTCATTATTTCTTACTCACCTGACCCTGAAACCAACCTTAACCCTAAACCTAAACTCCGATTTGGTTTAGTTGGTGGGGGCCGCGCGAACGCGAGCCCCCGCTCCCACAAATTACGACATGCATGCCTCCCGTAGGAAGATGCTAGGGTTATCTACTCCGTTGTGCAATGGAGTAGAGTCCCCTAGGCCATCGGCCATCCTGACCACCGATCGACCCCGCCCAGGTAAGTAAGGTCTAATGCTCCTGTCGCCCTTTTTATACCTTTTCCTTCCGCCTGTGACGCCAAAGCCTATGGGATATCTCCCAACCCCCCCCCTCTCCCCCACCTTCCCTTTCCGCGCTGCTATCTGTGCGCGAGCGAGAAGCAGCAGACAGCGAGCGAGCTCTTACTGTGCAACACAACCGAGAAATCCTTTGCCTGTCTCTTCCCTACACTCTGCAAATTTTTCGCGTCCAATGTAAGGCGACAGGGGAGTATTTTATAAGAAGAGCTACCTTGGAGTAAAATAACGGGGAGAGTTGTGGTTACGCACAGGAGGACTTGGCTGGACGATAGCACTTGCGATTCTCCCTCCAAGCTCGTGTGTCAAAATGTGTCCTTCGTGGTGGTAACTGAAAGTATTCTGTTTCGGCTCGTGAATTTGTGCAGCAGTTATGGGGCAACCGTTGCCTCTTGCAGTCGTTTTTTCGTTAATGGGGAGACTTGATGAAGAGAACAAACAAGCTGATGCTGGGAGGTTTGTGCACATAGTCGAAGCTGGTGATAGCTTTTCGATGAGGGAAAGCTGGTTTTGTTTTGACATGAATGTGTTCAAATTCATACATCAATAGACTTCTGTATTTCATCATGTGATACAGGACTGCTTGTAATTTTATTAAATATTGACCTTGTAATAAATAGGATTTCATATAGAACATTACTTCACATTTCATGCAACAATTGTTGGAGTGAACTATGAAATACAACTTATGATTTCAATTCCACAAACTAAACATATTGCAAGAAAAATTAAATAGTAATTGGAGGTAGCAAGAACAATTTAATTTAATACATAATAGCTTCATCATATAACCCAAAAAATTAGTGTGAGATTGGATGAAGCAAGTTTTTCACAATGCCTGCATTGTGGGACAATTACATTGAAGTGTACTTGTTAACACAAGAATTCAGAAACGAAGAACAGGTCACTGAAGGATTTATGAACTTTAAAAACTCCTTCCCCTGAAAAAAGAGAACAGCACCTCTCCACCATGGAGAAGATGACAGAAAGCATGATGCAGAAACATTAGTGTGGACAGTTCCAAAATACAGAAGTACAAGTGAGGAATCTAATGTTTGGTCCAGACTTGTCTGTTTGGGCCCATCTGTACAATAGGTCAGTGGTGAAACTTCAGCAGTACAATACAGCTTAAACTTTGGACTGGATGAACGAATCTCCATACAGCAGTGGGCATACTGTTTTCATACAATTCCCTCTTAAAGAAACCAAACCTTTAAAGAATTACTCAACTGCTCAAGTGGCTGTCCAATTCCTACACCCATGTTGCCTAAGTACAGACAAGAAAGCTGATCAACCAAATTGAGCTGACTGCAAAGCTAGAACTTTATAAAAACCTAGTTCATGCTACGGCAATCAACAATCCGTACAGTTTAAGAAAATTGCTGTCTGTTGCCAAAAAGTGTCCAGTTCCTGCAGGGCTAAATCAAATCAGCCACATTCATGGGCATTTCGTCAATTTGAGTGCTGTAGTATTGCTCAATATCCCGCAATATCCGAATGTCATCACTCCGCACAAAATTGATGGCCACACCCTGCACAAAAAAATGCAAAATCCACACTTGGTTTCTAGAACAGCAAGAGAATGCTAACTCAAATGCAAATCGTAAGGTCAAGCTCTTGGTGTGACATAGACACACAGAGAGGCAGACCGAATGATACATACCTTGCGGCCGAAACGGCCAGATCGACCGATACGATGAATGTAGAGCTCACGGTTGTTTGGAAGATCGTAGTTAATCACCAATGACACCTGCCCATGGTACCAAAACTCCATTCTTGAGAGCCTAGTACATATGTATTTGCAGTAACTTATCTCACAGTTGAGTATGAAAATTAGAAGGAATGTAATTCTACAAGCAAACTCCCACAGCCACATACAAATGTCTTTGGAAACAACTCATCCACAATGTCAAGCCCATAGTCTGACAACTATGCGGGACAATAGCCTCTAAAAGCAGCTTCAAAGGACTAGAGGCTGGCATTAAGAACATGTGTTTGAACATAGTAGAAAAGAAAGGTGCACTAACTTGTTGCACATCAAGACCACGAGCCCACACATCTGTTGTGATAAGAACACGGGTGGTGCCTGACCGAAACTCTGCCATGATAGCATCCCTCTCCTTTTGGGGCATGTCTCCATGCATTGCAGAGACAGTGAAGTTGTTACTCCGCATTTTTTCTGTCAGCCAGTCCACCTGTTGCAATGCAGCTTTCTCATTACATGTCTTCTGCTTGTATTGACCTAGTGGAGGACTTCTTGATTAATGGCATGAAATGTAAAATATGAAATTTCTGCAGTTGCAAATGACATGCATTTTATATCATCCACAGGATACTACCAATAATTTGCACCAATTAACAAAAACACATCAAGGCTGGGATATATATGGACTGAAGATTCTACTCTGCAGTAGAAGTTAGCTAAGGAAAATACTTGCTATATTGGAGTCTGAAGGCTTACCTTCCGTTTGGTATTACAAAATATTACAGCCTGTGTGATTGTAAGTGTATCATAAAGGTCACACAGTGTGTCAAACTTCCATTCCTCTCGCTCCACAGCCACAAAGAATTGCTTGATGCCCTGCCAGTAGCCAACAGAAAAACTGGTTGGTCAAACTTCTTCCAATTGGAATCGCAACAAGTGTGCAAGTACAAAGCAAGGATGAACACTATGATTTGCAAGGACCAGTTAAAAAGAGTATCTTGAGCATGATAACAATATCACAGACCCAAATGCCATTGTCCTAAGAATATGCAAGTACCCCTCAGTTAATCTCAGATTCAGTGATGACACAGGCCATAAATTCAATCAAAATCATGTAATACCCACTGGTTGCAATGTAAGGTTTTTTAAAACATGTTCAAAGATCCTAGAATCAAAGCATAGTTCCCCCATTTTCAGGAGAAATGAAGAGGAAAGCCTAGAGTCAGCAAGTCAACAAAATTAACTCACCTCCAAGGTCAACTCATCACGCTTCACAAGAATCCTCACTGGGTCAGTCATGAACTTGTTAGTCATCTCCAATATCTCATGTGGCAGAGTGGCTGACACCAACACAACCTGCATTCCACATTTATGACATCAGATTATCTGCAGGGGGGACACAGAAAATATCTCCATGAATAGCGAGAACTTCTCCATATTCACAATATAATTCCTGAACAGAATTGAGGGATGGCCCAAAAATGAGGGTGTAGAGATTCCAGATCCAACAATATAGCAGCAACCATTGGGAAGGGGAACAGAGGGGAAAAAAATACAAGAGGCTGACCAAAAACTTAAGCAATCACAATAACAAAAGGACTCCCAATATCAGATCTAACAGAACATATGTTCATGATGGACCTCTTCCCAGTTTAAATAAATTCTATGATATGTGCAAGCAAACAATTGTGCTGTCTTTGACATATGATAATGGAATCTATAGTTCCACACTTCATTGTCACACTGCCTATTTCAAGAGAATAACAACATTGACTTATAAAGACCCTCTAAGCTGCACAAGAAAACCTAGGTTGATAATGCTCACCTGCAGATCAGGAGGAAGATAGCGATAGACATCATATATCTGGTCCTTGAAACCCCTGCTGAGCATTTCATCAGACTCATCCTGTAACAAAATCAACAGCAATGATTCCAATCAGCAATCCCATCCTTAATTTGATTTAGACAACATATATCTGGAGCATCAAGCTCCTACTGAACGATCAACCACTGATGCAGACATCAATCGCTCACCAGAATCAGTAGCTTGATTGCCCTAGTTCGCAGTGTTCTTCTTTTAATCATGTCATACACACGGCCAGGTGTTCCAGAGACAACATGTACACCATGTTCAAGCTTGCGGATGTCCTCTCCAATGCTTTTCCCACCAATGCAAGCATGAGCTTGCACATTCATGAAGTCTCCAACTGCAAGGATCACCTTCTCTGTTTGTGCAGCAAGCTCTCTAGTTGGCGACAAAATAAGAGCCTGCACCCTGCCCCCCGCTCTATGTCATTGCAAAGAACGAAAACACTACTACTAACACACCAAACCCTAGGGTTTGCAAACTCTCAACCCTAGAAATGGATGCTTGCGTTCTAAGTACATAAGCCTGATGCAGGAACACAAGAAAACCGGAAAACCAGAAGAAAAGCACATGTCATGAACCGCACAAAGAAAAAAGAACAACAAACAAGAAAGACGCTTTCTACAGAAGCGGGGTAAAAGAGACGAACTCGCGAGTGGCAGTGTCAATCATTTGGCAGACGGCAAGAGCAATCATGGAAGTCTTCCCCGTACCCGACTGCGCTTGTGCAATGGCATCCCGACCGGTAATGATCGGCATCACCGCACGCTGTTGGATGGCAGACGGCTTCTCAAAGCCATAGGCATAAATCCCCCGAAGAAGATCCTCACGGATGCCCATCTGGTCAAAGCTAGAGATTACCTCCACTCCCGCGCTCGTCTCGAACACTAGATTCTCATCCGCGTCCGCATCCTCCCGCGGGTTCCGATTCCTGGGACCTCCGGTTGCGGCCATGGGATTCCACCACCCTCCTTCTCCTTCTCCTTCTACTCACGTCTCCGTTGTACCGTTCCTCACAACACCAGACAGAAAAAAGAAACAAACAAACTCCAAATCTCTCAAACTTCCTTTCACTACTTCTCTACGACAGCAACAAATGGCACCACAAACTACACAGAAACAAATTGCAAACTGCGTGGAGAATACGAAAACCCTAGAGTCCGAAAGGAAGCAGGTGGCGAGCGACCTAGCGAACGAACCGGACTGGGAAGACGAAGAACCCGACGATGGCTAGCGAACGAAGCGTCGGAAGACGAAGAACCGGACGATGGCTAGCGAGCGAAGCGTCGGAAGACGAAGAACCGGACGACGGCTAGCGAACGAAGCGTCGGAAGACGACGAACGTGATGACGGCGCGAAAGCTTCGTCTTCTGCTTAGTTTCCGAACACATCCCCCTATTATCGTACGAAGGGGTAACGTGCATTATTGATAGGGTATTTGATGATACCCAAGCAAAACTTGATATTATTGTTGGGTACCTTGAAAAAAAAGACATTTGAATTTTTTTTCTTTTAAAAAAAAATGCATTGGTTATATATATATATATAAACTAGGTCTTTGAATTTATTTATTTTTAGAACTATGGTTATGAATTTTAAGAACCGCCCTTATAACTATGGGAGGGGGGGGTTTCTCCTATTTCTAGTAATTGCCCAACACTAAAAAAATAGCTTTGTCTTTGGCCTACTATTGGGCATGGTTTTGGCATTTGATGTGAGCAAATTGAAGAGAATTGAACCCTAAAATTGGATTCTTTCCTTTGTGATAAGTTGGGCATTGGGAGTCAATGTTTTCACAATTTTGTAATGTAGATCAATAAAGCCAATTTAACCAAATTTGGTTATTAAGAAAATTGGAAAAGGAAGAAACAATTTTAAATCTTCATATATTTTTGTGGCTACATTCTTGAACCATGTGAAGTAAATATGCTAATCACTAAACACAAATCAATAACCAAACACATATCCAAACATTTTTTATTAGTTGTCTTTTTATAATGATCTTCATGATTTTCATGACTATGGCTTTGCCAAGTGAAGGTTTTGAATACATTTTGAACACTAGAGACAATTGAACAACAAGGTAAAAACAAGAAGAAACAAGAAGAAAATAAACATGTCCAAAGAACAAAATGTTTGAAAAAATGCATTAAATCCTCAAACTTTGAAACCCCATTATCTTTTGTATTTTTGTTTGTTTGTTTTGAATGATTCAAATGGGTTGTCAACTTGAATTCTCCAATCCCTCTTTGAACAAATCTAACTATGTTCAAGGATTTTAAGCTCCAACACTTACCTTGTCAAATTGAACATTTATTATTCCAAATTGAACATTATTTTCAAACATCATATTTTTCTAATTTTTTTTGTCCATTTTGAGCAATCTTCATAGTATTAGATGTGCCATTGGAGGTCCACAATACATCTTTGAGCTTCAAACACAGCCAAATTACATCCTAGGGATTTTAAACTATTTGATAATTAAGTGTTTGAAAGTTAGCTTGTCTACCTTATAAAAATATGGCAATTTTTAAATTGATTTTTGGTTTTAAAAAAACATTAAATTCGTAATTAAAAATGTCCAATGTTTCTCAATAGTGCAAAATCATGAAAAAAGATGATAAATCTTGCAATAAATGTAAGAAAATGTTTGTGTTCATGTTAAGGTACTCTTTCCAAACAAAATTCTTTGTTTAATGACCGTGATGAATTTAGGTTAGATTTGTCAAGTGGTATTGATGATAAACAACATCAACATTCCCAATTTTGTAACAAAAAAAATCCCAATGTGCATTTCCTAACTTCCAATGAAAAAGAAGGGAGATTCAAGATGGGACTAAATGTGGTGAACATGAAAAATACCAAAACAAAGGGCTTTCCAAATAACTAGGACAAAAACATGTAACATAAAACACAAAGTATGCAAAATATAGGTTCAAACCAATGTTGACCAATTATTGAAATTTGACCTAATTATCAAGTTGGTTTTTTAATAACCTACCAACATGTTTTTGATTTTTTGGACAACTAATTAATATTAAAATTTCAAAAATATAATAACATACCTAAATGACCCAATTATCATCTAGGTAGGTATTATTTTTAAACATTCAAAATTAATAGGATTTCATCTATGACATAATATGAGTTCTTAAATTGAGCTCTTTCAATGTTAAATTGCATAAACCAAACAAAAAGGTGGTTAATGCATTTTGAAACCAAAATAATGCATGAATAACCAAGACACAATTTAATTCAAATTCATGGACTCACCATAGTTTGGCCTTGAAAAGAAGCATCATTTTCTTCCTTATAATGTATTTTGTAGTACATCACATCAACATCAATTGGTTTTAAATGGCAAACTTTTGAGAAAATTTGAAAACTCCCAAAATTTTCATTATTTATTTCTCTTCATTTGCATAAGTTTCCTTTTTCCTTATAGTATCCATTTATGGCCACATGTAGAAATTATTTAATTTTGTTACCATTTTTTGAAAAAATTCATTAATATTAATAGAATACAAATGAAAAATTATATATATACATATGGAATGGGCTCATTAGTTGACATATTGTAAATTCATTGCGCAAAACTTCACACCTTAAACTTTGTTTTATGTTTCATTTTATTATTAAATAAAACCATGCATTGTTATTGTACAATTTAAAGACTATTCCTTCACTAATTTGGACACATGTCCTTTCACCTTCCAAAACAAAGATTTATAATGGTAGTAAAAATGCATGGATTGAAATTTACCAAAAACTTCATAATGATCAAACATGTTTAATTCTTGTGGATGTTATGATGGACTCCTCAAACCTTGGTAATGGACACATTCAATATTTGGATTGTTAGGTATTGGGGGAGAATAACGTAACTTTAACTTGGGTGTGTGACCAACTTCCTATCTAATGGACAACAAATTGTCCTTTTCAGGATGAAAGAAAACACAAGGTTTTTTTCAAGATCAAATTGCAAAAGGGGGCCAATATGTGGAATGAATCCAATTTTTAAATGTAAAGACATTCTCACATGAAGTGTAAGTGTGTGGGAATCAAAGGGAGGCACTCCTAAGACTCCCAAGTTGAATTTTCACCAAACCTTGTCCAAATTGAACCTTTTCATATTGTTGGATTTTTTTGGAAAACACATAACTAAAATGGTTTGCATTTTGTAATTCCAATATTGAAAACACAAGTTATGAACATTTGAAAGGTCAAAAGTGAAGGTGCCAAAATGATTCCCAACCATTAAAATATCCAATGTAAAGGGATCATTTCAATTTCAATTTGAAAGCTTGATATATTGTTTATTCAAGGGCTACAATGTTTCCTTTTAAAAAATTCAAATCAAGTTCAAATGAACCCTTTAAAAGGTGAGATTCATAACTTGATATTTTTAGGATTACAGTTTGGGCTTCTTGGGGGAGAAATGTCATTTCGATCTAGCCCACACAAGGAGATATAGAATATACTATAAGGAAAACCTCCCCCAAGTCTTAAGCACAGTGTGTTTCATGAATGTGAATTCTTATGGTTAATTCATACACCATGTTGATCCAAATTTACACTAACCACCTTCTCTTTTTGGTTTGTGTAATTTGACATGACCATGAACTCAACTTTAAAATTTTTTTTAGTCTCATCCCAAAGCTTCCGCGTATATTTCACTATGAAAAATAAGGGGCATGCAATGAGGCAAACCCATTTTAGGGCAGTACCCACTAGGAATGTCACACTTCACATTTCTTAGACCCATTCAATGTCAAAACAAAATAGGACTTATTTCAAAAAGAATTGTCACTTTGAATTTTATATCCAAAAATTACCCAAATCATGTAAATTTTGAAACTTCAATTGGATTTACAAAAAAATAAGTTTTAAAACTCCAAATGAATGGTCAAGGAATTTTTTTCAAGAAAGTAACATTTTGGGTTCCTTTGTTTACGAAAAGAAAAGGAACTTTTTTTTTTCATTTTTTTAATGTTTTTAATTTTTAGGAGGGTCTACGATGGTTCTCTTTTTTATTTGATTAAAAGATAGTGGATTGAGATAATCATAATTTTTAAAACAATTTTCAAAGGTTGGCATTAGGAGGATTTAAAAGGCCATTGCATTCATGTTTTACAATTTGTAATAATTTTCACTTTATTTGTTTCAATCAAAAAATTGAACCATAATTGATAATCAATATAATTAATAAATCAAAAAAAATGTTTTTACAAAAGTACAACTTAACATTTAATGATAAGGGGTTAGGAATTTGAAGAATACATGTAAAGAATATTTCATAAACACAAATTTCTTACTTGTTTAATCTAGATGTAAATGTTTGCAATTTTCCATACTATATACATATGTGGGGACACAAAGCCCATGTGGTGCAAGTCAACAGTAAAAATTAGCATTTAAAAAGATTAAATTTCTTTAATTAAGTTAAATTGGGTCCACCTTTCCTTGAATTTTGGTGTGGTTCCTAATTATACCACCCAAGGATGGGTTTATCAAATGGGTTTGCATTTCGTTGCAAAATTAAGAATCAATAATTGTTTTTACCTTGATAGGTCATTTGACAATCCTATGGGTGCACCAATCAAACCTCCTATTTTCTTCCTCAACCTTGAAACAAAAGCACAACCATTAAGAAATTAATGACGAACTTGTTAGATAAATAAACAATTTTAATTTTACACACTCCCTAATTTGAAGAAATAATCAATTTATTTCTTGTGAAGTTGAAATAAATTCATTACAAAGTGAAGAAAGAGCTTATCAAATTATTATGGTTAAATTAAAGTACATTCTACTATTAGATATCACATTCAACATTTAGTCTTTACATTGCAAAAGGGTTTGCAATTTTTTGAAATAGTGTCTACATATGTTTTGAGTTTTGGTTTAAAGTTATATTGAATGCATTGTTATCAAGTCACAAATCATGTAATATGATCATGTATGGTTGTTTAAAGTGTTTTTTAATTTTTTACTTGAGATACTTTATTATAATTCTTCTTCTTTTCGCTTGAAAGGTGACTCTTATGATTTTATTGTCATATTTAGTGCAATGCAATCATATTTTTTTGTTTCTACTTAAGATGTCTTCCATGTGGTGTTACATGTGGAATTGGGTTATGCACTCCAAATCTAATTACGATTGCCTTACAACCTCTAGCCAATTTTAATTGTACATATTTCTTTTGGTACTAGATTTCCTAGTGTGGACGCTACCTCATCTTCTCATAGCTTGCTTTTGGTTATGCCAACCCCATCATGTTCATATATTCTTCAATTGTGAATACCAAGTTAGAAAAGAAATATAAAAAGAAAGAATGAGGGAATGGGAATTGAACTGTGTATTCCTAAAGGTTTGAGTAACAAAATTACCATGGGTAGAAATTTGATGGGTAAGGTACCCATTATGCATTAAGTTTGTTCCCAAATTGAAGGTTGGGAGAGATTGTTAATGTTTGAATTTAAGGGGATTGTTATTTGGAGTTCATTTTCATAGTGTGTGGACAAGGGAAAATAGGTGGATTAAAGGCATGTAATTATGTACCTTGTAAGCACTCAATGTTGATATGGATGAAAAATTAAAGGCTAACTTGAATCTCCATTCAAAAGAACATTTGTATAAAACATGTACATATATAGGCCATGTACATATTGCAAATTACTACAATTGATAATAGATGTTCATGTAGATGAATGTAAACAAATTGTGGTCGTTGGTAGAATAATGTGGATGAATATCAATCAATATTTGGATGAACATGGATGTAGATGAATCTAAAATAAATGTTAGTGAATGTCATTCAATTCATGGATGAAGACATATTATGTGGATGAATATTGATGAACAAATGATGGAAATATGGTTGAAAGTGGATAAATTTTAAATGTTATAGAAGATTATCAATGAACATGCATGTCTTTTGTTGAAAATATGTATGAAAATATATTTGGATGAATACAAACGAATGCATGGATGAAGTATGGATGAATGTGGATTGAATTAGTTGAATTATGGACATTGGTACAAGAATGTGAATGAATGACAATGAACATTGTTGACTAAGTGGATGACCAATAATCATAATGTCGACAAACATAGATGATGACATGGATGGAGAAAAAACATGTGGATTAATGTAAATGAAATATAAAATTGCATGCTGAAAATAGTAGATGAATGTGGATGAACATTGTTGAATACAAAACGAAAAAATAGATTTTGGATGGTGTTCCTACAAATGAAGTTGTGTTAAGAAACAAAAAATATAAAAAGTTCCACCAAATGAAGAAGGCAACGAGGCTTAAGAAAGCACCCACTCCCAATTTGTGAAATATGTTTTTTTTTTAAAAAAGATAGATGAATCAAAGTGGAACATTGATATCCCAATTTTGATGTCATTGTGAAACAAATACAATAGTAGTGAAAGAAATACCGAACATGTTTTTAATCAATGAATTAAGTACATTGTACAACCTTAACTTGAAATTAGTTTTAATTGAAGAGTTATCATGTCAAACAATGTAATAAAAAACTTGATTCACCACCTTAAAACACTTTGTGAAGTTGATAAAAAACATTGCTTGACACAATGTTTGTTACATATCAAATCTAAAAAGTCACTTGCTATATTTATCATGGTAGTTGATTTTGAAAGCCAATATATATCAAAGAAGTTACATTTTGCCTATAAACATTTAGTCCATGAAATGACATCTATGGTTGATATAATAATTATAATTGTAACTTTTCCTAACCCAATTTTTTCTACTTGTCGAGGCTTAGAGTTAACGCTTGAAATCCTAGAAAAATAATAATGCAAATTAAAGTTGTAAAAGACGAAAAAATGAAAAAAATGAAAACTTTCAAAATGGTTACAAACACAATGCATGGACTTATTATAAGCCAATATAAGAACATTGAAATGATTAAGCAACTCTTGAAATTTGCAATAATTGGGTGAGGTGTGTGGTTTTATTTATAATCGATGATGAAGATGAATAAAAAAATATATACTTGTATTTTGATAAAAACATTTTTAAAAACATTAATGTCACCCTCCATGGTTAATACATGTTATTTACAACTTTCACACATCATCATAGAAACATTTGCAAAAGCTATAAATGTCATCATTTAAAATTTATCATGAAGAAGTTGTCATTCCTAGATGCAAGTTTCACCTAGGTTATATTGTTTTCCATGTGCATTTAAACACATTACATTTTGCAAAAAAAAATCATTATGACACCAAAACTAAATCACCATATTTCACATTCACCTTGTGGTCCTTCTATCCCCTCCACAATAATAACCCGATTGGAATGTGTAATTACAATGTTTATTATGTATCAAATTTAAAAATGTTCATATTAGAACATTTTATGAGTTGTGAACCTTGGAAATAGGGTTTTGGTTCAAATGAAAACCCATACACACAAAATGGAATGATTCATGAATTGTAGACCTTAGAGATAAGCTTCAAGTTTAATTGAGTATGCATACACACAAACATTAGAATTTTTTTAATATTATGTAACCATTTAATTTGCAACTATATGTGATTAATTATCATTTGCAATTATGTTTTGTCATTTTAAAAACTAATCATCATCCTTTTCGATTTATTAATTTTCTTGTGATTATGTTGTATTAGTCGATGAGTACTAAATTTTCCATCTTTCCATGTTAACTAACTTTTTGGGCTTTTTGTCCAATAAGAGGCCTAATTAATGTCAAATTAGTTATAAACGTAGTTGCAACTTGGTTATTTCTATGTGATGTACTTATATCCTTAAAAATGATTAGAATGTTTTCAAATATATTAAGGGTATATTTGTAGACTTGTGTATTTATGTTATATTTAAATTATGTAAATATACATTATATATATAATATATTAGTTAAGTAGGCTAGGCAAGTAAATAGGTAGGTGAAGATGTAGGTAGTGCTACCTACTAATTTGGTACTATATTTAATATGTAATATATGCTAATAACTACAAGTTAATTTAGGTAATCATGACATTTAATTAATTAGGTAATTATTAATAAATAAATTATAATTTACTAATTAGTTAATTATTTCGCTAGTTAGTTAATTACTTGTTTATTTAGTTGTATAATTTACAAAATTAAAAACAAGAACAAAAGATATGGGATAAAAAATTTAATTGCAACCTAGTTTGTGATTAAATTGTTTAGTTGCAAATTAGGTTTACAACTAGAAAGTTTATCTCGTATGTTTCGTCTTCTATTTCTATTTTGTAATTATGTAAGGATGGTGGTTTTGTCTTACATTTTCATATTTAAAAACATGTGTCATTTGGGATGAACGAATCAAAGGTTTAACCCTAAAGGTTAAACCCAAAACAAAATAAACATATTTATGTTCCTACCCCTTAACTTATAGAACTAACTAACCTCCACATGGCAAAATTTCATTAGAGCAAATTATGCCATGTGGCATATTTGCATTGATCAATGTGGTGATATTATAAGCCATTTTAAAAAATAATGATAATTCAATTTATATTTTCAAAAAGAAATTATAAAAAAATTTATTATGTCACCAAGTGACAATTAATGAATGTGTTATATGTTAGTTGCAAAAATGAGGACTAATTGCAAGTTGTATACAAATAATCAATGAATGAAAATGTATATGTTAAATGTATACATCATCCATATGAAATATGTTCACATCATGTTGAATCATCATTTATGACTAAATGTTAGGTGTGACTTCACTTTGTAATTAATAATTTATTAATTACAAATGTTCATTATAATTTATTTATACTTGCAAATTATAATCACAATTTGGCATTTTTTTTTAGTGAAAAAAATTCCCAAATTGATACATTTTATATAATTCAAACCTTATGTTTAAGGTTTTGTTGCAAATGAGTACCCAGACACACAAAGGCAACGCAAATGAAAATGTTTTATGAATTATAGATATTAGAAATAGACTCCAAGTTTTAATATGAAACCCATAACACAAAAAAAATCCCAAATTGAAGGTTTTACAAATTGCAAACCAAATTTTTAATATTTTGGTGCAAATAAGTATTCATACACAAAAGGTATGAAAACGTTTTATGAAATGTAAAACTTAGAAATATACTCCAAGTCTGAATATCAAATTCATACACATAAATATAGTCACAAATTGATGCATTTATGAAGGTCAAATTTTATTTTTAAAGGTTTGGTGCAAATGAGTACCCATACACACAAAGGCAATCCAAATGGACACTTTTATGAATTGGAAATCTTAGAAATAGGCTTCAAATTTTCTTAACAACCCCATACATGTAAATATAGTTTCAAATTGACCCATTTATGAGTTGTAAACCTTCTAGTTAAAGTTTTGATGCAAATGAATACCCATACACATAAAAGGCAATCCAAATGAAAATGGTTTATGAACTACATACATTTCTATGTTTGTTGTTCAATTGAGTACCATACACACAAATAGTCCGAAATTGACCCATTTTGTGAGCTTCAAACTTTATTTATTGGTTCAAGCCTAAGTGAATACCCATACATGCAACCATTGATTGTATGAAAATGTTTTATGAATTGAAGACTTTAGAAAAAAGTTTTCAAGTCCAAATGAATACCCAAACACACACCAAAGTTCAAATGGAAGTGTTTTATAAGTTGTAGGCCTTTCCATTTGTAGGTTTCAACCAAAGTAGATGTTCATGGAATTTTGGTTTTTCTTTGTTTCTTGTGTTTTCTATCCATGAATAAAAATTACAATTATGTACAAATGCCCATGTGTTGTGTTGACATTTTAGTTTATGGAAAGGCTTTCTAAAACTTGATTGGTATGAAAGGATACAACATTAGAGTCTTGTTTTGTGCACATTGTTTATTCGTTGCAATAGTTCAAAAAACATGCACATGAGCAAGTGGTTGACAATTGTTGAAAAAATTAATGATTCCTTTTTTTATGTTGCTTGGATATTCCATATTGTTTTCCATGATTTTTGCATACATTCACATACACCATCTCTACACCCCTTTGTGTGGATGTAATTAATCCAAGATGGATGGATGGATGAATTCATCCATGGATGTTTCATATTGACAAGTGGAAGAATGACATCCATCCATGATTTTTTGATGTCATTCATCAATTTCAAATGACTTTTGTTTATAGATGAACAACATCCATCCATAATGGATAGACTTCAATTATTAATCAATGGATTCAAAATCCATCTATCCAAGAATGACATGCATCCATGACGATGGACATATGTCATTCATGCATGGATGAATAAATGCTTTCCATCGTATATAATGGATGACATCCATGCATGCATGAATTTCATTTATCCATGATGGACAGATGTCGATTGTCCATCCAAGATGGGCATGAACCAACCAATTATGAGCACGAGCATCCTTCTATACAATATGTCCATACTATGGTACATTTTGTGTATGGTATTTCGTTCAAAATTGATGAATGTCATCCAAAGTAGGGACAACCATCAATGCATGGTACTAGTCTACTTTGAAACACTATTTGCATTGGGGTGCACTCGATGAAAGTGCAATCTGAAAAGACAACCCCTAAATTTGATAGTATACAACATGACAAGAAATCTGTTGAGACCCAACAACACCGATGGCAATGAACACACATGTAGAAAGCTTTGTTTGGGGTTGGGCTAGGTATTTGGAATTATGGTTCAATAATGGAATGTTATCATTGACTGTGGCAAAATTACAAGGGCTCCCACACGGATGGTCATTGCAATTTGGTCGATCGTCATGAAAAACTGAAGAGCAAATAATTGCAAATATGAAATAGATGACTCTCTCTCTCTCTCTCTCTCTCTCTCTCTCTCTCTCTCAGGTTTAAGGAGTAGGTGTAAGATCAATCCCCTTTTTTGAGGAGGAATATTCTGAGACATAAGGTAGTCTCCAATTATACCTGTACAACATGTCTTGGCGTGCTTTACTTTCCATGATATGCTTGGTGCACATGTTCAATTGGTTCAGTCATCCAAGCCTGTAGTTTCTAGAGCTACAGTGACAATGGATTTAAGTTGTCAGTGAAAGGAGCACTCGAACCCAATGTCAATGAGAGTGATGATATCATTGTGCATAATTGAGTGTGCATACAAAAGGATGTTATGGTGTGATGTTAATATGTGGCTCCAGTGTTTGAGTGGGCTTGTACAAACCAAACCAAAGCAATGCTGGCAATGTGATCCACAAACTAGACTCTCACTGCCATTTTCAGTCATTTTCCTCACCAGTCCTTGTTGTACAACATGCGTACACATTTGCTGAACAACGTGAAAACAGACCAAAATCACCCAATATAGAGCCAAGTCTGATGAGTGTGTCCAATGAGTCACAAGTTATACATTTCCTAAAATGAATGGGTTTCACAACCATTTTGCACATCTTCATAGTCACCTGCAGATGCGCTCCATTAAATCTACAATTTTAGAAAAGGGGCCAATGACCACCAGGTGTGACCCTCAAAGCTGCTTCTTCCCAACCCACACCTCTCTCTTTCAAAAAACCTCCAACAAATAGGCTTGAGAGACTTGAGTTCTGCTAAGAATCTCACAATAACAATATGAAATCTTTCAATCTCTCTCTAAACTAGTTCAATATTTTTTTATTACCACATCTGATCTAATCAGCAATCTGTGTCTCTGTAATAGTGTACATTTTACTGGGTCTAATCCCAATTTTGAACAGCAATATATACTGTGTCACCCCCACTCAACTCACATCACGAAAAAGGCTACCTTGATCATCTTGATAGCATTACCGGATGTTGCCCAATTCATCAGCCTCATCAAGGGCTTGTTCACAACGGAACTTACTAGTGGGAGATGAGAAGGTAGAAGAGAAAAATTACAGAAACCAAAAAGAGAAGGCAAAGAAAGAATCAAATCAAAAGGGAAGTTTTGAGACTGTTGTGACACTCTATTTCAGATCGTTGGGTGTCTCGTTGACAGAAGAAGAAAGAGGGTGGACAGCTCTTGAAGCAATTCATACCCAAATAGGCAATACTAGTATCCACAGAGAGACTGAAGAATGGCCAAGGGATGTCTCCAGTCAGATAATTGTTCTCCAGGTACAGCTGCCTCAGCTGTTCTGTTCCCGATAGCAAATTTGCTGCTTTCAATGCAAGGTTATGTGGAATTGGACCAGTCAACAGATTTGATTGAAGTGCAAGAACAGTGAGTTTTGACAACCTGGCAACCGATTCTGGGATGGCACCTTGCAGGGAATTGAAGCTCACGTTGAGTGACATGAGCTTGCTACTAGAACTTGTACCTGAGACAGTTGTCCTGCCAAGTGATGTGAATCGGTTATGTGCTAGATTGAGCTGCTGTAAACTGGACAGTTCATAAATGAGTGCCTCCAAGCTGCCAGTCAGTGAGTTGCTCCTGAGATCGAGGACTTGTAAAAAGCTCAAACTCTTCATACCCACAGGCAGATCTCCACTCAACTGGTTTTTCCCCAGAGATAGTAACTCAAGCATGGGTGGAAATTGAGCAGGTAAGGACCCACTCAATCTGTTGTCGCTCACATCCAAGTACTGCAATCTCTTGAGTTCAGACAACTCAGGAAGATTGCCACTCAGTTGATTATTGTTGAGGTACATGTAAACAATACTCATCATGTTGTTGAAGGACTTTGGGATTTGACCCGCAAGTGAATTGTATGCAACCGAGAAGAAATTCAAATTTTGAAGAAGGCCAAGAGACTCCGGCAGGGAGCCTGAGAATAAATTGCTTGAAAGATCAAGGTGAACAAGCTCCTTCAATTGAGCAAGGCTCGCGGGAACAAGCCCATGAAATGAATTCCCTGAGATGATCACCCTCTGGAGAGCAGTAAGGTCCCCAATATGAGGCGACAATGTACCTTCATAAGCAGCTCCTCTTTCAAGTTGTAATCCTGTTATGCGTCTCTCTCCCTCCTCAATGTTTCCAGGGCTGCAGTCGATGCCACAAGTGAAGTGTGATGTTGAGCGAGTGTCACATGGATCCATTGAGAAGTTCCATGAGCCCAAGCATGATGATGGCTTGATTGACGCCACATTGACTGCCATCAATATCTGCCATTCCAAAAACGCAAAGCTTCAGCAGCAGTCTGGTGTTTGGGGGTTTTTCTTCCCCCCCACCCCCCCCTTCAAACTCTCACCATATTCTCACAATTGGGTTTGATTATATCACCATGTGAGAGGTTTGACTAGGTACGAATGTTTGCTCTGTGGAGAAGAAGAATTCTGCTGCATCTGATCAAGAACTTCCAACAAACAATTTTTATTTTATTTTATTACTAACCTGTTTCAATGCCTGGATATCTCCAGCATTTGTGATTGCTTCCACCATCTCCATTGTTTCTGTTGCCATTATAAGGACTAGTAAAATCACAAGAAAGGATCCCAACTTGGGTATTCTAGACACACGAACTTTAATGCTCCATGCCATTGCAACGATGCTCCGTTTTCTTCTCTTAGAAAAAAGCCAGCGGCAAAGTCGAAGAGAGAGAGAGAAAATCTTTTCCCAATCCTTGTGAAGAAAAAAAAGAAGCAAGCCCTTTAGTGAAATTTTTCTCTAACAAAACATCCAAAACACCTCCAGCAACACTCCTCATAAAAAGCAACTCCACTTCCCACCCAACAACAACAATCCTAGTACTCAAATTGTGTAAGTACTCAACTCTCAATCCCTGACTGAGATTTGGGTTTTGCGTGAGAAAACCAAACACAAAAAACCAAAAACAAAAAAAAACAAAACAGAAGATAAATAAATCCCACTCCCACCACAGCAATCAATACTGCTGCACACACACGAACAACAAGAAAAACGACACAACTACTTCCCGAATTGCTGCATACCTTCCGAAATTGTAGCCTCAATGATCACCGACCTTACTACCTACTACTACCCAAAAACAAATCCAAAACCAAAAAACAAAAAAAAAACCCTCCCTCATCATGAAATTTCTTCTTTGCTCTATGAAACCAGAAGTGTAAATCAAGAAAAACCCATAACTCAATAGTCAGTAATAAGAGTCCATCTTCATCTTCTTCATCTTCTTCTTCTTAAATCCTTCTTCATCATTATCATCATCTTCTTCCTTTTCTTCTTCTTCTTCTTCTTCTTCTTCATCATCATCATCATCATCTGTGGTAAGCCCAGATCATCACTATTATTTTTATTTTGAAGATTCAAATAGTTTCCTTCAGAATTTTTTTAATTCAAAAAAATAATTCCTTTGTTTTTCCTTTTGGAAAATGATCAAAAGTTTGAACATTTCAAACATTTTCTAAATGTTTTTTAAAAATAAAACAATAAAAATAATAAATTAAGTGTCTAAGCCAAAGCTGTCATGATGGTTAGGAAAAAAAAAGAAAATCTATTATTTATTTATTTGGTATTTGGATTTTGCTGTTGTTGTTGTTGTTGTGGTGGTTGTTGCAACGTTTAGGTTGTTTCTTTGGTGGTTCTGTCCAAGTGAGGTGGGATGGATGATGGATGAAAAGGAAACCAACTCCTCGCCAACGTTGTTATTGTTGTTGTGGATAGGGCTGCCAGAACGGCTACAAATTTCTTACTTACCCCCAATTAGGGTTTTTTTTTAAAAACCCTAAACCCTATCTCCAATCATCATCTTGTGTGGAAACTTGGAAGGGAACTTTGGGGGGGGGTGGGGGTAAGCTTAGGGAACAAATGGATGAATGAATTTTTTTAATATTCTTGTGCACACACTAGGTAGTTTTTATTTTAAAATTATAGTATTATTATTATTATTAATTTTAATTTTAATAAATATTTTAAAAATAAAATAAAATTTAGGGGACACATATTACTTCAACAGCTACTTTGTCCCCTAACCTTAATTTTTAAATTTTTATAAATGTTTAGTCAGCTTTTGTTATTGTTGTTGTCACTTGCCACAATTGGTAACCCAACTCTTTGCAAGGACTAATAGTTCAGGCCAAAAACAATGATAAATAGAATTTGTACTTCCAACCAAGGGAAAGGTTAAATATACACTTTTCATGGCTCTTTTTTTAAAATTTCATAAATGCTCATTTTTTATTTAACATCTAAGGGGAGAGTCTATGGCAACTATCTAGTTTTTTTTTTTTCATTTGGTCCCACATTTTGAGGAATGTTCATCACATTTTATTATTTATTCTTATGAAGTAGATTGTTTATTATTATTATTATTATTAAATTTATATGAATTTTTTTAGGGGTGAGAATTTTCATCAAAATGCCACAAATAAAAATTAGAAGGGAATATTCTGTCACAATCTTTGAATTTCTTTTATGAAAAAAAAAAATCACCAAATTTTGAGGAATTTTCTTTTGGGCCACATTTGGACTTTGCTTTTTAGTTTGGTAGTAGTTTTTTTAAAATATTTTCTTAGGCAGGTTTAGCTAACCCTAAGTTAGGGAAGGTTTTCATTTTTTGCGCCCCCCCCCCCCCCCCCCCCCCCTCTCCATTTCTCAAAAATAAAAAAACAAAAAATGGGAGTTACCACGTACGGAATTTATGAGAATAGTGGGGTGGGA
>Ga0116231_10003301_pt1 | contig 33657 bp, 26 predicted proteins | sample S1TSphgellanicum_2_FD_89695 | JGI IMG/M metagenome (GOLD analysis project Ga0116231, IMG submission 89695) | Host-associated microbial communities from peat moss isolated from Minnesota, USA - S1T2_Fd - Sphagnum magellanicum MG | ecosystem: Host-associated > Plants > Peat moss > Unclassified... | reverse complement strand
TCTATGACTTCGAATTTACGCCGCCGGACGCCGGCCGACACGCCAAGACGTCCGCGGATGAAGAGTTGGTGGGCCCGCTCGGACTCGAACCGAGGACCAAGGGATTCACTCGACCCCGCCGTTTCCGGTGGGAGTGGACTATCTCTTCACCCTCCGATCCTGAGCGGAGCAGAGGGTGCGGGACGCTCTAGCCTGTCATTAAGCGCGACTGCAGCGCTCAGGTAGTCTCTGCACCTTCCGGCGGTGTACCGCCGGCTTGGCTCAGGGTTGCCATCAGCCGCAGGAGGCCCCGCGCTGGGAAGGTTTCCCTGAATTCATCCCGTCCACTTCGCACCTTGCGATGCGAAGGCACCATTGCTTGATGAGTCCCCTGCTCTAACCAACTGAGCTACAGGCCCGACCCTGTGCATCTTAGCAAGAACCAGCCCCTCGAGAGCGGCTGCCTGCTGAAACTAGTATCGTAGGCGCCCTGTGCTGGCCCCACCCGAACTGCCGATCACCGCCGTGCTGCCGGCTCTGCAATCCGCGATGCTCGAGCGCGGCGTGGTCGTTCTGCAAGCCCCTCCGGGCGCCGGGAAGAGCACGATCGTGCCGCTCGCGCTACGCACGAGCGGGTGGCTGGGGCAACGCAAGATTCTGATGCTCGAGCCGCGGCGACTCGCGGCGCGCGCCGTGGCGACGCGGATGGCTACGCTGCTCGGCGAATCGGTGGGCACCACCGTCGGATACCGGACGCGCCTCGAGACTCGGGTCGGGCCGAAAACGCGGATCGAAGTGGTGACCGAGGGCATCCTGACGCGGATGTTGCAGCGGGACGCAAGCCTCGATCAGGTCGCCTGCGTGATCTTCGACGAGTTTCACGAGCGCAGCATTCACGCCGATCTGGGCCTCGCGTTGTGTCTCGAGGTCCGTGCAAACCTGCGCCCTGACCTGCGTGTGCTCGTGATGTCGGCCACGCTCGACGTCGGACGACTCGCGGTCTTGCTCGGCGACGCGCCGACGATCGTATCGGCGGGTCGGAGCTTCGAGGTGGCCACTCACTACGTCCCGCCGCGGGCAGGCCAGAACCTGGAGCAACACGTCGCCGCCGTGGTGCGGACGGCATTGCGCGATCAACCCGGCGATTTGCTGTGCTTCCTGCCAGGGGCCGCCGAGATTCGCCGCGTGCAGCGGCTGCTGGAGGAGGGGGCGCTGCCCGCTCACGTCACGGTGCTGCCCCTGTACGGAGATCTCGCGGGCGCCCTGCAGGATGCCGCACTCGCTGCGCCTCGAGGGGGGCAGCGCAAAATTGTCCTGGCCACCTCGATCGCCGAGACGAGCCTGACGATCGAAGGCGTGCAGATCGTGGTCGACTCGGGGCTGCAACGCGCAAGCGAATTCGATCCATCGACCGGCATGAGCCGACTGGTCACGGGTAGCGTGTCGCAGGCGGCGGCCGACCAGAGGCGCGGTCGGGCCGGACGCTTGGGGCCGGGCGTCTGCTACCGCCTGTGGTCGCAGAGCGCGCAAGCCTCGCTGGCCGCGCAAACTCCACCCGAGATCCTGCGGGCGGATCTCGCGCCGCTCGCGCTCGAACTCGCCTGTTGGGGCGCCCTCGATGCGACGAGCCTCGCGTGGCTCGACGAGCCACCCGCCGCGCCGCTCGCGCAGGCGCGCGACCTCTTGCGGCGACTCGAGGCGGTCGATCGCGACGGCCGCGTGACCGGGCACGGGCGACGGCTTGCCAGCATCGGCACACACCCTCGCCTCGGACATATGCTGGTTCGCGCACCCGCCCTGGGGGCCGCCCGCCTCGCCAGCGAACTGGCGGCGATCTTGAGTGAACGGGATGTTTTGCGGACCGAACGCGGCGCCAGGGACGCCGACCTGCGCTTGCGCGTGAGCGCCCTGCGCGAGCCTGGCGCGCCGCTGCCGAGCGGCATCAGCATCGACCAGCGCGCGATGTCGCAGGCCAAACGCAGCGCCGAGTCCTGGCGGCAGGACCTCTCGTCCGGCAAGCCGGACACCGCGGATCCGCATACGCGAACCGGCATCGTTCTGGCGCTCGCCTATCCGGATCGCATCGGACGGCGCCGTGGCGAGTCGGGCCGTTACGTGCTTGCGAACGGCCGTGGTGCCGCGTTCGCCGAGGCCCAGGCCCTGGCCAAAGCCGAGTTTCTGGTCGCTGCCGCTTTGGATGGCGCGGAGCGCGAGGCCCGGATATTCCTGGCCGCGCCGCTGACGGCCGCGGATATCGAGGAAGCGTTCGGCGAGCGGATCGAGACCGTGGAATATGTCGATTGGGACCCGCGTTCGCAGGCCGTGCTCGCACGCCGCGAGCGCCGGCTCGACGCCCTCGTGCTCGAGTCCGGGGAAGTCGTCAACCCGGACGCCGAGGCGGTGCAACGAGCCCTGCTCAAGGGCCTGCGACAACTGGGCATCTCCGCCCTGCCGTGGACCGCCGAATTGGCTCAGTGGCGCGCCCGGGTCGGGTTGCTGCGCCGGTTTGCCGTCCCCTCCCCCGAGCCCTGGCCCGACCTCGAGGATGCCGCACTGCTCGCCGACCTCGACTCCTGGGCGCCGCCGTGGCTGGCCGGCCTGTCGCGGCGCGACCACCTGGCGCGCATGGATCTCGGGAATGCGCTGCGCGGCCGCTTGAGCTACGCGCAGCGGGAGATCCTCGAGCGGGAGGCCCCCACGCATTACGCGGTCCCGAGCGGGTCGCGGATTCCCCTCGACTATCTCGACGGGGAAGTTCCCACGCTGTCGGTCCGCCTGCAGGAGATGTTCGGTCTGACCGCGACTCCCAGCATCGCGGCCGGGCGGGTGCCGCTGCTGCTCAAACTCCTGTCGCCGGCCGGCAGACCCGTGCAAGTCACGCGCGACCTCGTGAGCTTTTGGAATCGCGGTTATCATGAGGTCAAGAAGGATTTGAAAGGCCGCTATCCGAAACACTACTGGCCGGAGGATCCGCACGCCGCCGTGCCCACGAGACGGGCTCGGCCGCGCTGAGGATGCCGCAAGTCCCCTGCATCCGACCTGGCGAGCACATCGAATAGAGATCTCGAGACCTGTACATATGACGAGCAAAACCCGCCTCAAGATACTGTTCACTGCGATCTTCGCGTCCTTGCTGTTGTACACGGCCTGGGCGAGCACGCGCCAGCCGGTGTTTCTCTGGGGCGGGCTGACGCATGGGATCGACCGGTATTGGACGATCGCGACCTTGATGGACGCCTACTTCGGCTTCACGACATTCTACGTCTGGGTCTTCTACAAGGAGCGAGGCTGGCTCGCCCGCGTGCTCTGGTTCGTCGCGATCATGCTGCTCGGGAACATGGCGATGGCCTCGTACGTCTTGTTGCAACTCTCGCGCCTCGAGGCCGATGAACCGGCCTCCGCCATCCTGCTCGCGCGCAGGCCGTCGAAATCTTGAATCCCACGCTCACAGGTATTTTATGACCACCGCCGCCCTGCCCGTCTCCACATCCTGGTCCATGCGCTTGCTGGAGCGCGCGCTGCTGCCCGATTTCCTCGTGCGTTACGGCATCCGCAGGCTGCTCAAACAGCGCCTCGTGGAGGAAGATCGCGGCGATCCGGAGGCGCAACAGCAGCACCTGATGAAATTGATCGCGCGCCTTCGTCAAAGCCCCATCGCGATCAACACCTCGGACGCGAACGAACAGCACTACGAATTGCCCTGTGCCTTCTTCGAACTCGTGCTCGGCAAGCATCTCAAGTATTCCTCGTGCTACTACCGCGACGCCGCGGAGACCCTGGATCAGGCCGAGGCGAACATGCTGGCCCTGACGGCGCAGCGCGCGCGTCTCGCGGACGGCGACCGCATCCTGGAACTCGGTTGCGGCTGGGGTTCGCTGTCACTGTGGATGGCGGAGCATTTCCCGCAGTCGAAGATCACCGTGGTTTCCAACTCCCGCACCCAGAAGCGCTTCATCGACGCCCGCGCCGCCGCCCGGGGCTTCACCAACCTCGAGGTGATCACGAGCGACATGAACCACCTGTCGTTTCCTCCGGGCACCCAGTTCGACCGGGTGGTGTCGGTGGAAATGTTCGAACACATGCGCAATTACGAGACCTTGATGCAGCGAATCTCCTCGTGGCTGAAGCCAGGCGGGACCCTGTTCGTGCACATCTTCACGCACAAGGAGTATGCCTATCCGTTCGAGGTGCGCGACGAAACGGATTGGATGGCGAAGTTTTTTTTCACGGGCGGGATCATGCCGAGCGACGATCTCTTGCTGTACTTTCAGCGCGACCTCGGTCTCCTGGATCATTGGCAGGTCGACGGCCGGCACTATCAGCAAACGAGCGAGCACTGGCTGCAGAACATGGACCGGAACCGCGCCAGGATCGAGCCGATATTCGCCGAGACCTACGGCGCGGAGAACGTCCGCAAGTGGTGGGTTTATTGGCGGGTGTTCTTCATGTCCTGCGCCGAACTGTGGGGCTACGAGGGCGGACGCGAGTGGATCGTCTCGCATTATTTGTTCGCGAAGCCGCACGCCGCTGTCTAGCGGGCGAATCACGGCCCGCGGGGCGCGCTTGAGGTCGGGTCGCCGTCGCGCGCCCCGAGCTCTTCGAAGGACTGCATGCGCCAGAGCACCGGAAACAAATAGCGCGCCCACAGGACGCCGACGACCAGGGTGAGGACACCGCCCGCCACGATCGCCGGCACGAGTCCCATCCATGCCGCCGTGAGTCCGGACTCGAACTCGCCGAGTTCGTTCGAGGCCCCGATGAACACCGCGTTGACGGCGCTGACCCTGCCGCGGATGTCGTCGGGCGTTTCGAGCTGGACGAGCACGGAGCGGATGAAGACGCTGACCATGTCGCCGGCGCCCAAGAGGACCAGGGCGATCAACGCCACCCAGGTTCGATGCGTGAGCCCGAACACGACGGTGGCGGCACCGAAGGCCATGACCCCGGCGAACATCGTCGGACCGACGCGTCGGCTGATCGGTCGGAACGCGAGGAGTATTGCCGTGATTCCGGCGCCGACGCCGGGCGCGGTGCGCAGGTAGCCGAAAACATCCGGGCCCGCGTGCAGCACGTCGCGGGTGAACGCGGGCAGCAGGGCGGTTGCGCCGCCGAACAACACGGCGAACAGATCCAGCGAAATCGCCCCGAGCACCGTTTTTCGCCGCCACACGAAGCGCAAGCCCTGCAGCAAGCTGGACCAGGAAATGGCGGCTGGCTTCGGCGGAATCCGCCGCAAGCGGATCGCGGCGACCATTGCCACGGCGCAGACGCACAGGGCGGCGGCCGTGCCGTAGACGAGGGCGGCCCCGCTATGGATGCCGGTGACCCCGTCCGCGAAGGCGTACAGAATGCCACCGAGACTGGGGCCCGCAATGGTCGCGACCTGAAAAGTCGACGAACTGATCGCAACCGCGTTGCGCAGGGACTCGACGGGAATGAGATTGGGCAGGAACGATTGCGCCGTCGGCATCTGAAAGGCGCGCGCAACACCCAAGAGGGAGAGGACGAGGAAGATCGGCCAGGTGTGGGTCACGCCGGCGTAGACGAAGCCGAGCAGCAGGCAGGCGCAGAGGAACTGTACGCTGCCGCAAAGAATGAGGATCATGCGCCGCTCGTAGCGATCCGCCGCGTGCCCGGCGAACAGAACGAGACAGAAGAACGGCAGGAACTGAGAGAGGCCGATCAGACCGAGATCGAGCAGGCGACCGGTCAGTTGATAAACCTGCCAGCCGACCCCGATCACGAGCATTTGCGCGGCGATCGCCGCACAAAACCGGCCCACGAGGTACAGCGTGAAATCGCGATGTCGCAACACCGCGAGACCGCGGTTCTGGTCGGTCGAACTCACCACGGGTCTTCCGCCTCAGCCGCCGGACTTGAAGAGCAGCCAGGCGCGCGAAAAGCTGCGGATCTCGTCCGCGCCGTAGACCCGCTGCAATTCGAATCGCTGCCGCACGTCGGGAGGCGGGTAGACCGCGGCATTGCCACGCACGGCCGCCGGCAGCAGCGGCAACGCCGCCGCATTCGCGCTCGCAAAGCCGATGTAGCGCGTGACGTCGGCGGAGATCTCGGGGCGCATGACGAAATTGATGAACACCTGCGCGCCGGCGGCATTGGGCGAATCGGCCGGGATCACGAGGCTGTCGATGTAAAACGGCACGCTCTCGCGGGCGAACGAGTACTCGATGATCTGCTTCGTGCCGCCCTCCTGTGCCATGCGCCGGGCGATCATTGCATCGCCCGAGTAGCCGATGGCGAGACACAACTCGCCGTCCGCGAGTTGCTCGTAGTATCCGGACGAGGCGATACGCCGGATGTATGGTCGGATTTCGCGCAGCTTCGCCATGACGGCCGCGAGCTTGTCGGGCTCTGCCGAGAGCTTTTCCTGGCCGAGATAGCGCGCGACCATCGGCAGGATGTCACCCCAGGAGTCGAGGATGCCGATTCCGCACCCGGCGAACTTCGCCGCCACGTCCTTCTTGAACACCAGGTCCAGACTGTCGACCGGGGCATTGCCCATGCGGGCGAAGATCAAGGTCGGGTTGTAGATCAGCCCGGTCGTGCCCCACATCCAAGGCACCGCGTGCTTGTTGCCGGGATCGACGCTCGCGAGCCGCTGCATCACGTCCGGGTCGGCGTTGCGCGCATTGGGGATCGTCGCCGGATCGAGGACCTTCCAAAATCCCTTGGGAATCTCCCGTCCTAGTTCGGGCGCGGCGTTCATCGTCACGATGTCGTAGTTCGAATGGCCGACGCTCAACGTGGTTTCGGCCATCTCCGGCGAATCGAATACCGTCGAGTTCACGTGAATGCCGGTTTCCGCCTCGAACTTCTCGATCAGGGACTTGGGGAAGTAGTCCGACCAGGCATAGATGTTGAGGACTTGCGACCGATCCACGGCGGGGCTCGGCGCGCAGAGGAGGCCCAAACACAGCACAATGACCATTCGACGCATCAGGCTCGAGGCTCCTGGAACTTCTATCGGGCGCGCCCGTCGTGCAAACTGCGGCGCACGCGAGGAACCATCCGACGATGATGCAACACTTACCGAGCTTAATGAAGGCCGTCCTGCTGACGGGCCATGGCGGCTTCGACCGTCTCGAGTACCGGGACGTGCCCGTACCCGCGCCCGCCGACGGCGAGGTGCTGATTCGCGTCGGTGCCGCGGCGGTCAACAACACCGACATCAACACGCGCACCGGATGGTACTCGCGGGAGGTCAGTGAGGGAACGACGGCGGCGGCCGCGGCGCAAGGAATTGCAGCCGCCCGCGCCGAGGATTCGGGCTGGACGGGCGACGCGCCACGATTTCCGCGCATCCAGGGGGCGGATGCCTGCGGCCGCATCGTCGCGATCGGAGCGGGCGTCGAGGCGTCCCGACTCGGCGAGCGCGTCCTCGTCGAACCGGTGTTTCGCTGCGCCGAGGCGAGCGGCCCTCCCGGGGGCGATGGCCCGGCGCGCGATCGCTTTCGAGCGATCTATTTCGGTTCGGAGTGGGACGGCGCCTTCGCGCAGTTCGCCCGCGTGCCGTCGGCACACGCCCGTCGGATCACGAGCCGCCTCAGCGACGTCGAACTGGCCTCGTTTCCCTGTTCCTACTCCGCGGCCGAAAACATGTTGACCCGCCTGCAACTGGTCGCCGGCGAGCGGGTGCTGATCACGGGAGCCTCGGGCGGCGTCGGATCCGCCGCCGTGCAGCTGGCGAAACGGCGTGGTGCCTCGGTCTATGCCGTCGTCGGCGCGGAAAAGGGCGCGGCGGTGACCGCGCTCGGCGCCGACCGCATCCTCGAGCGCGAGGCGGACCTCGTCGCCGCCGTCGGCCAGGAGTCGGTCGATGCGGTCGTCGACATCGTCGGCGGCGCGCGGTTTCCCGCGCTGCTCGAACTCCTGCGGCGTGGGGGACGCTACGCCGCGGCGGGGGCGATCGCCGGTCCGCTCGTGGAATTGGACCTGCGCACGCTGTACCTCAAGGATCTGAGCTTGCTCGGCTGCACGGTGCTCGAGCGGGAAGTATTCGGGAACCTCGTCGGCTATATCGAGCGGGCGGAAATCCAGCCGGTGATCGCCGCGGTTCACGCGCTGCAGGACATCGTGGCCGCGCAACAGGAATTCCTCACGAAGCGGCACACCGGGAAAATCGTCCTGGTTCCACCCGCCGGGTAGCTTTGCACGACGGGCGTGACCCAGGCCTCAGGGTCGACTGTTCGTATGAGCGTCTCTGCCGTCGTCCGCCGGCCAGTCTGACTCGTCGTTTTCGGGCCATCGATGATCCGGATCTTCGAGACGTCGGCGGGCCGCACGCCGACGACGCCGAAAGCGGTCGAGGTGCGGCGCGACCTCGAGCCATTCGGCGCGGACGAGGCCGTCGTCGCGTCCCGCCGCGATTGCGGTCACGAATAGGGTCTGCGCCTCGCGGACCGATCCAATGACGTCCGGCGTGACGCCCCGCCAGGCCGTGACGATCGCCGCGGCGCTCTCGTAAGCCGTCCGAAAGATCTGCTCCAGGCCTGCGACTGCGTCGATCCAGGCTGCGGGGTCGCTCTCGTCCGCGGGCAGGGCGGCCAGGAAGGTCGCCAGCAACCCGCCGGCAGCTGCCACAGGTGTCGTCGGCGTGGCGAGGGGTGGGAGCATGGGGGGTGCGGAACGGGGCGTTGTGCCCGGCAGATCCGCGACCAGGAACTGCCGGACTTCCGCGAGCAGGATTCGAAGCGCCGTCGCTTCATCCAGCGCGCTGATCAGCGCCTCGTCGAGGGTCGTCGTCGTGGCGGCCTGTGGGGCCGAGTTGGCGGTGCCCGCGCTCGGGTCGGCGGTGCCGGCGAGCGGCGTGGCTTCCCGCAGGGGGCTTGGACCGATCGCGCCGGGTTTGGCGACGTCCACGGTCCGCTCAGGCGCCGAGAAAGATCTTGTGAGCCGGGTTGTCGGTCTCCTCGACGTAGGCGTATTGCAGATCGGCGAGGTGCAGCAGAAAGTCGGTCCGGGTGTCGGCGGGTACCTGGATACCCGCGAGCACGCGGCCGTAGTCGGCACCGTGATTGCGATAGTGAAACAGGCTGATGTTCCACTGATCACCGATCGCATGCAGGAACTTGAGCAGGGCGCCCGGGCGTTCCGGAAACTCGAAGCGGTAGATCTTTTCGTCCGTGAGGCCTTGGGCATGGCCGCCGACCATGTAGCGTACGTGCAGTTTCGCCACCTCGTTGTCGGTCATGTCGCGCACCGCGAAGCCGCCGGCCGCGATGGATTTGAGCAGCGACTCGCGCTCCGGTTTTCCCTGGGAGAGGGCGAGGCCCACGAAAATCTGCGCCGCCTTGGCGCTGGAATATCGATAATTGAATTCCGTGACGCTGCGGCGCCCGATGATCTCGCAAAAGCGCAGGAACGATCCGGGCGTCTCCGGGATCTCGACCGCGAGGAGTGCCTCGCGTTGCGCACCGAAATCCGCGCGCTCCGCGATGTAACGCAGACGATCGAAATTCATGTTGGCACCGCAGTTGATCGCCACGAAACGGCGGCCGGTGCAGTTCTCGCGGGCGACGTATTTCTTGAGGCCGGCGACGGCCAGCGCCCCGGATGGCTCGCAGATCGCCCGCGTATCCTCGAAGATGTCCTGGATCGCGGCACAGATCTGGTCGGTGCCCACCAACACGATCTCGTCGACGTAGAGCTTGGCGAGGCGAAACGGCTCCTCACCGACCCGCTTGACCGCCACGCCATCGGCGAAGGTGCCGACGCGCTCGAGCGTCACGCGCTTGCCCGCGCGCAGCGACTCGTACATGCCCGCCGACTCCTCGGGCTCCACGCCGATGATCTTGATGCGGGGATACAGGGCCTTGGCGTACGCGGCGATGCCGGCGATCAGGCCGCCGCCGCCGACCGGCACGAAGATCGCATCGATCTCGTCACCGTGCTTCTGCCGCAGGATCTCCATCGCGACCGTGCCCTGTCCGGCGATCACATCGGGATCGTCGAACGGGTGGACGAAAACGAGATTGCGCTCGCGCGCGAGATCGACGGCGTGCTCGTAGGCTTGATCGTAGTCCTCGCCATGCAGCACGATTTCGCCGCCCAGGTCGGCGACCGCCTGCACCTTGATCTCGGGGGTCGAAATCGGCATGACGATGACCGCGGGTATGCCGCGCGTGCGCGCGCCCAGCGCGACTCCCTGGGCGTGGTTGCCGGCCGAAGCGCAAATGACGCCACGCTGCGCGGCGATCGCCGAGAGCTGCGCGATCTTGTTGTAGGCGCCGCGAATCTTGAACGAAAACACGGGCTGGAGGTCTTCCCGTTTGAACCAAACGGCGTTGCCGAGGCGTCTCCCGAGCCGCGGCGCGGCCTCGAGGGGGGTCTCGGTCGCGACGTCGTATACCTTGGCCTTGAGAATTTTTTCGATGTAGTTTTCTTGCATGTCTGGCTGTCGGTCCTGTCTGGTCCCTACATTAGCCGATGCAGGTACCTAAGGGTATGCTGGACCCGGACTGTGAGATGGTCCACAAGCTCGGGACCTGTCCGGCCTCGGTGGACCCGGGATTCGGTACCATGACGAGATGCCCATGCTCATGCGATTGCTGTTTTGCCTGTTCCTGATGCCCGTGCTGTTGGGCTCGTCCCGGCCCGCGCGCGCGGAGGCGGGCGATCCGGTGTCGACGGCCAACGTCACGGCGCGCCTCGTCAGCGAGGTCCGCGGTGTCGGTCCGGGCCAGTCCTTCGCGGTCGCCCTGGTCTTGGACATCCGCGACGGCTGGCATACCTATTGGCGCAATCCGGGCGATTCCGGACAGGCCACGAAAATCGTCTGGGCCTTGCCCGCCGGGTTCACGGCCGGGGACATCGAGTGGCCGACCCCGCACCGGTTCGAACTCCCGCCGCTCGTCAATTACGGTTATGCCAAACAGGCCGTGCAGCTCGTCGAGATCACGGCGCCGCACGATCTGCCGCCCGGCCCGGCGATCAGTCTCGACGCCAAAGTGAGCTGGCTGGTCTGCGCCGACCTTTGTATTCCCGAAAATGCGGACTTGCATCTGCGCCTGCCGACCAGCGCCACGGCTGCGCCGATCGACCCGGACCATGCGGCCTTGTTCGCCCGGGCGCGCAGTGAGTTGCCGACGGCCGCCCTGCCCACGAGCGCGCGCGTAAGCGGCGACCGCATCGTCATCACCCTCGGCAAGGACTGGGGTGGGACGCTGGCGCAGATCAAGTCGCTCGCCTTCTTCCCCTACGAGGACGGCGTGATCGACTATGCGGCTCCCCAGACCGTGACGCACGGCCCGGGCAGCCTGGAGCTCGCCGTCAAGCTGGGCTACCAGCCGCCGACGGCGGGGCCGGTGCGCGGCCTGCTGCTCGCCACGGAGTCTGACGGGGGCACCACCCGTGAAGTACCGCTCGAGATCGCGGCGAGCTTCAGCGCAGGCGCGGCAGTCGCCGGCAGCGGTGCGGGACGCACCGCGCCCGGCGGTACCGGCTCCGCCGTCGGGACGGCGCAATTCGCACCCTCGCCCCAGACGGGGGGCGCAGCCGCGGTGGCGGTCCTTGCGCCGACCCCGCTGCCGCTCGCGCTGTTGCTCGCCTTGCTCGGCGGCCTCGTGCTGAATTTGATGCCCTGCGTATTTCCCGTGCTTTCGATCAAGGCCATCGGCTTGGTCGAACAGGCCAAGAAGCACCCGACCGCGGTCCGGGTCAAGGGCTTGATGTTTACGGCGGGCGTCATCTGCTCGATGCTCGCCTTGGCCTTGGTGCTCTTGGCGCTGCGCGCCGGCGGCGAACAAATCGGCTGGGGCTTCCAGTTGCAATCCCCGCTGTTCGTGACCCTGATGGTTTATTTGCTGCTGGGTGTGGGCCTGAACCTGTCGGGCGTCTTCGAGGTCGGCGGTGGACTCGCAGGCCTCGGCGACAGCCTGACGCAGGGCGACGGCTATGCCGCCTCGTTCTTCACGGGCGTGCTCACGACCTTGGTGGCGACGCCCTGTACGGCGCCGTTCATGGCGACCGCGGTCGGCGCCGCGCTCACCGAGGCGCCGGTCGTCGCGCTCAGCATCTTCGCGACGCTGGGATTCGGACTTGCCCTCCCCTATCTGCTGCTCTCTTTCGCCCCGGTGCTGCGCCGCGCGCTACCGAAGCCCGGGGCCTGGATGGACACGCTGAAACAGGTGTTCGCCTTCCCGATGTATGCGTCCGCTGCATGGCTGCTGTGGGTGCTCGCTCAACAAACGGCCGTGTTGGGGCTGGGCGCCGCGCTCGCGGGCGCCGTCCTGATCGGGCTCGCAGCCTGGGCTTATCAGAAGGCCAAGGCCGCGGGTCCCAAATCGCGCGTGGCGGGGCTGGTCACGGCCTTCGGCGCGTTGCTGCTCGCCGTGCTGCTGCCGTTGCAGATCGCGCGGGTGCAGCCACCGACCGCCGCTGGCGCGCGCGATCGCGCGCAGACGCAGGACGATGGATGGCAGGCTTACGATGCCGCACGCCTGGCCTCGCTGACGGCCGCGGGCAAGCCCGTGCTCGTGAATTTCACGGCGAGCTGGTGTCTGACCTGTCTCGTCAATGAACGCAATGCCTTCGGCGATGCGGCGGTCGACCAGGTTTTCCGGGAAAAGGGCGTCACCCTGATGAAGGGTGACTGGACGAATCGCGATCCGGAAATCACCAAAGCGCTGTCCTCGTTCGGCCGCGCGGGTGTGCCGCTCTACGTCGTCTACAACGCCAAGCCGGGAACGGCGGAACCCCAGGTTCTCCCCCAACTCCTGTCGGCGGCCGTCGTTCGTGACGCATTTTCCGCATTGCCCAACCGCGATTTGAAATAGGGTCGCAATGGCGCATGCTTCGGGCATGGGCAGGGATAACCACACGATCGTTCCCGTGATCGACTTTCGCCGCCACAGCATGGTGCTCGAGTGGCACACGCTCGGCGGCACGTGGACGGCGTATGACGTGCCGCCCCCGCGCGTGAACGGGATCGCCTTCATTCGTCCCTCTCTGCCGAACGTCTGCCTGTACGGCCGCGACGGGCGGTTGTGTCTGCAAATCGGTCCCGACCAGTTCGAGCTGTCGGAAACCGCGCCGCGCATCCGGTGCAGCCGCGGCTTCGCGAGCTTCGGGCTGCGGCGACGTTTCACCGTGGAATCCGCCACGGGCGAGATTCTGTACAGCTACGCCTACTGGACGCGGCGGGGCGCGGATTTCTTTCGTTGGCTCGCGACGAATGCAGCGAATCCGGAGTGGCGCGCGACCAGCGGCCGGCAATGGTCGGGGGGCGTGCGCTCGGCGGAGCTGCGCCCCGCCTGAACGCCGTGAGCGGCTCGTGCAGGGGCGGGGGACGCCCGGTCGCCCGCGAATCAAGGTCGCCCGCGAATCAAGGCCACGCGCGACTCAAGGTAGCAGCCCCGCGAGCTCCTTCGGCGTGAGATTGCGCCATTCGCCGGGACGCAGCCCGCCCAGGTGCACGTTGATGATGCGCACCCTCTGCAGGCGTTGCGCACGATAGCCGAGCGCGGAACACATGCGGCGGATTTGACGGTTGAGTCCCTGCGTCAAGACGATGCGAAAAGTCGTCGGATCCACGCGGGTGACGCGTGCCGGCTTGGTCATTTCACCCATGATGCGCACGCCGCTCGCCATCATGCGCAGCGAGAGGTCGGTGATCGGGCGATCGACGCTGACCACGTACTCCTTTTCGTGGTTGTTCTCCGAGCGCAGGATCTCGTTGACGATGTCCCCATCGTTGGTCAGCAAGATCAGCCCTTCCGATTCCTTGTCGAGACGACCGATCGGGAAGATTCGCTCGGGATGATCGATCAACGCGATGATGTTGCCGGCGACGTGCGCTTCACTGGTACAGGTGATCCCCACGGGTTTGTTCAGGGCGATATAGATCTGCGATTTCTTGGGCCCGATCAGGGCGCCGTCGACGCAGACCTCGTCGCTGGGCGAGACCTGCGTGCCGAGGACGGCAACGACTCCGTTGCAGGTCACGCGGCCGGCCTCGATCCACTGGTCCGCCTGGCGGCGCGAGCAGACGCCGGTCTCGCTGATGAACTTGTTGAGGCGCATGCGGGGCTGCCGAAACTCGGGGAGGCACTCCGCCGTCAGGCGCCGGACTCGTCGTTGAGGAAATCGGCGAACTGCCTCGCCAGCGTTTGCGGGGCGGCGACGAACAGATCGGCGGTGTATTCCGGAACGTGTTCGTGCCGGGCGTTCGCCGGCAGACGTCGGCGCCCATCGCCTTGCGCGCCATCGTTCGCGCCGATGCTGAGTACGAAGGTCGGCTGACGCAGCGAAACCCAGTCCAAGGTCGGTGGCGCGGCGACCAGCACGACCCGCCGCACGAGATCGGGCCTGGCGATCGCGAGCGCCACGGCCACGCTCGCCCCATTCTCGAAGCCCAGGACGTCGATCTGCCGCAGGCGCAGATCCTGCGCGAGATCGGCAATGGCACCGGCGGGATCCTCACGGCCTGCTTCGGCGGGGTCCGATTCGCCACTGCCCGGCAGATCGGGCGCATAGACCGAGCGCTGGTCCGCGATCAGCGGCAGGAATCGCGCGAACACCCGGCTTGCGCCGGCCGATCCGTGCAGGCAAAACAGCGTCACCTGCTCGTCGAAGCCCCCGGTGGTCGGAAAAGCCGTCCGCACATGGAGTTGACCGAACCGGCAATCGAAATACGCGCGGCGCGTCCGTACCGAAGAGGCCGCGGCGTCGGTACGTTTCAAGGTCTTGGGCACTGAATCCGCTCCTGTTGTACATAAGCCACAAAAACTTTTACATTTCTTTGCATGAGTGCTGGCTTCTGTCCTGACTCGCAGCTAGAGTGTTGCACGCTTGCACACTGAATCATTCGGGAAGTAAAGCAGACCGAACCATCGCGAAGCGCGTCAACAGCGCTGCTGGATTAAAAGGCATGGGGAATTGAAAGCCGGGCTGAGCCCGGCTTTTTTCTGTCCGAACGAACGGTCCGTCTCATCGGGTTTCCCGGTCCCAAACTCTCGACATCGCAAAGCCGTCCAAGCGGCCGGACTTGATCAACACCAATTGAACGAGCCGCTGTCCGTCGCTCGAAAGCTCGTAATGCTCCTCAAATTTCGGTCGGTCATCGTCGGGCTCGACTTCGACGATCAAACTGGCCCCTGACCAGCCGACCACCCTCCTCGCGCCGTGCTTGGGTTTCTTCTTGCCGGGGTCCGTCGGCTGATAGACCCGATTGACCCCGTCGGACGTGAACGCCGCGACGCCGCCGACCTGTTTGACTTCCAGCTCTCGACCGGGCCATTGCAGAACTTCGGAAACCGCCGAGACGGGCAAGGTCGCTGGGGCGGCCGACGGGTCGATGCTGGCCGTTGGCGTCTGCCCGCCGCCGCCACCGCCGCCTCGACCGCGCCGGCCGCCGCTCGCGCCCGGCGACCCCGTCCCCGACGGCGGGACCGTCAGCGCCGATCCGATCCGCTGCGGATCGTCGCTGTCGGCGACGTTGAGCTTCCAGCGCCCGCTCAAATCCACGCCCGTGGGCGGTGCCTCGGCAAGCCTTTCGCCGGCACAGGCCACGAGCAACAGCACACTGAGAGCGAGGGTCGCGCGCATTCAAAGCCCCTTGGTGTAATGCCCAGAGTTTAGCGCAGGACGGCGCATCGGCGAGAGCCGCGCCGCGTGGGCTCAGCCGGTGGATCGATGCTTGCCCGGCATCCGGGTGTCATGGGGACCCGAGATCCACACGCGGCCCTCGAAGGGCTGGAAATAAACGCGAATCGGCTCGGCGCGCCGCAGCGTCTGCGTGCCGCAAGGAATCTTGCCGTCCGCGAGGTCGGCCTTGATCAGATCGACGAGCGAAGCGCTGGGTTCGCCCACGCCTGTCGGCGGCGGCGCGTGGGCGAGGATGCGCGCCTGCACCTCGTCGAGTCGCGCGCTCGTGCCGAGGACGTCTCGTTTGAATCGATCCAGGACGACGAGTACGCAACTGAGGGTATTGTCGGTGACGTCGCTGGGCCGGCCGCTGGCACCGATGAAGCGCAGGTGCAACAGGCCGCCGACACCGCGGCCCTCATCGTGCAAACACAGCGCCAGCGCACCCTGCAGGTCGGCCACCAACAGCACGGGCTCCGGCGACACCTGGTAGGTGTCCACCGCGACCGTTACCTCCTGAGCACGCAATGACACGACTGTTTCGCCCTTTTTTGCCTACCGCATGCTGCACGGCCGGACCGGCGCGCTCTGCCGAGCCAATCACGGTTTTCGCAGCCGCCGGCCGGTCTTCTCTCGACCTGCGACGCAGCCCGCGAACCTGATTACAATACGGCGCTCCTTTCTTGAGGTTGCTCCGGTATGTATCGGTACGATGCCATCGACAAAACACTCGTTGCGGAGCGCGTGGCGCAATTTCGCGACCAAACGCGCCGCTTTCTCGCCGGGGAGCTCTCGGAAGACGAGTTTCGGCATTTGCGGCTGCGTAACGGCCTGTATATCCAGCGGCATGCGCCGATGCTGCGCGTGGCGATCCCCTACGGCCTCTTGTCCTCGGCCCAGCTGCGCATGCTGGCCTCGATCGCCGAACGCTACGACCGCGGCTATGGCCATCTGACGACGCGGCAGAACATCCAGTACAACTGGCCGCGGCTCGAGGACGTCCCGGAGATCCTCGCCGATTTGGCGACCGTGGAAATGCATGCTATTCAAACGAGCGGTAACTGCATCCGCAACGTCACCTCGGACCATCTGGCCGGGGTCACGCCGGACGAACTCGAGGACCCGCGCCCCTGGTGCGAGATCATCCGGCAATGGTCGACTTTTCATCCGGAATTCAGCTTTCTGCCGCGCAAGTTCAAGATTGCCGTGACGGGTGCGCCGCAGGACCGTGCGGCGTCGCTGGTCCATGACGTCGGTGTGCACATCGTGCGCGACGCCGAGGGCGGGCTCGGTTTCGAGATTCTCGCCGGCGGCGGCCTCGGTCGTACACCCATCATCGGTCAGGTGGTCCGCGATTTTCTGCCCCGCGAGCATCTGCTGTCCTATCTGGAAGCGATCCTGCGTGTCTACAATCTCGAGGGTCGGCGCGACAATCCGACCAAAGCGCGCATCAAGATTCTCGTCCGCAGTCTCGGTATCGAGGAATTTCGGCGCCGCGTGGAAAAGGAATGGGCGCAGATCAGGGACAGCGGACCCCGGCTGGATTCGGCCGAAATCGAGCGGGTACGCGGCTTCTTCGCCCCGCCCGCCTATCGCAGTCTCGAGGATCTGGATCCCTCGACCGGACGGGAGACGGCTTTTCGGGCCTGGTACCGCTACAACACGCACGCTCACAAGATGCCGGGGTATCGCGCCGTCTTCGTTTCCCTGAAGAAGCCCGGCATCGCACCGGGCGATGCGACGACGGCCCAGATGAATCTGCTCGCCGAACTTGCCGATCGCTACTGCTTCGGCGAGATACGCGTCACGCACACGCAGAACCTGCTGTTCGCCGACGTCGAGCAACGCGACGCATTCGAGCTCTGGCGAGCGCTCGACGCCGCCGGTCTCGCGACGCCGAACATCGGCACGCTGACCGACATGATCTGTTGTCCCGGACTCGACTTCTGCAGTCTCGCCAACGCCGGTTCGATCGATGTCGCGCGGCTGATCAACGAGCGCTTCGACGATTACGATTATCTCTACGACCTCGGTGAACTGGAGGTCAAGATGTCCGGCTGCATGAACGCCTGCGGTCATCATCATGTCGGACACATCGGCATCCTCGGCGTCGACAAGGGGGGCGAGGAGTGGTACCAGATCACGATCGGCGGTGCGGCCGGAGCCGACGCCTCGCTCGGCAGCGTGATCGGTCCTTCGGTGCCCAAACACGAGGTCGCCGAAACGATCGCGCGGCTGCTCGCGGTCTACGTCGAACGACGCACCGACGACGAGCGATTCTTGGACACGGTCAGGCGACTCGGCGTGAAACCTTTCAAGGAGAGGGTCTATGCCGCGTCAGCTGCTGCGTGATCGGCGCACCGTCGTCGACGAATGGATCTACCTGGACGAAGTCCCGGCGGATTGGCGGCGGCCTTCGGGGGAAACGGCGTCGGTGATCCTGCCTTTCGACCGCTGGCTCGCGGAGCGGGAGACCTGGATCGGCGGCGCCGACAGGCTCGGTGTTCGTTTGGATCCGGCCGACCCGGTCGAAGCGCTCGCGGTCGATCTCCCACGTCTCGCCTTGGTCGCGTTGCGCTTTCCGGGACCCGCCGAGGGACGCGGTTACACCCAGGCGCGCTTGCTGCGCGAGCGCTGGGGCTTCACCGGAGAAATACGCGCGGCCGGTTACGTGCGGCAGGACCAAGTGTTCTTCCTGGCACGCTGCGGTTTCAACGCCTTCGAGCTATCCGAGGGTGACGCGGCAGCCGCCGAGCGCGCGCTGGCGACGTTTTCAGCGGAGTATCAAGTCTCGAACGACGCGGGACTCTCGCGGCCGCTGCGCCGCCGCTGATCCGGGGGTTGTCGGACTCGGCCTACTCAAAACGCGGAAGCCCGCGGGCGGCCGTACCGGGGAACCTAAGCGTCGAGCATGCACTCGATAATCGAGTGCCCGCGTCAGCATAGGAGGCACTGCATGCCTCTTCCGCGCAGAGCGACCAAGGGTGCCGCCAGCTTCCTCGGCCGCTACATCCTGAAACGTTTTTGGAGCCACGCAGTGGTGCTGTCCGCCGTCCTCGCGGCGGTCGCCTGCGCCGTCGGATCCCAATATGCCGTGAAACAGCTCGTCGACGTCCTCGGCCGACACCACCCCACCGATTACGCTCTGTGGGGAACGGTACTGCTCCTCTTGGGATTGGTCGCGGGCGATAATTTGCTTTGGCGACTCGCGGGCTGGGTCTCCACCCGCGCCTTCGTCGCCGTCGGTGGCGACATTCGTCTCGAGCTGTTCGACCATCTGTCCGGACAGGGCACACGGTATTTCGTCGAACAGTTTCCCGGCGCGCTGGCAGGTCGAATCACCGCGGCGGCGAATGCCGCGTGGACGATCGAGAGCTCGATGACCTGGACGACGATCCCCCCGGCCGCCGCCGTGGTCACGAGCGTGTTCGTGCTCGGCACGATCAATTGGCGCTTGATGGCCGTCTTGCTCGTCGTGATCTGCGTGTTGAGCGTGATCATTGCCTGGTTGGCATCGCAGGGACGACAGCTGCATCAAAGCTTCGCCGGGCGCGCCGCCCATGTCAGCGGCGATCTCAGCGACATCATCAGCAACATCGGTCTGGTACGCGCGTTCGGAGCGGAGCGGCGGGAACAGCAGCGGCTCAGCAGCCAAATCCAGGACGAGATGCAGGCCCAGGTCGCGAGCCTGCGCTCGCTGGAGCGGCTGCGGCTGTTCCATGCCGTGACGGTGTTTGCAGTGACGGCCGGCGTGCTGCTCTGGTCGATCGAACTATGGCGGCGCGGCGAGATCTCGACGGGCGAAGTCGTCCTGACGACGACCTTGGGTTTCACCGTGCTGAATGCCTCGCGCGACTTCGCGATGGCCGCGGTGGACATGGTGCAGCAGTTCGCGAAACTCGACGAGGCGGTACAGGTGCTCGCCCTGCCGCACGAGATGCGTGATGCGCCCGAAGCCCGGCCCATCGACATCCGCGGCGGCGCGATCACCTTCAGCGGCGTGCATTTCAGCTACCCGAGCGGCGAGGAGGTGTTGAGGGACTTCGAGCTGGAGGTCCCCGCCGGACAGAAGGTGGGACTCGTGGGACGCTCCGGCGCGGGCAAGTCGACGATTCTTGCCCTGGTCCAGCGTCTCTACGACCCCACCTCGGGGGTCGTCAGGATCGACGGCCAGGACATCGCCCAAGTGACGCAGGAGAGCCTGCGCGGTTCGATCGCCGTCGTGCAGCAGGACATCTCGCTGTTCCACCGCTCGCTGCTCGAGAACTTGCGCTACGGCCGGCCCGATGCCTCCGACGAGGAGGTGTTCAAGGCGGTCGAGGCGGCGTATTGCACCGAATTCATTTCGCGACTGCCGCAAGGCTTCGACACCCTCGTCGGCGAGCGCGGCGTGAAGCTCTCGGGCGGTCAACGCCAGCGCATCGCGATCGCGCGCGCGTTCCTCATGAACGCGCCGATCGTCCTGCTCGACGAGGCCACGTCCGCGCTGGACACCGAGTCGGAGCAGTCCATTCAAGAGGCGTTGTGGCGCTTGTTCAAGGGACGCACCGTCGTCGCCATCGCGCACCGGCTCTCGACGCTCGATTCTTTCGACCGGATCCTCGTGCTGGACGGGGGACGGATCATCGAGGACGGCAAACCGGCCAGACTGATGGCGAGTCGGGGACCCTTCGGGCGAATGTATCGCACGCAAGTGGGCGTGCGGGTCGAGCCGCGGGCATGACCCCGCCGGCCCGGCTCGTTGTTTGCGCACGGATCACCGCGACGCTGCTCGCAGTGACGGCGTCCAGCGCCCTGGCAGGTGAGGTCCAACAAGCCGAGGCCCCTTCGCCGCAGACTTGGCCCTCCGCGACCGTGACGCCGCCGCCCTGCCTGCCCGTGAGCCCGAAGCCCGTGCACAGGCGTCATCCCCGGCACAAGAAGCGGCCCTCGCCGCCGCAGGTCACTGGGGCTCCCGCGCCGGTATCGGCGCCACCGCAGCCCGAGTTCGTCGACGCCCGCGTCATGCCGGTCGCCGGGGCCGTGACCTCGATCCTCGGCAGAAAAGTCGAGGACCCGAAGGGCGAGGATCTCGGGCGCGTCGTCGACGTCCTGGCCGACGCGGAGGGCCGCGTGCGTGTCGCGATCATCGACTTCGGCGGATTTCTCGGCGTCGGGAGTCGGCGTATCGCGGTCGACTGGCCGCTGCTACGCGTCCGGCCGGGCTCGTCCGATGATCCGCTCGTGTTGAGCGTGACGCGCGACAAGCTCTTGTCGGCGCCGGAATACAAGGGCACCCCGCACCCGGAAGCCTTGATGCTTCCCGCGGAATCGAAGTGAGCTCGTGCGCGGACCCACGGCAGCTGAACAGACGCTTTCGACCGCCGCCGCCGATCGCTCGCGCGCGGCGCAGGGCTTGGACTGGTTCAATTTATTCGTCGCGAACATCCAGACGGGGTTCGGACCCTTCGTCGCGGTCTATCTGATCAGCCGCAGCTGGACGCAGACCGCGATCGGCGTCGCGCTCAGCATCGGGACGGTCACGGCCATGGCGAGTCAGATACCCGCCGGAGCGCTCGTCGATGCGCTGCGCAGCAAGATCGGGATCGCGACTATCAGCGTCGTGGCGTTCACGGCCTGCGCTCTGCTGTTCGCGGTCGATCCGCTGCCGCTGTTCGTCTACCTTGCCGAGATCCTGCACGGTTTTTCCAGCTGTACCCTCGGTCCGGCGATCGCCTCCTTGAGCCTCGCGATCGCCGGCCGCTATGCGATGGGAATCCGCCTGGGGCGCAACGCCCGCTATCCGGCGATCGGCAACGGCGTCGGTGCGGCGCTCATGGGCGCCTGCGGACAATACGTGTCGGAGCGCGCGGTGTTCTTCTTGACGGCTGCCCTGACGCTGCCCGCGATCGCGGCGCTGATGCCGATGCGCGGCATCGACGCCGAGGCGCGCGGCCGACCGGCTGGCGTGACAGGCGGTACCCGTGAGGGCGTCGCCACCGGCGAGGGCGTCGCGGGAGAGACCGGGCCGCCGCGCAGCGAACGCTGGCGTTCCTTGTGGCGCGTGCTGAGCGACCGCCGCCTCCTGATCTTCTCGGCCTGCGCCACCTTGTTCACTTTCGCCAATGCCCCCTTGATCATGCTGATCAGCGGCAGCTTGACGAAAGAGGTGGGCAACCCGAGCCTGTTGATCGCCGCGTGCATCGTCGTCCCGCAGATCATCGTCGCGCTGAGCTCACCGGCGTTCGGCCGGCTCGCGGAACGCCGCGGCCGACGCCTCGTGCTCATGATCGGCTTCCTCATGCTGCCGCTGCGTGGATTGCTGTTCTCCGTTCATCTTCCTCCCGCCGCGGTCGTGGCCGTCCAGTCCTTGGACGGGATCGCCGGCGGGTGCTTCGGCTTCATGCTCCCCTTGATTGCCAGTGACGTGGCGGCCGACTCCGGTCACTTCACCCTGGCCCTCGGCGTGATCAGTTTCGCGGTCGGTATCGGCGGCTCGCTGAGCACGCCCGCCGCCGGCTGGGTGTCGGACCATTTCGGGATGCGGCCCGCCTTCCTCGCGCTCGCGGCGATCGGCCTGGCGGCGGTGCTGTTGGTGGCCTTCGGCATGCCGGAGACCAAGGCGGAGCCGCCCGATCATTGACGCACGACGACGACCACGTCGCCTTCGCGGCGCGTCACGGTGGCCGCGACGGCATCCCCGTGACGGTGCAGGCGTACGTCGGCCGACCCGCCGCTGAAGCGCAAGTTGCGCAGGAGCACGGAATCGATGAAGGGTGGCAAGGCGGGCTGATGAAAGGCGATTTCCCGGGTCCGATCCACGAGCTCGAGGCCAAGGGAAGCGCGCAGCAGGGATAACAGCGTCGCGCTGGCCCAGGCCTGCGGTGAACAGGCGACCGGATACTGGGTCGGCGCATTGCTCTGGCGCCGCGGGAAACCACAGAACAGTTCCGGCAGGCGGCGCAGTTCCATGTAGGAAGCCGCCCCGAACAGCGCGCTGAAAATCTCCGCGACGCCCGCCTTGTCGCCATAACGCGAGAAGCCCAGTGCGATCAGGGCATTGTCATGCGGCCACACGGAGCCGTTGTGATAGGACATGGGGTTGTAGCGCGACTCGCCCGCGGCGATCGTGCGGATTCCCCAGCCGCTGAAGCTCGCCGGCCTCAGCAGGGTGACGGCGACGCGACGCGCACGCTCGGACGAAGCGATGCCCGTCATCAGTACCTGACCGGCATTCGACGAGATCACGCGGCAGGCGCGCTTGTCACCATCCAGCGCCAGCGCGTACGTGGACAACTCTTCGCACCAGAACGCCTCTTCGAAGCGCTGCCGCAGGCGTTCCGCCTCGGCGCGCAGCCTCTGCCCGGTCACGGCGTCGCCGAGCGCCGCGGCGATGACGGCGGCACCGTGTTTGGCGGCGTAGACGTAGCCCTGTACTTCGCACAGCGCGATCGGTCCCTGGGCGTAATCCCCGCCGCGGTGAAAGATCGCGTCCTGCGAGTCCTTCCAGCCCTGGTTGGCGAGTCCGCCCGCGGTCTGGCGATAGTATTCGACGAACCCATCGCCGTCGCGATCGCCATACTCGTCGATCCAGCGCAACGCGGCGAGCGCGTTGGGCCAGAGCGCGCGCACGGTCTCCGTGTCGCCGGTGCGGGTGAAGTACTCGCCGAGCAGCAGCACGAACAAGGGGGTGGCATCCACGCTGCCGTAATAGCGCCCGAACGGCACCTCGCGCAGATTGGCCATCTCGCCGTGCCGTAGCTCGTGCAGGATTTTCCCCGGCTCGGCGTCGCGCTCCGGCTCGACCGCCGTCGCCTGGGTGTGGGCGAGAAACCGGAGCACGCCGCGCGCGATTCCCGGGTCCATCCAGAGCGTCATCAAGGCCGTGATGATTCCGTCCCTCCCGAACGGCGTGCTGAACCAAGGAGTGCCGGCGTACGGGTACGGGCCCTCGGGGGTGTCGCTGATCAGCATGTAGAGATCGGAGACGGAGCGGCGCGCCATTTCGTTGAACAACGAGTTAGAACTGTCGATGCTCGCGGCGACACGACAGGAGAGCCGCAGTGCGCGCCGCGCGGCACGCATGTCGCGATAAAATTTCCGCCCGCCCCAATCGCGATGCCGCGACGAGGAACCCGAGATGCAGATGAAAATTCGCTGCAGCTCGTTCGGCGCCAGGCTCAGCTCGTAATCGGCATGGCCGGTGGAGAGGGCATCCGGCGGCGGATCGAAATCGAGGCGGGTCGTGCGCCGGATCCCGTCCAGCCCGGCGTAATGCAGCGCGACGCAGGCCTTGCTCTCGAGACTCTGGGACGACTCGCCGTGAGCGGCGCGGCGCTCACCGCGTACCTCGAACAGATCGGCGAAGTCCGCCGCGAATCGCAGGGAAATACGGATGCGCAACGTGCGGTCGCTGAAGTTGTGGACGAGCAGGCGTTCGTAACAGCCGCAGTTCCAGATGAAACGCAGCCGGTGCAGATGGATCTGCTCGCGCCGCAAAACGATGTGGCCATCGACCGAGAAATCCGGATTGCTGAGATCGGCGCTGAACACGGCGTTGTCGTCCTGCGTCATCGAGCTCAGCAACAGGGCGCGGGCGTTTTCCAGCCGCAGTGCGAACTGCGAGAGAATCCGTGTATCGAGGTGATAGAGCCCCTCGGAATTGCCCGGTTCACCGCCGATGTCGCCGCGGTGATCGAAGACGGCGAACGTGTCGCCGTGCTTCAGTGTGCGGGTGCGACGTTCCTGCAACGAAGCGTTGGCGGCGATGTGAAATTGCGAAGCCGGTGCTTCGTCCACGGAATGCGCACTGGAGGAGGGATCCACGACGAAGACTCCTTGTGATTGATTGGTCCGTCGCTTCGATCGTCGCGCGGATGATCCGTTCCGTTACGGAACCGAAACGGCTCCGGCGCGTCGATAGGAGTTCAAGGGCACAAGGACGCAGAAAAATCATGAGAATTGCACAAGTGGCGCCGCTCACCGAAGCGGTCCCGCCGAAATTTTATGGTGGCACGGAACGCGTCGTCGCTTATCTGACGGACGCACTCGTCGAGCTCGGACACGAGGTCACGTTGTTCGCCTCTGGTGACAGCGCGACGAAGGCGACGCTCGCCCCGATCTGGCCGCGTGCGCTGCGGCTCGATCCCAGCGTTCACGATTTTTTCGCACCGATATTCATGGAATTGGAAACTGTGGCGCGACGCGCCAGGGAGTTCGACGTCATCCACGCGCATCTGGATTACTTCGGCTATCCTTTGCTGCGACGGCTCGGCGTGCCCTCGGTGACGACCTTGCATGGACGCCTCGATCTGCCTGAACTACAACCCCTGTATGGCCTCTATGGCGACATCCCCGTGGTGTCGATATCCGACTCGCAGCGCGCCCCGCTGCCCCAGGCCAATTACGTGGCGACGATTCATCACGGGCTGCCGAAAGGCCTGCTGGAGAAGCGCGGTGGCGAGGGCGGCTACCTGGCATTTCTCGGCAGGATCTCACCGGAGAAGGCGCCCGATGCGGCGATCCGTATCGCCGCCCGCTCGGGTCTCGCCCTCAAGCTCGCCGCCAAGGTGGACCGGGTGGATCAGGGATATTTCGGCAGCCGCATCGAACCCCTGTTGAGCCAATCGCACGTCGAGTTCGTCGGGGAAATAGGCGAACATCAAAAGAGCGATTTTCTCGGCGAGGCCGCGGCGCTGTTGTTTCCGATCGCTTGGCCCGAACCGTTCGGGCTCGTCATGATCGAGGCGATGGCCTGTGGAACACCGGTGATCGCTTTCGAGAACGGGTCCGTGCCCGAAGTGCTCGAACACGGGGTGACCGGCTTCATCGTGCGAAACGAGGACGAGGCGGTCGAGGCGGTTGCCGAGATCCGATCGCTGGATCGCAATCGAATCCGCGCCGAATTCGAGCGCCGCTTCACCGCCCGGCAGATGGCGAACAATTACGTCGCTCTCTATCGTCGGCTCGCTGAGGCGCAGGGAACCAAGATTCCGCCCTGACGCCCGCACTCGCACTCGCACTCGCACTCGCGCCCGTGCCCGCGCTAGCGCCTGGACGCCGGCCAATTCCTCGCCATCAGGGCGCGACAGCGTTTAGACTGCGTTGCTTCGTTCCTCCCGAGGTCATCGTGCGCCGAATCGCCCTTCTTTTATCGATGCTCTTTCCCCTGCAGGGATCCGCCGATCCGGCCTGGGTCGCACGCAGCAACGCATTCACGCAGCGACTCCTCGACGTCGAATACGCGCACTCACCCGAGGCAGGTTCGCAGGAGGGCTTGGCCCGCTACGATGCGCTCGTGAGCCGACCCACGCTCGCGGATCAGCTGGCCGAGCGCCGGGAGTTCGCCGCGGTGCTCGCGGATCTGCAGAGCGCGCGAGCGCGGGAATCGGACGAGAACGTGATCGAGGACCTCGAGATCCTGCACAAGGCCTTCGATCTGCGATTTCGCCAGGAAGACTATGATCGGGCGCACGTCGTGCCCTTCATCAACGCGAGCGAAATCGTGTTTCAGGGCCTGCGGGGCCTGCTCGATGACCAGGTCAGCGCGGATCGTCGACCGAATGCATTGGTGCGACTGAAAAAATATGCGGGCGTGGAGGCCGGCTCCACACCGTTGACGCAGCAGCTGCAGCGGCGCGCGCTCGAACAGATCGCGAAACCGGGCGTCGTGTACCCGTCCAAGGGTGAACTGGAAACCGAACTGGGCCGCAACGCCAACTACGTCCAGGGGATCGCCGATCTCTTTGAGAAATATCAGCTGAGCGGCTGGCAGGAGCCCTACGCGAAGCTCAAAGCCCAACTGGCCGCTTATGACGCCTGGGTACGCGCGACCCTGTTGCCCAAGGCGCGCACGGACTTTCGTCTGCCTCCCGAGGAATATGCCCTCGCCTTCGAGAGCTACGGGATCGACATGGCGCCGGCCGAGATCGCGAAGCTCGCACATGCTGCCTTCGCTGAGTACCAGGCGGAGATGGTGCCACTCGCGGCCGCGGTTGCCCGCCAGAACGGCTACCCCGCAAACGATTACCGCAGCGTGGTCGCCGAGCTCAAGAAGCGGCAGATCACGGGCGAGGCGATTCTGCCGTTCTACGAACAGCGTCTGCACGAGATCGAAAAGCTGATCGTCGCGAACCGGCTCGTGACCCTGCCGGATCGCCCGGCGATCATCCGTCTCGCGACCGCGGCGGAAACGGCTCAGCAGCCCGCGCCGCACATGGTCCCGCCGCCGTTTCTGCACAACACCGGGCAGCGCGGCGAGTTCGTGCTGCCGCTCAACGTGCCCTCGGCGACGGGCGGCGCGGCCGACCAATACGACGATTTCACCTACGATGCCGTTGCGTGGACGCTCACGAGCCACGAGGCGCGGCCGGGTCACGAGCTACAGTTCGACTCCATGGTCGAACACGGAGTCAGCCTCGCGCGAGCGCTCTACGCGTTCAACTCCACCAATGCCGAGGGCTGGGGTTTGTATGCCGAGTACATCATGCAACCCTATGAGCCGGTCGAAGGACAGCTGCTGACGCTGCAGCTGCGCCTGCTGCGCGCCGCACGCGCCTTTCTCGACCCGGAATTGCAGAGCGGACAGGTCACGACGGACCAAGCCTATGCGGTGCTGGAACACGACGTCATGCTGAGCCACGCCTTTGCCAAGGAGGAGGTCGAGCGGTTTACTTACCGGGCACCGGGGCAGGCCAACAGCTATTTTTACGGCTACACGCGCTTGCTCGCCTTGCGCAAGGAAACCGAGTCGGCCTTGGGCCCGAAATTCGACCAGCTCAAATTCCACGATTTTCTCTTGTCGCAGGGCCTGCTCCCCCCCGACCTCATGCGGGCGGCGGTGCTGAGAGATTTCGTACCCGCGCAACGCTGAAGCGGCCCAACGCTGAAGGGGCCGAAGGGTTGATGTAATTTTTACAGTCGGCGGGCTCGGATCGGACCGGTCGACCGCGGGCCGACGTCCTTGGAGTGGACGTCTGGCGGACTGCTCCGGAAGTGGCCCGGCATGCTAAAGTCCGCGCATTACAAACCCATCCCGGAGAGTCTCGTGAGCTTTACATTACCGGCCCTGCCCTACTCGATCAACGCGCTCGCCGACAAAGGCATGTCGCAGGAAACTTTGGAGTTTCATCACGGCAAGCACCACAATGCCTACGTCACGGCATTGAACGGCCTCGTCGAGAAGAACGACGCCCTCAAGGGCAAGACCCTCGAAGAGCTGATCAAGCTGTCGTACAACAATCCCGAACTGGTGCCGGTGTTCAACAACGCCGGGCAGCACTGGAATCACAGCTTTTTCTGGAATTCGCTCTCACCGGGCGGCGGCGGCATTCCGGGCAAACTCGAAAAGAAAATCGTCGAGGATTTCGGCGGTGTCGACAAGTTCAAGGAGACGTTCAAGACCTCGGCGGTGGGCCAATTCGGCTCCGGTTGGGCGTGGCTCGTTCTCGACAAAGGCGGCAAGCTCAAGCTCGTCAAGACCGGCAACGCCGGCCTGCCGTTCGCGAGCGGTGAAGGCAAGGCCCTGCTGGTCCTGGACGTCTGGGAACACGCCTACTACGTCGACTTCCGCAACCGTCGTCCGGATTTCACGGACAACTTCTTGAACAAGCTCGCCAACTACGAGTTCGCCGAAGCGAATCTCGCGGCGGCCTGAACGGACGAGGGGGTCGGGTGCGCCGGCCTCCTCCTCAGTCCGGAAAATCCAGCTTCTGCAGCACCGCCTGGAAGCGTGGCTCCTGGCGCAGGGGATCCATGTAGGCATCGACTTTGAGGGTCTGAAGGCCGGGATCCTTGAGCCGATATGCGGTCTCCAAGGCATCGAGCGCCCGCGCGGTGTCGCCCCATTGGGCGTAGATCTCGCTCAACTGATAGGCAATGCTGTCGCCATATTGCGTGCGCAGTGCCGCGAGCTGCGATTGCGCATCGGCGCCGCGATGCAATCTTTGATACGCGATCGCGAGACAGAGGTGATCCTGCCAGGTGGGCTTCGCAACGCCTTCACAGAACTGACGGGCCTGCTCGGTCTCCCCGAGCAGCAAGAGTGCATCGGCGCCATGCCGTTTCGGAGCGCCACCGTCGGCGCCGCCGCCGAGACTGTCGAACTCTCTGAAGACCTCCAGTGCCTCGCGATAACGGCGCGCGTCGGTGAGCGCGCCCGATAGCATGCCGTACGCGGCGGGGTTGATCTGGTCGAGCGCAACCGAGCGGCGCGCCAGGGCGACGCCGGCGTCCGCGCGTCCGATCCCCACGAAAACCGAACCCACGTTGCGCAAGACCGTGGCGTCGTTGGGGGACAAGGTCAAGGCACGCTCGCCTTCGGCGAGCGCGCCCCGAAAATCGAGGTACCCCGCGCTGAGGACAGCGCCCAAGGCGAGATGCGCGAGACCCAGCTCGGGGGCGATCTCGATCGCCTGTTCGGCGGCGCGGCGCGCGGCGGCGAAATCCTGGCGCACTTCCGCACCGACGCCGTGATATTCGGCGAGAAAATTCAAAGCCGCCGCTTTGACGGCATAGACCTTGGCGAAGCGTGGATCGAGACGGATGGCCTCGTCGAAGTCGGCGACGGCCGCGAGCAGCTTCGCCTTGTCGTATGGGTCATCCCGCCATTTCATCCCGCGCAAATAGGCGTCGAAAGCTTGCGGGTTCTGCGTGCCGCCGAGCTCGATGCCGGCGGCGCTGCCGCTGAGCAGCGTTGCCTGCAACGCGGCCGTGACCGCCGTGGCGATCTCGGTCTGGAGCTTCAGGACTTCCTTGAGATCGCGGTCATAGGTGTGCGACCAGAGGTTGAACCCGGTGAGGGCATCGATCAGTTGCGCGTTGATCCGCAGGTGCTGCCCGTCCTTGCGCACGCTGCCCTCGAGGATTGCGCCGACGTTGAGCGCATGAGCGATGTCGGCCAGCGAAGTATTTTTGCCCTTGAAGGCGAAGGACGAGGTCTGCGCCGCAACCTGCAGGTCGCGGATCGTCGTGAGGGAACTCAGCATCTCCTCGGCGAGCCCGTCGGAGAAGTACTCCTGTTTCGGATCACCGCTCATGTTGACGAACGGCAGCACGGCGACCGAGTGCGGCGGCGGCGCGAAGACGGCAGCGGGATGCGGCGAATTATCTGCGGCGGGGTTCGAGGGCGTGGCCGAAGAGGACTGCCCGATCGGCTGCTGTTCGACGGCGCCGACACGGGCCGGCGTGCCCTCGGGCTTCGTGTAGCCGCCGCGAGCGATGAAGAAATACACCAGTCCTGCCGCGAGCAGCACGCCGCCGGCGAGCAGCGCCCAGCCCCGCCGGAATCCCCCGCGCGGCGGGGGCGGCCCCGATGCTGCGGTAGCGGACATGGCGGCGGCCGCGCCCACGGCCTGCGCGAGCCGCGTCGATTCACTCCCCGATGCCGGAACGGGTGCGGCGATCAATCGGCGCAAGGCGAGCACGATCCGATCGGCTTCCGCCGCCAGCCGACCGGCCCCAACGTCGATCCACTGGGACTCGCTGAGGAAATATTCCAGGGCCGGCGTCAGGCCCGCGGCGTCCGTGCGCAGGGCGAGGATGGGCCGCCGTTTGGCCGAGGCGCGTTCGATCTCCTTGCCGACATGGGGCGAGGCGACCGACTGCGCCGAGAGCAGCAGCACGAGCGCTTTCGCGGCGTTGATCGCACGGATGATCGCGTCCGCATAGAGTCCGCCCGGCGCGACGTCGCGAGGTGCAATCCAGCAGCGCAAGCCCTGGCGTTCGAGCAGGGCGACGAGTTCATCGGCGATCTGCACGTCGGGGGAGGCGTAGCTGACGAAGACGTCATGCAGCTCGGGGTGCGGGGCGTCGATGCTGTCAGCCATCAAAAAGGTAACCTTGGGAAGCGGGTTCGCTCGATCGCGGATTCGCCATGGTGGCGAATGCGGCGGCGCTTGGCAAGGAAGCGGGCGGTCTCAGGCGCTGCGCGAAAGGTCCTCGTCGCCGCTGCCGGGATTGAACCAGGCGAGCGTCGAATGCAGGTCGACGACGTCGCCGACGATGAGCAAGGCGGGTGAGGCGAGCCCGGCGGTTGCGCAGGCGGCGACGAGTGATCCTAAGGTCGCGCTGACGACGCGCTGGCTCTCCAGGCTTCCCTCGGCGACGACGGCCGCCGGACGGTTGGTCGGGGCGCCATGCTGGACCAATCGTTCGACGATTACCGGCAGCCGTTGCAGCCCCATGTAAAACACGGCCGTCTGGCCGGGACCGGCCAGGGACCGCCAATCGGGCTCGACGCCATTCTTGTCGGCATGACCCGTGACGAAGCTGACGCTGTGCGCATGGTCGCGATGCGTGAGTGGAATCCCCGCATAAGCCGCGACGCCTGCAGCCGCCGTGATGCCGGGGATCACGGTGTAAGGAATGCCGGCGGCGGCCAGCGCCTGCAGTTCCTCGCCACCGCGGCCGAAGACGAAGGGATCGCCGCCCTTCAAGCGGACGACCCGCTTGCCCGCGCGCGCGTGTTCGATCAGCAGGGCATGGATCGCGGCCTGCGGCGTGCTCTCGCCGCCGCCGGCCTTGCCGACGCAGATCCGTGTCGCGTCGCGCCGGGCGAGATCGAGCACCCCGGCGGAGACCAGCCGGTCATGAAGGATCACGTCGGCGTCCTGCAGGGCCCGCAAGCCTTTGAGCGTCAGCAGTTCGGGGTCGCCGGGGCCTGCGCCGACCAGGGTGACTTCACCGACTGGCGGTGCCGAGACCGCCGTCGTGGCCAGCAATTGCTGGGCGATACGCTGCGCGCCGCGCCGATCCCCGGCGATGAAGCGGCGCGCGGCGGGGCCGTCGACCAGAGTTTCGTAGAATCGCCGCCGCGCCGCGGTGTCGCGAAGGTGTTCGCCCGCGCGGCTGCGCAGCTCGCGCAACCACAGCGCGAGTTCGCCGAAGCCTTGCGGAATCAGGGCTTCGAGCCGCTCGCGCAAGCGGCGCGCGAGCACGGGCGCGGACCCACCGGTCGAGATGGCGACCAGCACCGGATCCCGGTCGATGATCGCCGGCACGATGAAACGCGAGGCCTCCTTGTCGTCCACGACGTTGACCGGGATCGCTCGGGACTCGCAGAGACTCGCGATCCAGCGATTGACCGCGCGGCGCGAGGTCGCCACGATCACCAGGCGTGCGCCGTCGAGGTCTGCGGTCTGAAATTCCCGCTGCTGCAAGGTCAGCGACCCGGTCTCGGCCCGGGCGGCGAGCTCCGCCACCACGTCGGGCGCGACCAGCGTGATCAGCGCTCCCGTGCGCTCCAGCAGCGACACCTTGCGCAGAGCCACTTCACCGGCTCCCACGACCAGAACGCGCAGACCGCGGAGGTCGAAAAATGCGGGGAAATAGTTCACGACCTGCCCGGCACTTCCACGGCAGGTGTCGACGGCTCGGTGTCCCGCACGGTCACGGCCGGCGTGAGTTTGCGCCGGGGGTGAAGTCCGCACTCGCGCGAATCGGCCCGCTCCCACCACCAGCGTCCCGAACGTTCGTCCTCACCGGGTTGCACGGCGCGCGTGCAGGGCGCGCAACCGATGCTCGGGAACCCCACGTCGTGCAAGCGGTTGTAGGGCAGCCGTTGGGCCCGGATGTAATTCCAGACGTCTTGGTCGGTCCAGTCCAGCAAGGGGCTGATCTTGTGCAGGCCGTAGAGTTCGTCCCATTCGACCGGAGCGGCCAAGGCGCGACTCGCCGATTGTTCGCGGCGTATCCCGGTCACCCAGGCGCGATAGCCGGTGATTGCCCGCTGGAAGGGCTCGAGCTTGCGAATTCGGCAGCAGGTGTGCCGCTCTTCGAGTCCGTCGCGGAATCCGTTGATGCCGTGCGCGGCAACCCATTCCTCGAGAGGCGCGGCCACCGGATAATGGACGCGCATGGCGCGACCGTACCGTTGTTGAATCTCGTCGATCAGATCGTAGGATTCCGGGAACAATCGGCCGGTATCGACCGTGAACATCTCGATCTCGGGAACGGAGCCCCAGATCAGGTCGGTGAGCACCATCGATTCCGACCCGAGGCTGTTGGCGTAGCAAACGCTGCCGTAGGAGTCGACCGCAGAGCGCAGCTGCTGGATGCTTCGGTCGGCAAGATCCCGGAGGGCTGGAGAGAGTTCGGACAAAACGGATCCATCAAGGTTTAGATTGGAACGAGGGCGAACCCATGGGATCGCCGCCGGATTGGCGCTAGAACTATAGCGCATGAGAACATACGGATTGGTGCTATGAGCCCGCCCGCCGCCGTGGCGATAATGCACGTTTGGCCTACACAGAAGCGAATGGTTTGCATGCCCGCCGAGGATTCCAGCAGTAGAGCCGGTCGAACGCCATGAAGTTCCAACAATTGCGTTATCTGGTCGCCGTCAACGAGAACGGTTTGAACATAACCGCTGCGGCGCGGCAGTTGCATACCTCGCAGCCAGGCGTGAGCCGCCAGCTCAAGCTGCTCGAGGAAGAACTGGGATTTCAGCTGTTCGAACGCGAGGGGCGCGCGCTGACGCGCACGACGGCGGCGGGCGAGGAAATCATCGCCCGCGCCGCGAGCATCCTTCGCGAGATGCACAACATTCGCCGCACGTCGGCCGAGCTGCGCAAGGCCGACGGGGGCACCCTCTCGATCGCCACGACGCACACCCAGGCCCGCTATGTGCTCCCCGAGGTCATCCGGGCCTTTCGCACGAAATATCCCAAGGTGCGCCTGCACCTGCACCAAGGGACGTCCGAACAAATCGCGGAGCTCGTGGCACGCGACCGCGTCGACTTCGCGATCGCGACCGGGTCCGATGAATTGTTCCCGCATCTGGTGCGCTTGCCCGTTTATCGCTGGCATCGGGCCGTCGTCGTGCCCCGTGGGCATCCCCTCGCCCTGGCGTCGGCCAAGGGCGGCAAATTGACGCTCAAGAAACTCGCCGAGTACCCCATCGTCACCTACGTCTTCAGCTTCTCGGGCCGATCCTCGCTGCCGGCCTTGTTCGAGACCGCGGGCCTCTCCTTGGACGTCGCCCTGACGGCGCGGGATTCGGACGTCATCAAGACCTATGTGCGCATCGGCCTCGGGGTCGGCATCCTCGCGAGCGTCGCCATCGATCCGGTGATCGACGCCGATCTCGTCGTGCTGGACGCC
>Ga0116231_10003300_pt1 | contig 33659 bp, 19 predicted proteins | sample S1TSphgellanicum_2_FD_89695 | JGI IMG/M metagenome (GOLD analysis project Ga0116231, IMG submission 89695) | Host-associated microbial communities from peat moss isolated from Minnesota, USA - S1T2_Fd - Sphagnum magellanicum MG | ecosystem: Host-associated > Plants > Peat moss > Unclassified... | reverse complement strand
TGTGCCAGTAGGCATCAAACCCACTGTGGAGAAGCTTTTTGATGTCCACAGGGAGCTAGATGGTTCAGAATTGGAACATTGTCTCCTAGGCTTGGATGTAGGTATGCCTTGCTCTCCATCATTCTTTGCCTCCTAGCTTGGTGCGTTTTTTGCTATTTGAACTGCTTCTCTGTGCTGTCATGGTGAGTTTCACTTGTTGAATGAACACTTATCTGCAGATAGGTGAAGAGTTGAACATTGGGAGGAATCTTGTGGTTAAGCCATTCCAAACATATCATGTTATTCCAAGCCAGGTGTGTACAAAACTCTTAACTTCTCTTGTCAGACACTTGAATTTGTGTTTCCACTTGCCACTCCAAAACAAAGATCCCTTGTGCAACCTGCATGGCCTTAGTGTATGGTCCAACACCAGCAGAGTCTTATGCATAGATCTTGTACTTATTATGAAAGTTACCAGAACTTTTGACTGTTGCAACAATGGCAGCTTCTGAATCTCAGGTGCTCTGTAGGAACCTATGTGACAGCTATCTTCTTATGTCTGTATGCCATTCCAATTCTCTCCCTCCTCCCCTTTGCACATCTTCCTTCAAGACTGGCCATAGAATTGCCTAAGGGACTACTATGTATAGCTACATTCCCTCCATGAACAATCTTCAACTGTACTATGTGTTTGCCAGTTGATTTATTTTTTCTCTGTATTCTGACAGTATTGAACCCTGGGTTGCAGAGAACTTATATTCTAGGTTCAATCTATGTGTTGCTTTGCAGGGTTATATTGTGTACTCTGTAAAGAACAAGTTGAAAAAAGAGTTCCTTGGCCTCCCATCGGAGAAAATAAAGGAGTTGAAATTGTCAGGTGTGCAGGTGGGTGAATTCAAAAAGAGCAGATTCCTCTAATGCACTCTCTCTTGTATTGCTGCAGTCTGGTTTATTAGAATTTTGTTATTGGTCTGTAGAAAGCACTTTTGATGTGCCACTAGTAGTGCCTTTCCACATATGAACTGCTGAACTGAACTTCTTTGTGGGATCTACAGATCACTGACACCATCAGAGTGCCTGAGGTTGCCTTCACTGGTGATACTACACCAGATTTCATTTTGGACAAGGCCAATAAAGATGTCTTGGAAGCTAAACTCCTTATCATGGAAGTTAGTGTCCCCATCCCCTATGCTGCAGTGGTTATTGAAACATAGGGTTTCAAAGAGGACAGTTCCATGAATGAGTAGAGTGTTAAGGACTGTTTGGATGGTTATGGTGCCTAGCTTCTGCTTTGCCTCCAACTGGCTCTTGTCTCTGTAGACACATTGTTTAACACATTGTGATCATTGTCATGTTACAAGAGAATGGGCCAATATGTCTTATTAAGTATGTACTGGTGGATGGCACAGGCTACATTTTTGGATGGGTCTGTTACTATTGAGCATGCACGAAACTATGGTCACACGCACTTGTTTGAGGTACTGATTCTTTGGTGGCTTATTTATGGCTTATTCCCAAGCAGTGATCATTTAGTTGGAACTTACCATGTCCTTTTATCCTCCCAAAGGGCTCTTTTTTTTTACTTGCAAGGGAGAATTGTGTGACATTGATTATAGAGTACAGGTCAAACTCTTTGGGTCTGTCTGTGCATCACACTTGTGACTTCATGAACTAATGCAGCCTGATGTGAGTTTTCCAGGTTTTAGCACATGCAGACCAATTTAAAAACAAGGCCATCCTTTTCATCCATTTTTCTGCTCGTTACAGCCGTGAGGTGATTTACTAGTGCGCCTGACATATGAAGGTGACTTAGTAATGGGGTAGTCGGTTTTCTTGATAATTGTTATCTTGGTGTGCTGTTTGGTAGCTCTCGCTGTTAGGTTACTATCTTTGATTTGGAAGGTGGTCCTCCTGTGGATAATGTGATCAATAGACTACATATCTTCAGCACTCTGCATCTTTAGGGCACTCACTTGTCAGAAGACAATCTATTGTGAAAGGGTTGAGCATGGATCTGACTAGTCAATTGGTGTATCAGGATATTATGAGAGCGATTGAGAATCTCCCACCTCCTTTGCATGGACGAGTGGTTGCTTTGACAGAGGGTTTTTGACTTTCAAGAAGTGGTAAGTGCACAATTGCCTGGATGAGTACTGGACCTTTGGTGCTGAAAAAGAGGCAGGCATTGCAGAGCACTTGAATGATCCGTAACCCCTACTCTCTTATGCACTGAAAGGTGTTGAATATGTCTTTCAACTATAGGAACTTGAATGTTTTTCCCCTTTAGAGTGGGAATCGGAGAGCTGATATGAATGCTAACTTTGTAAGGAACAAGGCACAGCATCTTCTGCTCATGCAGGCAGGTAATCTTGTTGTGTTAGAACTTTTGATTTTTGCTTTCACTTTCCACTTCTATATCAAATGACTTGGTCATCATCCTCAGCCCTATGCAGTCATATGTAGCTGCAAATTAATATGTAAGTGAGACTTTTTTAGAAATATGCAGGTAACTGGTTGCTAAACTTCTACTTAGTTAGATCCAAATTGTGTAATAGGTTTGCCCATGGAGTGGGGTCAGTACTCCTGTTCCACAAGCATCCAGTAAGGCCCCTTGTCTTATCACTGTAAGCATTTCTGAGTATTGGCACAACAGGTACTATGTAATCATGTAAGGGACCATGGGCCATGGTGTACGATGCTTACCAACATAGGTGATTTTTCTAATTCAAGGTTTGTTTTTTGGCTGCTCATAGACCACATAATTTTTACCCTAATCGCTTTAGTCTTGAAGGGTGGATATATGGTTCAACTTAAATACTTGAAAGTTGGCATGAATCCCTAATTCCTTAAATAATGCATTTATGTGCAAGTGAAATTTTAAGGTAATTTATGAACAATACAATTATTACAATATTACAAATGATATTTCATGTTATGATCATTGTGAATGTCCTTTTAATAATGCAGTAGACAATTGTGGCATCAAAGTGGAAATGTGATTAGATGTGTCGTTACTTTTATAAGTGAAATTGATGAAATTGAAAGCAATCCATAATTCCAAATAGAACTTCATGGTGGTTCCAAGGATGATTATGGTAGGAGCCAATGGATAAACCTTTTGTGTTAGATGACATTAGAAAACAAAGCAATGAAAAGACGAACAGTGTGTACGATTGCTTTTCAACCATGCTTTAGATGATAAAACATTGTTGTAAAAATTTGCATAAAGCAATGTGTTACTTCAAAATATTGGTGCTGAAGTTTGGGTGTTTTGCAAATAAGCTATGAGTTACATAAAACTTGAACTTGACTGTTCATTAAAATCTTACCCAAAATCAAATGTGTCTAGGAAACCAATATTGCCATTAGTTTTTTAAAATTGGTTTGAAAAAATATGTTAAAAAATCATGAATGGTCAACATTTGTTGACATTTTCTATATATAGATATTCCTAGGATTATTTTCAATGGTTATTGACACATTTTTCATCTTTACCTTGATGTTCAATGATTCCATGTCAATTCTATCATCTTCCACTATCCTTAAATATTGCAACCTCTTTATTTATTTGATTATTTCTTTAGCCACCTTGAATATATAATTAAATAACTCATTCAATGTTGCCAAATGTCATTTTTTCTTCTGTTTATGTTTCTTTTTTACCTCCAAAGCCTAGTTTGTATTATTACACCCAATGAAATTAGCAATGCACACATATCACAGAAGTATAGCAAGGTGTTACCAAGTTCAACATGTGACACAATGGAGTATCTACTCTTTTCAACAAAAAAATTTAAGTTATTTTTAATATTGAAAAAGGTCTTTCCATTGAGATTGTTCTATTATAATATATAGCTTTTTAATGTTTGTATTTTTTGTTTATTTTATTCACCTTAGAAAGGAAAATAGAACCATGGCCACATGAAATAAATGACATCTCCTATCAACTTGTAACATAAGATGTGTTTTTCACCACATGACTTCTTGCATTGTTTTAATAGAAGGAAATCTAATCATCAATATTACATGGCCCATTCATAATCATTATTTTAAGAATTGTCATTTGAAAAGGATATGAAGTACATGATTTTTTTTTGTTTTTTTTCTATGTTTTCTTACTACAAAAGGGATACAAGGTGAAAGAATTGTTTTCAGTCTTGACATTGTGTTTTTTTTGCAATAAAAGAATGCAAAATGTAACAAAAAATTTGGGTTTTTTTTTAGTATTTGTTTTTGCAATAATAGAACTTGGAGTTCCAATATTGTTTTTAGGTATTTTCTTTTTATGTTTCTTTGTAGTAATAAGAATAGAAGGTGCAAAAAAATTTGTTTCTTTTTCCATTCTTGCAAAAAAATTGATAATTTTTCTTATGCGAATGTAGATTTGTGACAACATGGTTGTTGGGAAAAGTTGTCGTTTACGTTGATTTGGGGAATGAAGGTCAAAAAGAGATGCAATTGCAACTTAGCAACATGTTGCTTCATCAAAATGAATGACTAATGAATAACATGTTGTTTCATTAGATGTAGTGCCAAGTGACTTGCAAATGTGTGTTAGAAAGGATGATCAAATAGAAGGAATTGATTATCCTATATAATGATATAGTTCAGTTAACATTATTTACTTTTGTTTTGAGTGCGTTGACAAAAATTGATAAGGTCAACACAATTCACCCAAATGATGACTCAATTGTTATAAGAAAAAATGATAATGTAGTTAACTTATACATTAGGTTAAAAAAATTTAAGCATCATTTGTTTTATATTTTTTTCACACCTTTTTTTAAAAATTCATGAAGCAAAATGTGAACATTTGGATCGAATCTTTCATCTCATACTTGTGTTGTTTGTTCTTGTAATTAAAAATCCAATCCATAAAACAAAAACCTCAACCTTCATTTTAAGGCATTGAAAACGTCCCACACAATGCTTATAAATGCATCAAAATGGATGAAGACTTGCAAACCTTCATTTGCACAACCTAATGTGTGTGTGCAAAGAAGGTGAAGATGACATTGGATGGCACCTATTGGGTGAAAAAGTGCAACAAAAAAATTCGGAAATAAGAAATCAACAATGTCATCAATTTCCATGGATTTGAAAAAGTTCATGCACGATATGCTATCATACCCACTCATTTTATTTTCCTTCCTTGGTTTAGGGTTTTTTTTAAATGTCCATGATAATTGCAAATTATGGGGTATTGTTTTAATGTAAAATTTATGGAACTAATAAAAATGAGTTTGTGATGACCATAATTCATTTATAATGAAAACATCACCACATTTATACCCACCACCATGTAAATAATGAAACAAAGGTGGTGGTAGCCTATAAAGAAAGACATGGGATGGGCAATGTGTATCACAGTATTAGAAAGGATTTTACCCTTAAATAGGAATTAAAATGTTAGTAAAATTATATGTAGTGAAATCTCATATGCACCCATGTGTGTGTAATGCATGTACAATACCCGCATGTGAGTCACAAATATAGGTGTTGATTTTGAGAACAAAAAAAAAGTTTGAACATGATGCAAATATTGTAATTTTGGATTAAGGCAACATTTAGTGGACCTTGAATCAAAGCCAAATGACTTTCATATGCACCTATATGTGAATATTGCCTTACAAAGAAGCATACTATGAATGAAATATTCGCATCTTAGAGATCGTTAAAGTTTTTCGAAATAATGATCCCAAAAAACAACTTGATTTTCAGAATGTTAAATATATGTGTCTTCAAGTGAAATTTTTGTTATTATATTGCATCGAAAAAAAATCTCCTTTGGTTTAGCATGTAATAATGCTAAGACTTATCTTTGTACATGTTGTCATGAAAACCCAAGGCACATTTTTTTAATGTTGATTGGTGATCAATACCTTGATGCTAATCCTATGGCACTCAATCTTTAAATAATTGCACCTAATTCATTGTGGAATTAATCCCACAAGTCATGATGATCGAAGCACCACCTTGTTGGTGGTGGCTAGTATTTGGATGTGGATGACCTCATATTTGAAACCAAATAGGCATTATTCATCAATTGTAAAGAAAAGGAGGCCTTCATGACCCAAATCTCCTCTCAAAAGGACATGCATTTACAAGAAGATGTTGTAAATAAAGTTTTCAAAAAGGATGATAATGTCTTCTTGGGTGGCCACAACTATGGGAACAAGTTAAACAAAAGGACCAAACCGTAAGTTAGTTGATTATGGGTTTTTAAGTTGCCTCATCCATATCATTTGGTATGTCAACTTTGGCGAAACAAGGTTCTAATCCAAGTTAAAATGATTCATGCGGACTACTTCAAATTGAACTAAATCTAAAGTTGTGAAGACTTTTATTCAACAACATGCCTCGATGAGGCTTGTATGTGGAAAATTATTCTTTTCAACAATCGATATGATGATTATCAATGTCCTAGATGGATTCCTAATGATTAGAATCTCCATTGGGAGTGAGGTTCCAGAGTGGAGTGACAAATTTGACGTCAAATGGTGGCTTTCCATTGTGTAAATTGTTAAGAAGTTCATTCAAGACAATGATTGGATTCTCTTCCTTTGTCCTTGGTACAAAAACTACTAAAATTTTCTTTAGGATTTTTGCATTAATTATATGTTCCAAAGGATTGTGAAAGATTAGATGGTAGTCAACCTTCTACCCTTCAATTTTGACAACAAGAGAACTTTACGATCTCTAGTTTGTGACGCACCCCCAAGCTGCTTAATGGATTCAAATGTGAGTCCAAACTAAAGACAGCGGAAAAGTAAGGAATTGGGGCACGTTCCCTGGCTCGCAACACTTTGAAGGGTAGAGGGGTGTGTTAGAGCTCCGGGATGGGACTAGGAAAAGTGATAAGCATCAACTATTCACATGGACCTACACAAAACCAACACAAGGTGGTTAATGCATAATTAGAGCACTTTTGGTGTTAGGACGAGCCACAGGCAACTCGAATTCACAAAACTCACCACGGCTCGGACTTTGGGGAAGCCGCCACCTTCCCCCTCATAGTATACTTTGTGCCTCTCCACGAGGCCCACATCCAAATGGCTTTTTGTCATGGGACTCCTGAAATTGCCAAAGTTGGGACTCCTGCCACTTTGGGGCCCCATAACTTTGTGTTCAGACCTCCAATTGAGATGAAGTCTGAAACAAAGTTGTAGCCCTTGTGGAGAGCTTTCCAACGGTATGTTGCACGCCACCTGCACGAATGTAAATCAAGGTGATTCTTGACTTTTAGTGGTCAAGAGTCAAACTGCCAATTTGACTCTCGGCCCTTCTTTTGGCCATAACTTGTGTTTTAGATGTCTAAATGGGTGATGCGAGCCCATTTTAGACATCTACGTTTCAATAACTTTTCAATGGTATGAAGAACTCCTCAAGCCATTGGGTTTTGACCCTTACAATCACTGTCTAAACATTCGGGAATCCACCGAGACTCTAACTCCCAACATGGGAGTTCACTTGGGAGTGTGAGGGTTCATTCCCTCACACTCTTTTGCACTCTTGGGGGCATGAGAATGCAACTCCTGGGCTTATTCTTGGCCCACACCCTTGCAAGCCCTTTTGCCTTAGTCACGAACTTAAGGCTAGGGTTGCAACAACAATGATTGGATTCTCTTCTTTTGTCCTTGGTATAAAAACTACTAAAATTTTCTTTAGGAATTTTGCACTAATTACAAATTCCAAAGGATTATGAAATATTGGATGGTAGTCAACCCTCTACCCCTCAATTTTGAAAATAGGAGAACTCTACGATCTCTAGTTTTGTGTTGTACAAAAAGTACATCAAAATTCAAACTTTCTAAATTTGTTAGGTATATAGACCCTATTGTTGATTCTCATGAGACGATGTTTTGTACAATTTGATCACTGAGGAAACCATGTCAAAGAAAAAACCAAAGAAGCTTGGAAAGGTGCAAGGGAAAAGTCCCCCACATTGATGTAAACCTTGATTGAAACCTATTGTTCGCTAAGGGGACACATCTTCAATATTGTTGTGCAAGCAAGTTTTTCATCTATTATAGACTTGTTCAAAACATAGATTTTTTGCTTCATGTTACACCTTCTTTTGAGCTTTGTTGGTTTCATTAGGCCTTGCTCATAAAATCTATAATGAAAACAACAATGGATTGTGGAAGGAACTATTTTGGGATGGAAAACAATTGAAATTTCTATGAGTATGTAAATGCACTGATATCCTCATAAATGTGAAAAGTTTAATCATTAGAATCAAGAGTAAACCACCATTAATTGATGGCTCCTTGCTACATGGTAAATTAGAGTGCACGTTGGTGTGAAATCCTTACATTCTAGCATGTCAGTTTTTAAAAACCTTTGATTGTGCATGGTAAACTTTGCAATACTCATAAAAGCCTTTGTTAATGCCAACTATGAATTTGAAAAAATGTGTAATACTAGCATGTTAGGTCTAGGCCATTGAACATCAATTGTAATACCTCCATCAAGTTTATGTTATATCATAATTTTACTAATAAGGTATTGATTATAACTTTTTTTAAACTTGACACATAATACCATATTTTACATTTTGTTTTGAGTTTTAAAGTGGTATTTAGTAATATTTCATTTACAAACATATCTTCCACACCAACTGAAAAATCACACCATTGTCATTTTGTATCCATAAATAAATTTCATAGGGCACTAGTATGGGTCACTTTTAACACATTTTAAACTTAGTTGGATGTCATTCTTTAAAAACTTAAAGTATTTTCCCATGTGAACAAAATTCAGTAGATCTATTACAACCCAAATAAATGCTCTTTGGATAGGGGTCCAAATGACATTTAACAAGCAAATGTGTTTTTTTTGCGTTTAGGACTATTGTTCCTTTTGGGGTCTTTTTGCCAAAAAAACATGTTTTCATAAAAAAGAATTTTCAAATAAAATATTTTGAAACTTTTTATATTGTATTTATAATTGTCCCAATATGTCATTTTTTTTACATTCAATTTTGAATAAATATAAATTTTTGAAAATGTACATTTTTTTCCAAATTTTGTGTTTCATTTTGAAAATCTAAATGTTTTTAAAATGTGTCTAATAGTGCCCTATTATTACAAAACCATTGAGGGAAAAAAAATTTGTATTATGAAAATTAAAGGGCCATTTTGTGAACGTAGTGTTATTGAATGAAGTTTTTAAAGATCCTTTGTTGAAACCAAACTTTGAAATTCAAAGATTTTTTGATTCATTTTAGATTTTTTAATATCCATATCATTCAATAAGTATAACTTTCCATGATTCACATGCTTTTAAAGTATCACCACATAGACAAATGTATTAAGAATTGTAGAAAAGTTGATGTTTTAACATCAATTTTAGCTCAATTTGAACTCATCCACACCCATAGTCATTGTTAGTGGATGGGCTAAAAAATTGATCAAAAGATGCATCTAATTTATATTGATATGAATACCCCAATTTCTCTTTATACAAGTAATTATAACTATAACATTATCATACATGTATGAGATATTTGTTTTGTAGGGCAATATTTTGATGTTTATAGTATATTACCATAATACCACATAAAATAGGGGCTTGCATCCTAGACTTTGTACTTGAGTTATATTGACAATTTATATTTTTGTGTTCAAATTTCATTAACTAAGTAGGTAAGTACAGATAGCTGGGTATGTAGCCTTGTAGATAGATAGGTACACTAGGTAGGTGGGTAGAAAAAGGAACCCTGAAAAATGAAGTTGATTTGACAAGTTGGCAATGTAGCACTCCCGATGCCAACTTGATGATTTGACAATGTGGAGTTCACCATGTATCACTTGAGATGTGGAGTCAACAATTTTGCACCTTGGACTGGAGACCTAGCATTTTGACAAAGTGAACTTGACAAATAAGAAATGGGAACTTGACAAAATAGCACAATTGCAAAAGTAAACTATACCTATCATTTTGACAAAGTAAACTTGGCAAAATAAGTGACCATTTGGTATTCCATTCCCACCATCAGGCTTCACCCTAGACATATTTTTCATTATTAGATCTTTTGCAACAGGCCTACAACTGCTTAGCATTCATCAGTTTGACAATTGTGTGTTCCTGATATTTGATGAATCTTTCTGTTAATTATGCAGTATGTAATTCATGCGAACTGTGATTGCTTGTGCCTTCTTTGTCATTTACTTGTTTTGTAACATGTTTCATTAGCATCGCATCAAAATCTAATTCTTGAGAGAAGACATGGAATGATTCGAAAAATGTAATTGTATCTTCCCATGTTTCCCTGTTTTGAGCTTTGCTATTTCCTGATCCAAACAACCTAGGTCTATGGTGGGTATATTGACATGGTGAATACCTTCTTATCTTGTACGTATTGAAGGCCACAAATACAACAAATATGCACATACTCCAGACATAAATCCAGAGACTTAGGCCAAACCCTAAAATGGGGCAATTGGATGAATTCTTTGAGTTGATCAGTGATGAAAGAGAATGAAATAGATCCATAGATATATCTTTTTTCTTATATGAATTTCATAAACATTTGTTTATTTTCTTTGTGGAAGTTTTATATTCATAAGTATCCAAACCTATCTTCCTTTGCTGGTCAATTGAAGCATGTAGTATATATGATTCCTCATATCCGGGGCTTTTGGAAGAAACATATTTCGTGACCTTGCCTTGTTCTTAACAAGCAGCAAAGCAATGGAGAGATGTCTAGACCATCCATGTGGATGTATTCATGGATGAACACTAGTTTGTCCTGAAATAAAGATACTCCATATTGGATACTTAGATCAGCTGTCTCATAGCCCATATTTTTTTCCTCTTAAACATGCATAAGTCTTTCTGATTTTCACAAATTAGAAATACAAATCTGTTTTTGACAATTTATCCTGAGCATTTGTTCTGGCCTGGCAATTACATACTTCGAAAGCCACTTACCTTTGGTATGAAGTTGTAGGTAACTTCATCTAACTAATCTCTCACTCTCTCCCAGGGTGTAAGGGATGCAAAAGTATTCTGATGGAATTGGTGTCAACATTATATGCTAATTGAATCACAGAGACCATCCATGCTACCAACAATATTACCATTAGTTTCTTATCTAGCCTGCACGGGCATGATCCCTTGTTACTCAACATTACAGCAACCATTACCAATAGCAATCAGGACCAAGCATAGAGAAGGGTAATCAGTTCTGGTGCCTGGGAAGAAAATCCAGATTTTTACAAATTTAACCTAATTTAAAGTCATTTAAGCCACATATCCATACCAAAAATTTATGAGGAGCCCAAATGGATAAAAACACAATTTCTTCTAATTCCTTAAACATGGAAGTTCCAACTCTTCAATTTGAGTACATTGAGGTGAGAAACCTCAATGTACTTTTTCCACTCATTTTGGCTTGCATTTACACCACTTTAATTGGTCTTTGATCCATGAAGCTCTTGCAACAATACAGGCTCTAGTAAAAGATGACCAAAATTTTGGGATCCTAATCAGGAAAAAATTTCAATCTCTAAGCAACATGATCATGAGCAGAATGTGGCCTGATCAGAAACCCCAGATTCATAGATGTGAGGCCTTGTTGAAGCCTGATGCTTTGTCCCCTTGATTGGGCATTGTATTTGAGCAACTAAGAATGTATTACCCATGTACATTGCCATGAATGGCCAAAGGAGAAAATCCTGAGTTCATAGATCAGTGCTAAATTTACTTCAGAATGCCTAAAGACTCTGAGAAAAAAACTCCTGGAGCAAGTATCAATCAAGCTGTCCAGCAAGCTAAAGTGTGTCACCAGGGCTTGTTCAAGAACTCAACGTTTAGAGTATTGAGGGGCCTTTCGTGCTTTATGCAGACCATATTTCTTCCTCTCCACTTTTCGTGAATCTCGAGTGAGAAGCCCCTGTTTCTTAAGTGGATCACGGTTTGCCTGATTGGCCACAATTAGTGCCCGTGCTATTCCTAACAAGATAGCCTGAGCTTGAGCTGACAACCCACCCCCTTCTGCCCTCACTATGACGTCGTACTTGCTCTCATAACCTAGACTGGCCAGTGGATATTTCACATACTGAAGCCAAACCGGATTGCCCTGCAGATAATCCTGCACACCATCCAAACATATTAGGTTTTAGGGGTGCAATTCTCCACCTCCTACCCCATTTGCAATCCATCAAATGTGTCGTTGCAGCACTTAACCAATCTCTGTATCTGATATGTTTTCCTCAGCTTTAGGTCGGGATGGAGCATGATCTCTAGATTTAACCCTGCTTGGTTTCCTCTGTCGGCTAATCTTTCATCTCATGGATGGCCTGTTCAGTCTTCGTTTCCTCTTTTATGCACATATCTAGTGCTCACAGGCACATGTAATTCATCCCTCAAGTCAAAACGTGCTACTTCAAAAGCTATAGCCACCACCACAAACTCATGATCGCTTGCTCGAAGAGTGAGAGAGGCATCACCCAGAAGAAGGGGAGGGAAAAAAAAGAAAGATAACAAAGCAAACAAAAGAACCTGTGCAGTCCGATTGTTGATGATGATCTGACCCGTGCCATCGATAAGCACCACACGCGCCACCGCCGTCTTACGCCTCCCAGTACCTATCAACCGCTGCGCCGCAAAACCCCCAGGCAATATTTGCCGTACCCACTGCTCCAAACTCCCTTCTCCCTCCTCCGTTATAGCTGGCGCAGCAGCAGCAGCAGAAGCCATAGCTAAACCCACGACCGACTGCGCCTTCCTCATTCTAAGAGGCGCATTGACAACACAGGGCCGAAGAGAAACACCACTCAAAAACGAGCGCTTGGCAACAGCAGCAGAGGAGGAAGTGAAGCAAGTCATGTTGGTCTCTTGAAGGGAGAGGGAAGCGAACGGGACAGAGAGAGCCAGAGCGTGGCCGGCCATGGCGACTGCCACAATTCCAACAGCAAATGCTTTGAAACAGAGGCAAGAATCGAAAGATGGGCGAGAATCAAAGAGGCGTGGCGCGAGGGAGAGAAAGGACGGAGAGGAAGCAAGCGGGTCGAAAACCCTCGGTTCTCTTTCTCCTTATTGTGGATAAGGCGCTTCCCAACCGGTTATAACTGGCGGATCTGAGGCTGCATATCAGCCCTTAAGTAACCGGATGATACAAGCTTTGACTAATTGTCTTCTTGGTTTATGAAGATGGCACCTTATCATGCGGTGAAATAGGGCTAACTTAGCGTCCCAAGGATGGGACTTTACATGAAAGGTTCCACATCTTGGGCCTTTACAGGTTGTGAGGTGGCACTTTACACAAAAGGTTTTCAAATCTTTGGGACCTTGGGGCTTTACCCTACACTTATCCTACATAAATCATCCAAATTTGAATCTATGGTAAGCATTAAGGCTCAAATCATGCAATAGACTTGTTCTTAGGAAAACAAACAAAAAAACAAAGCATAGAGAAAAAAAACATGCACAACTCCTTTCCCTTCAACAATCCTCTCTCCAACATTTCTCTAGCTTGTTCAAATTAGAAAAAACAAGAAAACAAAAAACAATCAAGGACACACACACAAAGTTGCTAGTAGTTGAATCGTGAAAGTCATTGTGATTTCTTCTTCTTTAGGCCAAGAGGTTGTTTGGAACTTCTTTTACTTCAAACATCTAGTTCCAAAACACCCATTTCATGCATCAAACTCCAAGAGCACAATTCTCCTTCTCCATCACATTTGTGCAAATAGAAAAAAAGTAACACCAAAACCCAATCTCTATACATCAAATTCCCAAGGACTTATAAATCTTTCTTTATTTTCTATCACATCTATGTAGAATGTAGACAAAACAGTTCCAAAACCAATTTCTCATGCATTAGATTTCTAAAAGCATAAATCTTTTTTTCTCCATGACATGTGTGCAAATGAAAACAAACTTCATTACAAAGACAAGCCACAAAAAAGATCTTACAACCTAATTTGCATAACACAACCCTTCTCATGTTTCTCATTGGATTTGCAAGCCTTGGCATTGCCAATTTTAATTTCAAGACTACAAGCAAATGACACGCCCCCAAGCTCCTTGATAGACTCAAAGGTGAGTTTGAAATGAAAACAACGGAAGAACAAAGAGTTAGGGCACATTCCTTGGCTCGTAGAATTTTGGGGGTAAAAGGGCGTGCTAGAGCTCCGAGATTGGACTAAGAAGAATGATAAGCAACTTATTATTCACACAGACCTGCATAAAACTAAACAACAAGTTGGTTAGTGCATAGTTGGACCACTTTTGGTGCAAGACGAGCCACGGGTAAACTCGAACTCACAAGACTCATCATGGCCCGGACTTGGGGAAAACCACCACCTTCCCCCTTATAGTATATTATGTGCCTTTACACGAAACCCACATCCAAATGGCATTTTGTCCCAAGATTCCCAAATGGGAGTCTTGAAATTCCCAAAGTTAGGACTTCCACGACTTTGAAGCCCCATAACTTTTTTTTCATACCTCCGATTGAGATGATGTTTAAAGCAAAGTTGTAACCCTCGTCGAGAACTTTCCAACGATATGTTGCACACCACCTACACGCAAGGAAATCGGGTCGATTCTTGACTTTTAGTGGTCGGAAGTCAAATTGCCAATTTGATTCCTGGACTTTCTTTTGGCCATAACTTGTGTTTCAGATGTCCAAATGGTAATGCGAGCCCATTTTAGACATCTACATTTCAATAGCTTTCCAAGGATATAAATAACTCCTCAATCCAATGGGTTTTGACCCTTGCAATCGCTCCTTGAAGATTCGGGAGTCCATCGGGACTCCAACTCCCTAAGTGGGAGCTCACTTGGGAGTGTGAAGACTCATTCTCTCACACCTCTTGCATTCCCAGGAGTATAAGATGTGCTTTTCAGGCCTCCCCCTTGTCTCGCACTCTTGCAAGCCCTTGCCTTGGTCACAAGCCCAAAGCTAAGGTTGCGACACAAAAGCCTTCATGTGCAAGAAACAAGACACAATAGAAGTCTAGTCAAGCAAACACTTCAAAGCTTGATCTCCAAATCTCATTTACAAGCAAGCAAGTAGATTGGAACAAAGTTTAAGAACTACACAATAGTTGTAAATTTCACATTTCATTAAAAAGAATGATAAGATGCATTTCACAAGATTACAAAAACAAATTCAATTCTTCAAATTACAACCTAAATTTCAGATTTTTAGCTTTAGTAAATTACTTGAAAATGTAGGGCTTTAGATTCCAAAGACAAATAAACACACACATATATTTTTTCCCACATATCTCCAAATAACAACCAGAAATAAAGTAAAATACACATTTAGTTTTTCACAAATTATAATCAATACAAACACAAAAAACAATTGTGGCTCCTTGCTTCTCAAACAACTAAATTTTCAATAGACCAGATTGTAACTAGCAAAAAAACACACCAAAATTTCAACAAACCTCCAATCGGTCTTCCAAATAACAAAAACCCAAAATGGCAACCCACAACAAGACCTTTGCAAAACCCATGACACAATACGAAAAGTGGGTGACATAGGTTTGGGATGAAATTTGATTTTTCCTTCATTGTTTTCTCCTTCAACTTAGTCTTGTCATTACTTGTTTGTATCATCATTAGTTTGGGCTAAACCTAAGGTTTTGGTCTTGAGTTTTGTTAACTATAAGGACAATTTTTAATATCTTCCTAAAATATTGTATATGAAATTACAAGCTTGGTAAGTTGATTTTAATTCTCACAATTTTGAACTGGCACAATCAACAAACCAACCACCCATTGTCTCTTGCATTTATAATTCATCCCAATGTGAAGTTATTGTTTATGTCTCTTTGTTCTTCCTTTCCCCTTTTGCTAGGTGCTTTGGTTAATAAAGCTTGCCAAGGTTTCATCATATTGTAAATAATGCTAGGTCTATGAACAAATAATGTTCACTTATATCATGATTAGCCATAACTAATCCCACAACCAATATTTTTTATCCATTACATTTCAAAATAATGTAAATTGAGGATAACTATCCTAAAAACAACATACACTTTCAATAGCTGACCTTGGTTAGTACATATCACGAATGAAACATTTAATTAGTTTGTAGATGAATCAACTCAATGGTGAGATATAATTTGTTCATCCTCTCAAAACAACTTATGAAAATTTGAACAAAAACCTCAAATTTATAACCTTTGCAAAAAATTAATATAGACAATCATATGGTCATTGAATCCATGTCATGGATCTTGAAAAACCTAAGGAAATAATGATCATAGAACCACTCCAAATAAATGGTCTTGGATTTTGAACAAGGCAAAATTGCATCAATGTGAACTAATATGATTTTGTTCAATGCATTTAAAGAAAGAACAATTCTTGTGTAATGTAATACCCTTCGGGTGTGAAATTCCTTAAAATAAAAGGCCTAAGAAAAGTGTAGTTAAACTTACAACACCCCCCCAGCCCTCCCCCCCCCCAGCCCCACCTTTCCTTGGTGTTATAAAACATTAGATGAATCATGAATTAAACATTTATAGATCATGAAATATCAATGTATGTGTAAATCATTAGATGATCGCCTCTATAGGTGCAAAGGCACCTCACACATAATAAGTGTAAGGTGCTTTAAAAGGTTATTCTTCTATATTTCGTGAAGCACATGAAAAAAGGGTATTTTTTAATGCAATGAAATAATAGAGAATTTTTTAAAATTTTATTAAGATTTAAAATATTTAAAATATACTCTAGGCATATTTTCACAATTTAATTCTTGGCAACCTATTTACATTAAAGTGAATTATAAAATTTATGTTTTTCATTAAGTTGAATCTATATTTTTTGCATATAATTTGAAAAATTGGACGTAATGTCCCTTGGGTAAGGTGTCTTTGTGCTTGCACCTAACATAGTGAAGGAATTATTCATGGATATGAAATGGTCTTTTCAAACACACACGAAAAAAGCAACATAATCCTACAATTATGGCAAACGCTAAGAAAAACACTCTAATAATTGTTTTCTTCCATGATAGATTAGGTGTTGTGAGACATTGAAAAGGAAATCTTAATATCTTGTGCACCTTTGCACAAATTGTTCACACTTGCAAACATATCTATAATATGAAACATTTCATCCAAACAACAAGAGGACATTAAAATCCTCCCACCTATTTCAAACTCGTTCCAAATTAAAGTGCAAATGACACTTTCTCACTTCCACTCCCAAAACAAAACAACATCATACACACAATTCTCGACCTTAATTAGTGCACAAGTGTGAAATAAGCAAAAAAACAAACAAGAATGTCTTCACATGTGACCAAGATGGTGTCTCCACGAGTCACCCACACCTTTGTCCCAACAACTTTGAGCCAAAATTATACCCCTATAAGATTGCAATGGTGCATAGGGTTTTCCTGATGGGTAAAACAAACAAACAACACAAGTAATGTGCCAACCAAGGTTGCAAGATCTAAAATGTATGGAAATGTGTTAAGGTTTGTGAATCCCACAACATGATTTGAATTCATGTGTGAAAATATCTAAATTCTTGTTTAAAACTCGCACATGCAAAGAACATGCAACATTTGAGTATTAATTCACTAAGGCAACATTTTAAACAATCCACAAAATCAATTCAAAAAATCTCATTGGCCACAATTTTTAACTTCACACTTAGGCACAAGATATGAGGCTATTACAACATTCCTTGAAGAGAACCCTTCAAAATAATTCATGGCTCTCATTCTAATAATCTCATTGATCACCTAAGCTTTTTTTCATAGCTAGGCACAAGCCTATTCCAAAGACCATGTATATTTGTGTATATTTTTTCACTCTAACTAATATTGTTTGTATGAAGGTTGGGTTCAAAACAGCCAATGAATTTTGCTTCATAGTCTTTGGGGCATTTTTTCACCTGTGAAGTTTTGCACAAAGGGAAATTTTTAAAAAGAAATTGGTTGCAGATTCCATATTTTGTGGGGAAAAAATCACCAAATTTCACAAAAAGAAAAATCACCACATTGCGACTCGCATTTTAGTGGGGGCATTTTATTTAGCATTTTTTCACATTTTGGAAAGGTTCTATAGAAACATGTATCATAGTAGTACCTTTACCATTTCAGCATAAATTAAATCATTTTTCATTTTGCCGAACTTTTGAAATTTTATTTATTACTTGTGCCGTAATTTGAATTTGAATAAAATAGTATCATTGTTCGGAAACAGTCTTGCTTGTCTAGACTGTTCATAGCACTGAGAATGGAAGTGTTTATTATTTTATATAACCATTACTGCCAAAAAAATTCAGAATTGAAAAATCAAGTGCTGAAGTTAAGATTTAAAATTTAATTAATAATTTGACAGTCTATTGCCGAAATGATAAAGGTACTACAATAATCATTTAATGCTAAATCCCTCTTGGGATGCTCACAACTGATGCAACATCATAAAATTGGGAGGAAAAAAAAAAACAAGAGAGAGAGACAAAGAAAGAAGAAGGGATGGAGAAAGTTGCACCAAATTTCTCTAAATGGTCCAATGGTGTAGGGGAGGTTCCCGTCCGAGTGGGTTCTCATGAGTATGGGAACCTCCATGTACGCAAATAAATAAATAAAAATCTCTTCTTTTTCTTTCCTCCATTTTTTCTTTCTTGTTTTTTCGAATTTTCCTGATCTGTCCCATCGAAAAAAATCTTTCTGTAGGAACATGGGAACATAGAAATATAGCAGGATCTCTCCCCACAGCATAACTCCCTAGGGATCTTCTGGTGGGGGAGATCCCTCAAAATACAAAGAGAAATAAAAGGAGAGGTTTTTACGAAATAATAAAAGTAATGAAAAAAAGGGGAAATTCAGCTAATTAAGTTAATAATTGTCGATCGTCGATCCCCTAGGCAGTGTCACCAACAGAAATGCGACACGTAGCAGGCGGCGGTTATCCGGGGCTGGATGCCTGGGCCCCAGAAACCGGCAGTTTCGGAACCTGCCGGTGATACCGGTCCAAGCACGAAGCGTTAGACGCCGCACCCCCGCGCGCACAGGACAGCCTTTGCGCTCCCCACCTCCCTCCTCCTCCGTCTCCCCATCTCAAAATTCTCTCCTTTCATTCACTCGCCTGCTGTGCTTTCCTACAATCATGCAGAAGCAGGTAAAATGGTGCGCAGCATTTCGATTGCTCTCCAAACTGTCGTGGGTTCTTTGTAGGATTGTTAGGAAGAGCTCTGTTTCTTCAGTCTAAATTATTTTCCCTTTTTTTCGTTTCTCGATCAATCTTGGGGTTCAGCGATCCGACGTGGTGGGACGAACCAACTTCCTATTTTCCGTTCTGTGAAATTGAATTCCCTCGCTTCTGCAACACTAATTGTATTCACATTATGTAATGCAGGTAAGATTGATGAGTCCCGTCTGATGATCTTGCGAAGTCTTAAATGTTGGAGGTGTCTTCTGGTAGAATTCAAGCTTTTGTATGTGTGTATGTGTGTGTGTGTGTGTGTGTGTGTGTGTGTGTGTACCCCCTTTTTTAATTGTGTGTTTGTTTTAATCTACTTTCGTTTCAGTTTGTAGAGACAAAGATTTCGTTTCTATTATTCAGTCGAGCCTGCTGTGTCGTATCCGATGTCTTGATAGTCTCGAGGCCTTATAGGATGGTCTCATCGTAGCATGCTTTAATTCCTCATCGATAGAAAATTCCGAAGTTTCAGTAATTATGCTTGCTCACTTGCTTTTCTATCTCCAATAGTTCACAAACTTGCACCTTGTTGAGTCGCACAATTTTTTGGATTGTAGCGGATCACGTTGCGAGAGAGGGTGCAGAAGACTGTTCTAATTATTCTCTGTAACTGCAGTCGGTGTACTCGTTTCTTTCTCGGTCTCTGCATTACTTTTAAGATTTCAAAGAAAATTTTGTCGTCGTCGTCGTCGTCAGTCGCGTTCCGGGAATTTTTGTAAAGGAGTTTCCTTCTCCCTCTTTTCTCATCGGTTCTTTAGTTGGAACCTCGGAGAACAGAGAATTTAGCAAACAGAGAACGGATCCGTCTTGGGCCCTTGAGATTAGGCCCGTCGGTCTCTCGACTTTTCATGCATAATCCATCAATGATCCAGCTGGACATCAAGGAGATCTCTTTATAAACCATGACGATTCGCACTAATATCTTGTAGGGTTGAAGTTTTTCTTGCTTGCTTGTTTGGTAACTAAAAGCGTGCTCATGATTCCTCGGGAAATAGCTCTTCTACACTGTCTGGTTGCGCATCTTGTTCAATAACTTTTGTTGAAGTCAGTCAGCACGGAAACTTGACAGATTTGTGGGCTCTCTCTCTCTAGACTTACTTTGTCTCTGAAAGACTTCTTCCAAAACCATGACAGTTGTGTCGTTGCAGGAGGCATCATCTGCCAATTTGTCCACTTCTTGCATTGCAACATGCAGTTTAAGCATCTTGTAACATTGGTCTCGACTCACGAATTTTGCCTCAAGGACTTGAAAAACTTCTCCTATTTTTTGTGTTTGCACATCGTTCTGAAATTTTTCCAGATTTGTGAAGGTTGTCAGTTTTTTCTGTCCCTGCACTTCCACTAGGCTTTCAGAGTCCATGCTCCCAGAAGCACTAATCCTCGAGACTATAAAACCGGAAGTCTGCTTGGTGGACGACCTGGTACCAGCCTATACCAAATCCCCATTCTTGTTTGCATTCTCATAACAATCTCATAAGTGTGTTTCCCGTCTTGTTGCTAGGGCTCATCATATTGCTACTCCAGTTTTGCAACAGTGATATGAACTTGGTCATGGTTTTGCTTCACTCCTAGTTTTATGTTGTGATTCATAGATACAAATCTCAACAAACTGCTCACTTGCTCCATCTGGAGTTTTGTAAGCACCAAGAGGTTATGAGTCTCTAGTCTCTTGCTACCCTGTCAAAAGGCCACGATCAGCTCTCAGTTGTTGCACACCTCAACTTCATTGAGTTTGCAAGCATAGTCTGCCCATGTGTGTAATCAATGGTTTCTTGTGGGGGGTTTTTCCTTCTGGTTGCAGATTGTAAACAGCCTGAATTGGTGGAGTTATTAGGCTAACAGCTGAAGAGATTCTCTGAGTACACATGCAAAATTTCACAAAGTTGATGCCAGCAAAGCTCCCAACAGTCTTGCTGCTAGGGTTTGGGGGCGTTCACCAGAGCTGGTGGAGGAGCTCAAGGTTGTTTTGGACAGTGATGAGATAGAGATTTTGAAACAGAGAGAAGAGCAATGGATGCTTTGTCAACAGAGTGTCCCTGGATGCATAGACAACAGCTGCCAGAAATGGCACCTAGAAGCATGCTTGTGCAGTGGGGTGGAATAGATTACCTAGAACAGCAGCAGCAGCAGCAGCACCAACACCAACAGCAGCTTCAATACCACAATAGTAAAATGTCAGCTATGGAGACATCTGGCAATATGTTCATGCGGTCAGGCAATGGGCTTCCTGCAGCTACCACTGAAGGACCTCAGCATTTTAAACCCTTGCCATGGGGTGGAGGTCAGTCTATGATGCATCACTCTGGCTGTGACTTTGTTGTTTCTGAGGGAAACAATGCTATGCGGGGCCTGACAGCAGACTCACGTAGTCATCTTCAAAGCCACAATGAGGGCTGGGGCCCTGAAGGCATGGATTGCAACTTGCGTGGCAATCCTAACCTCAAATCAGCATTTAGGAGCAATGTGCTTCCTACACACATGCATCGAGAGTGTTTCAACCAATCTGAGATTTCTCCTCAATTTTACACCATGCCACAGTGTCCTTCCAACTTGGGAGCCAATGGCCTGCACTCATTGGCCGAAGGGGGATCAAAGGCTTTGCATTTTCTGGGATCAATTTCAACTAATGTAGATGGAAGGCATCCTTGTATTCAGCAAGGGCCTGAAGTGGAGAAGTCAAAGACTCAAAACATTCAAGACCTGATCCATGCATTACAGACAGGAGGTAGTCGCTCCAAAATGGAAGCTGCAATCACAGTAAGATCACTGGCTGCATCACATAATCTTCACCAAGTTGCTTTGATAGCTGCTGGTGGTATCTGTCCTCTGGTTGAGCTTTTGAGCTATGAAGCAGGTGAGACACACTGGCCTCCAGAGATGAGAGAAAAAGCCATGATTACAGTGCGAGCTGAGGCCGCACTTGCTCTTGCTAGTCTTTCTGTCAGCAATGATGATAACAAGAGCGCTATTGGTGCTGCTGGTGCTATTCCATTGCTTTGTGACCTCATTCAGTAAGCCTCTGTTCTCTATGGTTAATGCAAAGAACACAACTCCATGCTAAATCTCTTCTTGTCAGTTGCCACTTGTGCAAATCCATGCTTTCTCATTTTCATGTATGTGGTTCTTCTAGCCTTTGCATTTATAAACAGTTGATAGCAAATATCACAAGACCTAACATAGACTGAACCCACATAGTGATTGACTGACCTAAAGGTTTGATGAGGAAAGTTACAATCCAGCAGTGGCAAGCTACCATAAGCAGGAAATGGCACCTTTTCTCGTCCTAGCCAGAGATGCGGGTGTGGGAGCCCTGTCCTGCCTTTCCAAGAATGAAAAGAACAAAGAAGCCATACTCGCAGCACAAGCTGTTCCAGTTCTGGTGCATATGGTTGATCATGGGACGAGCTTTGGCAGGTACATTAAGGTCTACATGTAGTCAAATGTTCTAGTGAAAGATGCATTGGGGATGAATGGGCAGAGAGGGGGAGAAAGTGAAATAAGATTTCACTTATTATTTGTGTTCTCCAGTTTCTCTGAGTACCTCAAGCTTTTGAAAGTCAAGATTCAGGGGCAATGATTAAACTCTTTATGGAAGTAGAGAGAGAGAGAGAAAAAAAGTACAGGAAGTCTGTTTGTTCATCTAGAGACTGTTTGTTCAACTGACAGAGCAGCTGCCGCTAACGTGCTAGCCAAACTCACTACTGGAGACAATGTACAAAACAAAGTTGTGGTTGGAAAGGAGGGAGCCATACCTGCTTTGCTTCGTCTGATTAAGCATGGATCACCCAAAGCTAGAGAAACTGCTGCTGAAGCCTTGGCCAACCTTGCTCTGTATGACTGGAACAAAGCTAAAATCATACAAGAGGGAGGCATAGATTGTTTATCAAAGATGGTAGAAGGTGGTGCATTGCAGCCAGAAAAAGATGCTGCAGCTGCAGCACTGAATGTCCTCAAGGGCTCTTTGGAATCACCTTCAAAACCTCAGAATGGTACAGATGAAAAGTCTCTATCATCTGCTGATACCAAGCAGGAGACATCAGAAGAAAGGCAGCAGCCTAAGCCAGATGATGAGACACCTGGATTGAAGGCCAGGCAGCCAAAAAGAGTTGCAGCTGGGGAAGAGCATTTGCAGTCCAGCATTGTTAAGGGTTTTGCAAATTCACAGAGTCATGACAGCATGTCTGTCCTGCGAACAAACTTCAGTGGGATCAATCCACTCTTGCCTGCCATGCAAACAATAGTTACATCTGAGCTCACATCCTCTCTCGCACCACCTCTTGTGGGGCAGCCCTCTATTCAAGCTGATGCAGTACCTGGATCTTGTCCAAAGGGAGTTTCACCAGTTATGCCAGGGAGGAAGAGACTAAAAATGACACTACCAGACATGGATGCTCGAAGTGCACAACTGACAAAAGAACCTGGCAACCAAACCTGTTTCCATACTAATGTGGAGCCAATGTCATACTCTGTTGACAAGAGGGGCTCTGCTCCTGGTTCCTGGTTAAGGTATAGAGGGGGCCAACATCAAGCCCATCAAAGTTTTCATCCCACAGGTTATAGTCACCAAGACAGACAAAACATGAGGGATCAATCCAGGCAATGTGCAGAGGGCGACCAACCTGCTGCAGGAGGTATATTGGCCCTTGTTGATGCGCTTTCTTCGCTAAATCCAGGTGCTCAAGAATTCTCTGCTTTGGCATTGATGCTCCTGGCCTCACAGGGAGGCTTTGAAGTGAAAACAGCTATTGCAGATGCAGGTGCTCCCTCCTGTTTATTCCTTGAGATGTTTATGAGTTTTGCGATCATCTGTTGTGTGGATCTTGGTGGCAATGTTAGATGTTGTGGAATTCAGTATGTGTGCTGAATGTTTCATGTCAAGTGACTGACTGATATTGTGATAACCCAATATCCTGCAGGTGCTCTCCCTCCACTTGTGGCAATGGTTGACAACTCCACTTCCCCAATGATCAGAGAATCAGCAGCAGCAGCCATTGCAAAGCTTGTTTCATGTCACCCTGTTAACCGAGCAGCAGTGGTAAGATGTGGAGGTGTGAGGGCTATGGTGAACATGGCTAAATGGTCAGCTACATTTGTGAATGGGCCTGCCAGCGGAGGTAGCTTGGGGGCAAGAACACAAGCAGCAGCAATCGTTGCAGTTCTAAATATTTCAGAGGTGCTGGACAGGCAAAGCATGGGGATGGGATTAAAGGATGCCCTCCCCATTTTGGGACATATGCTGGAAAGTGAGAATCTTGAGGAAATTGGAGCAGGGGTTGGTGGCCTTCAGGCTTTGGGTCTCTCTCTTGGTATTGAGCCAGATATCACACTCACAGAAGATGGAGACCAGGCACAATATGAGTGGCCTAAACCTAGAAAGTTTGAGGTTGTGGCAGTTGAAATGATTACAGCACTTTTAGACCTTGGGAGGGGCAGTTCTGAGGAAGCCAAACTTGCAGCTTTCAGGGCATTAGCAGGTTTCAGGCAACCAGGGAGACCAGATACAGTGACCATCACAGTGGCAGATGCATCATTGAGCACTGGGGAGAAACAACCGATGACTCGCATGAGAAAGGAAGGAGTTCAAGCACTTTTCACACTTTTAGAAAGGGGTCCATCAACAGCAGGTTTCAGGGAAATTATCATCGGAGCCTTTGCAGGTGTGGTTGCTAGTGAAAAGCTGAACATTTATATAAAGGAATTTGGAGCTGTTCAACAACTTATGAGGTACAGCAACAACTTCAATCTTCAAAATCCCTACATCAAGTGACGAACTTGTTATTTAACATGTAGGTGCCAATACATTGTATGATTATATAACTTTGTGCTGCAGATGTGTACACACTGTCTTGTTAAGATTTCATAGTGAAGTTGTGCTAAATTTGTGGGCAGGTTTCTCCAAGAAGGTCCGACAATTGCAACTCGAGTATTTGCAGCTGCAACAGTAGCAAACATGGGTGCCAAAAAGAAGAGATTAGATGCCATTTCAAGTGACCATATCTTGCTGCTCCTGCAGCTCCTTGCAAGTGATGTTGAGGTTACAGAACCAAATGTGAACTCTGGTAGGCCCAATTCTGTGTCATATGGTGCAATGTTTCCTCACCCTGATAGTCAGCTACATTCAACAGGTCATTGTCCAGCCAACTCAATGCAGAACCAATACGTGATGCCATACAATCTGCTGCGGGAACATGCAGCAGCGATTCTGGTCTACACAGCTCTGTCTGGTGAGAAGAAGAAGCAGGCCATCATTGCAGCAGGGGCTGCCCCAGTCTTAGTGCGGGTGCTCCAGGTAATATTGGCACTAATTCTGACAGTGCTTTTGTTGCAAAGATTCTTTTCACCAAGCCAGTTTTGCTGGCATCAAAACTGATTGAAAGTTCAATTTTGTTGTGCAAATGTGCAGGGATGCCTCTCTTTCACTGAAAATTGTGTGATACCCTCAGCTCACTCAGACTTCCTGCATCCATTCTCAAATGCAAGGCCTATTGTTGCACCAGTTTTTCCTCAAGCCACCCAAGAGTTTGCAATGATGGGCTTGATTCTACTTGCAGACAAAAGCACAGAAACCATGGAAAAAATTGTGGAAGCAGGTGGCATCCCGATATTGGTGAAGATGCTAGCTGCAACCGGGGGTAGAGGCAAGCTTGGAGCCAGCTGGAGTGAGGTACGCAATATGAAAGTAGTTTTAAAACTTTCTGGAGTATGTCGGGCTTCTGATTCACCACAATGCTGAACTGGCCTGTAGTGCAAGCACACTATTACATCTCTTCCCCTTCATGTAACCTTCTGGCATAATCAAGCATTTGGATGTTTACATTGTTAGCAATCTGAAACACTATCTGCTGACAGGGAGTTGCTTTGAAGCTTGGATCTTACAGTAGTACTTTTTCACTCGAGAACTGAACAGTCATATAAATACAACTCCAAGTAGGCAGATGTAGGGGCTATCACCATTCACAATGCTGGAGATTCTGTTCTTCCTTGTCTTCATCAGGTGTCTCATCCTCTCCATGACTGTGTTACAGATGGCAGCTGCAGCATTGTTGAGCTTGGCAGGGTGTGACAACGCCCGAGAAGAAATAATTCGGGTGGGTGGGATTGCATCCCTAGTTCAGGTTCTTAAGGGTGAGGGTGGTGCCTCAGCCTTCTCTCTCACAGGTACACTTCTTCACTATAGTGACATAATCTATTACACCATAATATGTGCACGCCATGTGTCTCAGTTGTCTTCATTTATATATTTTGAGTTTAGGACCAGAGTAGTTTCAAGATTTCAGATGCATTAAACTGTTAGGCCTATTTGTAGTGAAGTGCTGATGGTATATAGCTGTGCTTGGCTTTTTGTGAATGCCAGGGCTTGCTGCTATGGCACAGCTTCTAGGAGTACTTGCCCTTAACAACCAGGAGGCAAAGTTGCATATGGCAAAGGCAGGGGCTGTGAGGTGCCTTGTCGACATTCTGGTGGGAGGTGGGTGTCTAGCATGGGCAGCTGAAGGGGAGGGACGCACAAGAGAAGGCCCAGGGCTGGTAGCACTTGCCCAAGAAGCTGCTGCTGCAGCATTGGCCACAGTTGTCCTACACTGCCCTGGCAATGCTGAAGCTGCTGTTGAAGCTGGTGTGATAGGCCCACTTGTGAGACTATTAGGCTCTCCTATCCCTGCTTCCAAGGTGGTTGGGGCATCTGGGTCACCTGATAGTGGAGCAAGCTCAGCAGAAACTGGAGTAACACATGATAGCAACTCTAGGACAACAGATGTTACAGGGGAAGGAGGACCAGGGGCAGGACCAGAAACTGTGGAAAATTGTGCAACAGATTGGGAGGGAGGAAGTGGAGGGACTCGCATTGGAGGATCCTTAGCAGCAATGGCTGCACTTGGGAACCTGGTGTCATGCTTCCCCCAGTGTCGGCATGAGATTGTAGATGCTGGAGGAATAATTAGGCTAGCCAATCTGCTACAGGATCAAGCAAGCCCAAAAGTCAAAGGGGAGAGCCCACCAGGTAGTGGAGTAGTCCAGGTTCCAGATATGGCTGCATGCCAAATCAAGTTACATGAAAGTGCTGCACTCGTGCTTGGATTGCTCACTGAAGGAGAAATAGGAGAGGCTCAAGAGCCTATTGGATTTCCTACTGATGAAATTAAGAGCTTAAGAGACCCATCCACAACTCCAAAGGGCAGCTTGTCTCTAGCAAGTATGCTCCACAGCTGTTTTATTACTATTGTGTGTCTGATTCAGCTCAAAATTCATCTTCATGTCATAAAGGCAAAATTAATCTGTTCCAAATGAAGTCTTACATTCATGTGCATGCAATGTAAGTTACCATGGAACATTGTTGCATGAGCTGTCACATGTGAAGTTGCTCATGGAGACAGGCCCATCAACCTCAGTAAGGTACTAATCAAATCCATGGTACTTGATAAATCTTGACAGCAGCTCAGGCAGACGAAATGAATACTGATCAGGACTGTGACAACAAGAGGCAAGAACCAGCCCAGGTATGTACAGTGTGAGGGTATTAGCAGGCAAGTTCAACCCTTCTACTCACCCCACTCTGCATCACAGGGTCACATCACCTCTCCTGCAAATAGATATGGTCCATCTTCCCACATGTTTTTGCCCTAACAACGGTTGATGCAGTATCACATGCAGGAACAGGAAGCAAAAGACCAGCTCGTTGAGTGACCTGTGAGTGTACCCCACTGTACAATATTTCAACAACCTGCTACAACCACCAAAGGAAGTTGCCAGACATCATCACAGAGTTCAAACAGCTTTCAACCTGGACCTTCAAGTTAGAACCTACCTTTCATGACCAGTATTTCATCAGAGTGAAGATCACCTGTGAAGACATCTGCCCAGCAGGTTGACACAATTTGATGTCTTCAAGCTGTGAATGTGGTCTTGCCTACATGCCTGCAGAGGCTGAGGTTGACCAAGCTGACAAGACCAGAGGCAATCATGTGACATCTTTTACACCAAATGTCATCCAGAACAGTCTGCGACAGCACACAAATTCTCTCACTACACATGCTTTTGAAGCAACAGCTTTGGCAATTGGAATACACAGTTGCTCTCAAGAAATGGTCGGAAAAACCTTATCTCCTAGGGAATGTATGCTCAACAGCCAATAGCAGCCATTCTGAGCAGAAACATGACAGAGTGTCTTCACCTGGAGGCACCTTAAATATTCTTGCAATGAACCAAGACAATCTACACGGCCTCTAGGAATGTGATGAATTCCTTGCAGACCCCCTTGAGATAAAAATGTGGCAGCAGAGGATCCATGCTGCTGCAACTTTTCTGCATTCTGAAAGCTCTGGCAAGTGTCAGAAAATTGGACTCAAATGACCAAGTCAAGTTACCAAAGATTAAGCTAAACAAGCTGGACTAATCAGGAATTTAGCCAAGAAAAATTGCAGATCAGATGTGCAGGGAAAAAAACTATTGATACCACAAACTTTTGATCTTCAAATGATTGCAGTCTTCCCCTATATGACCTCATTCAGCATGTTCCAGGAAGGGTTCACCTCATGGCTTGTTTGGTACATATCTCTTAAAGCTGTGTTGAAATGATAGATTGCTTGTGTAGTCTCCCTGAGATGTTAGACCACTTTTGACATGATTTGCATTTCCTTTGTACAGAAGACCAAACATGTAAATTCTAATTAACAGACTACACATGTAGACAACAAAGCAATCAAACCTCTCTGCCTAAACAAAATATCAACGAAGCTACAATTCCTTAGTCATAGTAAAGGTTATGTGACATTGTAAGGCAACCAAATTGAACAATTGACAAATCAAAACTGTCACAAATTAGTTGAACAGCACACTCATAGAGATACCTCAAGGTTGAAATGCAGAGCATGGTTTTAAACTTCAAATTCCAAATCAATCGTTCCCAATGTTCAACTTTGCTTGCCTAGAAAATAGCCAACCAGAGTTTCAGGCTGGAAAAGTTACATGATAAATGTATGTCTGGAATACTGGCCCCAATAAAAAAGACAGAGCTGACACAAGGTGTATTGACATACCAAAATCTTGTATGTGTGTCACACAAGCCAACAAGATATACAAGATTGTCAGAAGATATGTCACTATACCCAATCATCACAAGGTTGTACTCCCGGGATCTTCCACCTCTCAGCCTCCCACCCTTCTACTCCCTCTCCGCACTTTTTTGTTCCATCTCTCTTCCTCTGGGATTCTTCAATTTCCACCTTGTGACTGCTTGCTCGCTCTTCTTGAGGTGGAAAAGGACCTTGGTGGGGGTAGTTCTCCAGTCCTTTTGTGCTCCAGGTCCTCAAATATTCTGCTCATTAGGGTGAGCTCACCAGCACAAGGTGAATGATTGCCACCCTCTCATGATATAGCCCTTGAAAACAAATCCCCAACCCATCATTGTTGCCATCTACCTCTCTCTATCTCTATCTCACGCTCTCTCTCTCCCACCTCCTCCCCAACCTCTGACAGCTTAGCCTGGCAGCAGATATGAATATGCAGCTTACTAGATCCTTGTCTGTGGTGGTCTAGGAGCCTGTTACTCAGAAATGCTTCTAAGGCTTCCGGCAGACTAAGAGGTGCATGGGGCTGAAGATGCCAGTCTCGCCTCCCCGGGTTAGATGCAATGCAGTCTTGAACAACATCTCATGCACATCTACCACGCCCTGGGGTGCAATACCTAGAAAGGACAAAAGGGCAATCACCACATGGTTGCGGTAATACGACAGCCGACCCATCTTCAGTCTCTTCCACCAGGGATGAGCCGGGGGCAATGCCAAGTCTCTGTCCTGCAACACTTCGAATCCGGCTGCTTTGGCAATCTCTCCCACCTCCTTGTAACTCCGCAATCCCGGGAGGGCATCCCCGTGTTCAATGCCATGGATGATTTCCACATGCTCCGCATTGTCGGCCCTAAACTGGGGAGTCGTCACCCACTCATAGGTTACGTACAGATGCCCCGGTTTCAACACACGGAAAACCTCGGCGTACACGTCCTGTAGCACGGGCGCATGGCAAGTCGCTTCGATGGAGTAGGCACCGTCGAAGCTATTGTCTTCGAACGGCATGTTCATGAAGTCCCCGCACACCACTTCGCAGAGATGATCCAGACCCGCCTTCTTGTTATGGCTCCTCGCACGAGCCACCTGATAATCATTGATGGTGATTCCGGTGACATGAGACTGCGAATGCTCCGCAATTGCACGCATGGGTCCGCCCACTCCGCACCCGACGTCCACCACCCGCTGCCCTGGTTTCAGCTGCAATAGATCAGCCACCTTCTCCTCGTGCAACCGCGTCTCATCCCGGTGCGATTTCCCAGGCACGGCAGGCGAGAAATGGAAGCTCTGTCCCCAACCCCATTCATAAATATCCGTCACCAGGTTATAGAAAGTGTCTACCAGATTAGGCACATTCCCAGGAGTTTCGATCTGCTTCGGCTTCTCGAAAAACGCCGCGTACTGATGATAGTGCGACTTAACCTGCTCCCTTGTCAGACTCCCACCACCCAGCTCCACGGCACGCTTCCCTTTCTGTTCGGCAGCACCCGCAATGCACAGCGCGTAGTAAAATCCGGCAGCTATCACGCCTGCAAGTCCCACCATGCCCCAACCAGCCACACTCCCAACTTCCATTCTTCCGTAACCGGGACTCCCACCTTCCCCGACACCAGCTTCTTTTCTCCTTGTCCTTCCTGCTCTTTCCTTGCAGAGCTTCACTAATATTTCATCCCCACCTCACGCATGATTCTCCCCCCACCCACCCGCGACGGTTTGCAAGCACTGCTTGCCACCAGGCATTTAAGCTCAAGCGCGCGCGAGAGTACGAGGACTAGGATCCTTCACACTTTGCTCCGCGAGACAGCGCCGCCTACAAGGAGGCGGAGTGGCAGGAGGGGGGGGGCCAAGCAAAAGCCCTACGATCGAAGCTAAGCTGCGGGAGGTCAAGACGAGAGCAGAGTGGGAGGCAACGCCTAGGCGGCAGGCGGCGAGCGGTGGAGGCAGAGATTAGGCTAGGCTGCCCGGCCTCTCCTAGGCTAGGCTTGGTCTAGGAGGACGCTGAGCGGTGAGCTGACAGCTTGTGCTCGGCGCAAGGCCCATGTCCGCCATCCACACATGTATCATCCATGTTCCTATGTATCCATGTGCCCAGGTATGGATGTACATATCAATTTATGGAGTTCACTTATTATCCATTCATTCAGGTTATGAAAGATTATGTGTGTAACATCAAAATGGGTTACTAGGGTTAGAAGTTGAAAATAATAATAACTAGTGTAGCATGTGTGGTTGGCCCAAGTTTGAACTCATTAGTAAACTAATTTTTCTTTTCAAAAGAGGAAATTTAATTGTAATTTTTCCAATCACAAAAACTTCTCAAAATTCAATATCTCTCACACTTGAGGTCTAAAAATTTTCAATTCATCTTCCTTAAATCCTACTCACTAAACGTTTTCCCACAATGCCAAAAGCACACCCAAATTCCCTTATAATTTTCAGTTTTGACTTAAATGAATTTTCAGTGAAAATTTTGTTCAATATTCAATTTCTTCTTCATCATACACCAAAACATGATGAAACCAAGGCAATGCACCCCTATTCATCAAGGGCTTTCCAATGGTACCAAGAGCATGGCAATTGGCATTGTTGTTTGGGCGATCAACATGACAAACAAAACAAACTATGTTATTTCATTCACAAATACGGCTTCTAGGTAGAAGGATGGGGAAGCATAGGAAATAAATAATACAATAAATGGACCTTACTTTGAAAATCTTTTGACTATGAACCTAGACTTGGATTCATGAATTATGTAGTTAATTATTTTGGGTTAGGCATAATTGAAAGTTAATTTTGTGGACTTGATTAGATCCTAGAAATAAATTTCAAATAATTTAATTCATCTATAGAAAGATGATCATTTTAAAAGTTTAATATGTGATATAATATTATGAATTGTAGTTGATGAATGAAAATGTTTGGAAGATGTTTTTAGGTGTAGATGAATGAGGTTAATAATTCATCCAATCCTCCCTTCAAATATATAATAGGTTGTGGGTGGAACTTTAGACTCACATTCTCTCCTTTGCATCATTTCATGTTGTTAGGTTGTTATTAAACCTTGGGAATAAGCCTTTGTGTAATGAACTCATTCACAATAAATTTATGTGCGATTTTGATTATGAAATGTTCACAAAAGGAAATATATGTGTCTTTGGTGAATGAACCCCATGAACCAAGGTTTTTAAATGTGTGTGGTTAATTCCCCATTGAATGTAACCCACATGAAAACCAAGTTTTCGGCATCTATGTGATCCTAGCCCAAAAACAAATGCCCACACTCTTCCATTACTCCTAAATCCTTAAACATTAAAATCTTTAACATGTCATTTTTCACTTGGTTGCATTTTTTCAATTTCAACTACCCTTTTTCATTTTAATTTGACCAATGCCAATTGATGATTGTGGAAAATACACAAGATAAAAGCATATTAAAGTTTTACATACATAAAGATTTGTGCCAATTTCCATAGTATAGTTGGAAGACACTATAATATTTCCTCCACATGGTAATCATTAGATAAGGTGGTTCATTTTTTGCATCACATTGGACTTTTTATGAAATGTACTTTATTCAAATGCCATAAACATATGGTGAAATCATCAATGTGACAAAAAAATTATGGATTTAGATTGTCAACTTGAATAAGAATATGTAGAAAATGATGAATTTCAATAAATATATGACAAACATACAGTAATGGACTTTTGAAATGAAACCATGGATTGTGGTTTCAAATATGTATGAAAATTCAAATGCATTTTTCAATATCCTTTCATCTTCAAATTCGTATAGGGGTTCAATAAATCATACATGTTAGAGAAACAAACATGAATTATTTTTTAAATAACAACAATTTGAAGCAACAGCTATGGACTTTTGAGTGACAAAATTTGGATTTTATTTTCAATAGTCCCCCTCTCAATCTTTTTTTGTTATTTTTCCCTAATAGATATGCCAAAGAGTTGTTTAACTGGCCTTTTGTTCATCTGAATTTTGTTAGTTCATTAATCACTACATAACCCACATTTAATGTAGGTTTTTTGGGGCTCTTTCATTTTAATGTTAAAATATGCACTTTTGAGAGTGTCAAGCATAGTCATTTTTTATATTGGTGGTTTTCACAACACATTAGGAATGGTCATCATGTTTCCTATCCATACTTTGCATTTGTTCTATCATGGTTGGGTTAATTGAGGGGGGGGGGGGGGGGGGAAAAAAAAAAATTTTTCCCACATTTTTGGGGGGAAAGGATTTTTTAAAAAATTTTTAAAAGAACAAAAAAAAGTGGTCTTTGGTGAAAAAGTGTATATAAGACATTTATTTTTGTACTTTCAAAATTTTTTTAAAAAATTCCATTCCCCAAAAATTTGATGGAAAAATTTTTTTTGAACCCCCCCCCCCCCCCTCAATTAACCCAACCATGATAGA
>Ga0116231_10003298_pt1 | contig 33672 bp, 31 predicted proteins | sample S1TSphgellanicum_2_FD_89695 | JGI IMG/M metagenome (GOLD analysis project Ga0116231, IMG submission 89695) | Host-associated microbial communities from peat moss isolated from Minnesota, USA - S1T2_Fd - Sphagnum magellanicum MG | ecosystem: Host-associated > Plants > Peat moss > Unclassified... | reverse complement strand
TGCCGGGGCCGACCGGTACCTTGATGCCGGCGCCGGTGCCGCGCACGCTCATCCCGCGCTTGAGCCCGTCGCTGGGGCCCATGGCGATGGTGCGCACCACGCCGTCGCCCAGGTGCTGCTGCACCTCGAAGGTCAGCCCCTGCTCGACCAGCGTGTTGCCCGCGTCGGCCTCGAGCACGAGCGCGTCGTACACGTGCGGCATCGCGTCGCGGGGGAATTCGATGTCGATAACCGCACCGATGCACTGAACGATCTGTCCGTTTGCCATGATTGCCCTCAGTTCAAAATCCCTGTCTTCGTGGTGTCACCCGCTCCCCCTGCCCCGCTCCCGCAAGCGGCAGAGGGGAGTCCCCCTGCATGGGGAGGTCCTGCTCCCCTCTCCCGCGCGGCGCGCGGGAGAGGGGCGGGGGAGAGGGCGCCCGCTACGCGACCGCGGCGCTGCCGCCGACGATCTCCGAAATCTCCTTCGTGATGCCGGCCTGGCGCGTCTTGTTGTAGACGAGCTGCAGCTCCTCGATCATCTTCTTGGCGTTGTCCGAGGCCGACTTCATCGCCACCATGCGGGCGCTCTGCTCCGAGGCCATGTTCTCGGCCACGGCCTGGAAGATCAGCGCCTCGATGTAGCGCACCATCAGTTCGTCGATCACGCTGCGCGCGTCGGGCTCGTACAGATAATCCCAGGAATACGCGTGGTGCTCCTCGGCGCTCTGTTCGAGGCGCTCGGCCGTGAGCGGCAGCAGCTGCTCGAGCACCGGCTCCTGCTTCATCGTGTTGACGAAGCGCGAATAGCCCAGGTAGATCGCGCCGATGCGCCCTTGCGAATAGGCGTCCAGCAGCGGCTTGATCGGCCCGATCAGGCGCTCCAGGCTGGGCCGGTCGCCCAGCTGCGCCGCCTGCGCGACGACGTCGGCGCCCAGGCGCTGCAGGAACGCCAGGCCCTTGGCGCCGATCGCGCTGGCCTGGAAGCGCACGCCCTCGGACTCCCACTTGCGAAAGCGCGCCAGCAGCAGGCGCTGGATGTTGGTGTTCAGGCCCCCGCACAGGCCCTTGTCGGTGCTCACCAGGATCAGCCCGACCGGCAGCGCGCCCTCGCGCTTGACCAGGAACGGGTGCTTGTACTCCGGGTTGGCGGCGGACAGGTGCGCGGTGATGTTGCGGATCTTGTCGGCGTAGGGGCGCGCCAGGCGCATGCGCTCCTGCGCGCGCCGCATCTTGGAGGCGGCGACCATCTCCATCGCCTTCGTGATCTTGCGCGTGTTCTGCACGCTCTTGATCTTGACGCGGATTTCCTTGGTGCTGGGCATGGCCGTCTTCCGCCTAGTACGCCGCGCCCGCCAGGAAGGCCTTGACCGCCTCGCCCAGCGCGGCTTCGTCGTCCTTGGGCAGGTCCTTGGAGGTCTCGATGCGGTTGATCAGGGCCTGGTGGTGCAGCTTGAGGTAGTCGCGCAGCGCGCGCTCCGCGTCCAGGGCCTTGGGCACCGGTATGGCGTCGAAGTACCCGTTGTTGACCGAATACAGCACGACCGCCTGCTCCCACACCTGCAGCGGCTGGTACTGCGGCTGCTTCATCAGCTCGGTGACCAGGCGGCCGCGGTCGAGCTGCTTGCGCGTGGTCTCGTCCAGGTCGGAGGCGAACTGCGCGAACGCGGCCAGTTCGCGGTACTGGGCCAGGGCCAGGCGCACGCCGCCGCCCAGTTTCTTTATGACCTTGGTCTGGGCCGCGCCGCCGACGCGCGACACCGAGATGCCGGCGTTGATGGCCGGGCGGATGCCGGCGTTGAACAGGTCGGTCTCGAGGAAGATCTGGCCGTCGGTGATCGAGATGACGTTGGTCGGCACGAAGGCGGTGACGTCGCCGGCCTGCGTCTCGATGATCGGCAGCGCGGTCAGCGAACCGGTCTTGCCCTTGACGGCGCCCTTGGTGAAGCGCTCGACGTATTCCTCGTTGACGCGCGCGGCGCGCTCGAGCAGGCGCGAGTGCAGGTAGAAGACGTCGCCCGGGTAGGCTTCGCGGCCGGGTGGCCGGCGCAGCAGCAGCGAGATCTGGCGGTAGGCCCAGGCCTGCTTGGTCAGGTCGTCGTAGATGATCAGCGCGTCCTGGCCGCGATCGCGGAAGTACTCGCCCATCGTGCAGCCCGAGTAGGGCGCGATGTACTGCATGGCCGCCGAATCGGATGCCGAGGCGGCGACGATGATGGTGTAGGACATCGCGCCGTATTCCTCGAGCTTGCGCACGACGTTGGCGATGGTCGAGGCCTTCTGCCCGATCGCCACGTAGATGCACACCACGTCCTTGCCCTTGGAATTGATGATCGTGTCGATGGCCACCGCGGTCTTGCCGGTCTGGCGGTCGCCGATGATCAGCTCGCGCTGGCCGCGGCCCACGGGCACCATCGCGTCGATCGACTTGAGGCCGGTCTGCAGCGGCTGGGTCACCGACTTGCGCGCGATCACCCCGGGGGCGACCTTCTCGATGACGTCGCGCTCCTGGGTGTCGATCGGGCCCTTGCCGTCGATCGGACGGCCCAGCGCGTCGACCACGCGGCCCATCAGGGCCGGACCGACCGGCACGTCGAGGATGCGGCCGGTGGTCTTGACGACGTCGCCCTCGGAGATGTGCGTGTACTCGCCCAGGATCACGCTGCCGACGGAGTCGCGCTCGAGGTTGAGCGCCAGCCCGACGGTCTGGTCCTTGAACTCGAGGATCTCGCCCTGCATCACGTCCGAGAGGCCGTGGATGCGGCAGATGCCGTCGGTGACGGTCACCACGGTGCCCTGCGTGCGTACGTCGGTACCGACACCCAGGCCCTGGATGCGGTTCTTCAGCAGTTCGCTGATTTCAGAAGGATTGAGTTGCATCGCGCCGCTCCGGATAGGTGAATCAGGCAGTCAGCCGGGACTGCATCGCCTCGAGGCGAGCGCGTACCGAGCTGTCGAGCACGCGGTCTCCGACGGTCACCCGCACGCCACCGATCAGCTGCGGATTGACCCGGACCACGGGCTTGAGTTGAAGGGGGAATTTGCGCGACAGCGCGGCCACCAGGCTGGCGAGCTCGGCGCCGCCCAGCGGGAACGCGCTTTCGATCGTGCAGTCGGCAACGCCGGCCGCGGCGTTGCGCAGCGCTTGGAACTGCGCGGCGACCTGCGGCAGGGCGGCGAGGCGGCCGTTCTCGATCGTCAGCCGCAGCAGCTCGGCCACCGGGGCCGGCAGCGGCTGGCCGCACAGGCCCGAGATGAGCTCGAAGCGGCGCGCGTCGGAGAGATCGGGGTTGGACAGCGCCGCCGCCACGTCGGGCTCGCCGACGAGCGCCGCCAGCGCGTCGAGCGCCGGCGCCCACAGCGCCGCCGTGGCCCCGGCGGCGGCGCCGGCGGCCGGTGCCTGGGCGGCCTCGAACAGGGCTTCGGCGTAGGGCCGGGCGATGGTCGCGAGTTCGGCCATGGCTACAGCTGCTGCTTGAGCTGGTCGAGCAGCTGGGCGTGGGTGCTGGCGTCGACCTCGCGCTTGAGGATCTGCTCCGCGCCCGCGACGGCGAGGTCGGCGACCCGGTCGCGCAGCAGGGTCTTGACGCGCTGCAGCTGCTGCTCGGCATCGGCCTTCGCGGCCGCGACCAGGCGATCGCCCTCGGCCTTGGCCTGCTCCTTGGCCGCCTCGACGATGGCCTGGGCACGCTTTTCGGTGTCGACGATGATGAGCTGGGCGCGCGCCTTGGCGTCGGCCTCGAGCTGGGCCACCTTGCGCTGCGCGTCGGTCAGGCTCTTGCTGCCCTGCTCGGCGGCGGCGAGGCCCGCGGCGATCTTGTCGCGCCGCTCGTCGAGCGCCTGCAGCAGCGGCGGCCAGATGAATTTCATCGTTACCCAGCCCAGGACGAGGAAGACGATCGCCTGGACGAACAGTGTGGAATTTAGATGCATTTTCGTAGCCCCGATGTGCGCCCGGTTCGTGGAGTGGGTCTGAGCGTGGCAGGCTGGTCCTGGCGGAGTGCGGTCGCCTCCCGGGCCGGGCACGCGCCTGTGCGCACCCGGCCCGGGGGGCTGCCGGCCTAGCCGTGGAACGGGCTGGCGATGGCGAACCAGAGGGCGATGCCGACGCCGATGATGAACGAGGCGTCGATCAGGCCCAGCATGATGAACACCTTGACCTGCAGCGTGCCCATGAGTTCGGGCTGGCGCGCGGAGGACTCGATGAACTTGCCGGCCAGGATGCCGATGCCGACGCAGGCCCCCGCGGCACCCAGGCCAATGATCAGTCCGCAAGCGATGGCGACGAGGCCGATGGTGGTCATAACGTTCTCCTGTCTAGATCTGTATGAGAAGGGAAAGGGAAAGCGGTGGAGCTCGATAGGTGACGGGGCTCTGGGGCGCGGTGACAAGGCGGGACTGGGCGGGCGCTGCGCCTAGTGCGGCGCGTGGGATTCCTGCGCCTGGCCGATGTACACCAGCGTGAGCATCATGAATATGAAGGCCTGCAGCAGCACGATGAGGATGTGGAAGATGGTCCACACCGATCCGGCCAGCAGGTGCAGCGCGACGCCGAAGACGGTGGCCGTGCCACCCAGCAGCGCGATGAGAAAAAAGATCAGTTCGCCGGCGTACATGTTGCCGTACAGCCGCATCCCCATGGAAAAGGTCTTGGAGAAGTATTCGATGATGTTCAGGCTGAGGTTGGCAGCGGCCAGCAGCAGCGCGGCGATCCAGGTGAGCGGGTTGGCGCTCAGGTGCACGCTGCCGAACGGCGCGACGACGAGGTCGCGCGAGTAGCCGTACAGGCCCTTGATCTTGATGCCGTAGTAGAGCGAGAGCACCAGGACGCCCAGGGCCATGCCCAGCGGGGCGTTGATGTCGGCGGTGGGCAGCGGGCGCAGCGTATCGATGCCCATCAGGCGCGCGACGCTGGGCAGCGCGTCGACCGGCAGCAGGTCGATGGCGTTCATCAGGGCGACCCAGCAGAAGACGGTCAGCGCCAGCGGCGCGGCGTAGCGCCGGTCGCCCGATACCAGGGCCTTGGCCTGTTCGTCGACGAGCTCGACGACCATCTCGACGAAGGCCTGCAGCCGGGACGGCACGCCCGAGGTGGCGCGCCGCGCCACCAGCCACAGCACCACGAGCACGATGAACGCGGTGAGCAGCGAGAAGAACAGCGTGTCCAGGTGGACGATCGATGCGTCGAACAGGCTGTTCTGGACCGAACTCGCCAGGTGATGCAGGTGGTGCGTTATGTATTCGGGCCCGGTGAGCGGTTCGGTGGTATCCATGAGTCCGACTGCATTCGTGCCATCGTGGCGTCAGCTTTGACGCCAGGCCAGGGCAACAGGTTGGATCAATAAAACAGCGCCGACCGAAATGATCAACACCGGCCAAACCACATCGCGGTAGGCCCAGACCACCAGGACCAGAAGGCCGACGGTCAGTGCCACCTTGAAGAACTCGCCCACCAGGAGCGCCAGCACGTTCGCCGACGCGGCAGCCGCTCCCTGCGTACCGGCGGTGTGCGCCCCCCGGCCGGCCAGCAGCGCCAGGTTGAGCGCGAGCAGGCCGTTGGGCAACGCGACCGCCAGGCCGCCCAGCAGCGCCGTGAACCCCGCATGGCTGCCGGCGATAGCGCCGGACACGGCAGCGACAGCCAGCAGAGCCATTACCTGGACCACGACGATGCGCAACATCGTTGTTGGAGACCGGCTTGGGGCTAGGCCCGGTCGCGGCGCACCCCAGCACAGGCGCACGCGTCCGAAACACCGCCCGCCATATTTGGCGTCTCCACCCCTCCCAAAGCCACGGGATTTTACGGCGCCGCGTTACGGGGGGTCAAGTCCGGTGTGCGCGTGGCCTTGACCCCCCCAGGACCGATCTTTCCCCCGCTCCCGCGCGCCGCGCGGGAGCGGGGAGGTCTCATCCCGGGACCTGGGCTGGTCAGGGTTCGACGCGGCCGCGCAGCGCTTCGATCAGCCCCTGGAGCTGGTCCAGGCCCGCGTAATCGATGACGATCCGCCCGTTGCCGCCGCGCCCGGGCTCGATCGCGACGCGGGTCGCCAGCGCGTCCGACAGCTGTTCCTCCAGGCGCACGAGGTCGCGGTCCTTGGCGCCGCCGCCCTTGGCCGCTTTGCGCGCCGGGGGGCTTTTTTGCGCCGCCAGCTGCTGCACCAGCGCCTCGGTCTGGCGCACCGAATAGCCGCGCGCGGCGATTTCCTGGCCCAGGCGGATCTGGTTGGCCGGGTCGGTGCCCAGCAGGGCGCGGGCATGGCCCATGTCGATCGCGCCGGCCAGCAGCAGTTCCTGGATCGGCGCTGCCAGGTGCAGCAGGCGCAGCAGGTTGGTGGTGGCGCTGCGCGAGCGGCCGATGGCCTCGGCGGCCTGCTCGTGCGTGAAGGAGAACTCGGCGATCAGCCGCTGCACGCCTTGCGCCTCCTCGAGCGGATTGAGGTCCTCGCGCTGGATGTTCTCGATCAGGGCCATGGCCAGCGCGGCCTCGTCGGGGACGTCGCGCACCACCACCGGCACCTCGGTGAGCCCGGCCATCTGCGCGGCGCGAAAGCGCCGCTCGCCGGCGATGATCTCGAACTGCTCGGGGCCCACCGGCCGCACGAGGATCGGCTGGATGATGCCCTGCTTGCGGATGGACTCGGCCAGCTCTGCCAGGGCCGCGGGTTCCATGCGCGTGCGCGGCTGGTACTTGCCGGCGCGCAGTTGCGCCACGGCCAGTGTCGGCGGCGCGTGGGCCGGCTCGGCGTCGCGGTCGTCGCCCAGCAGCGCGTCCAGTCCCCGCCCCAGGCCTTTATTGCGTTTCATGTCGTCTCGTCATCGCGTTGGTGGGGGGGCTTCGGCCGTCATCGGTGCGGGCCTTCGCGGGGTGCGGATCGCCGCGTGCGGATATGCGCTTGCGGATGTGCGCGTGATGATCACAGCGACTTGACGCGTTCGACCATCTCGGCGCCGAAGGCCACGTAGGCGACCGCGCCGCGCGCCGCGCGGTCGTAGGTCACCCCCGGCGTGCCGTAGCTGGGCGCCTCGGCCAGGCGCACGTTGCGCGGAATGATGGTCTTGAACACCTTGTCGCCGAAATGCGCCTCGAGCTGGTCCGAAACCTGCTGCTGCAGCGTCATGCGCGGGTCGAACATCACGCGCAGCAGGCCGATGATCTTGAGCTTGGGGTTGAGGCTGGCGTGCACGCGCTTGATGGTGTTGACGAGGTCGGTCAGGCCCTCCAGCGCGAAGTATTCGCACTGCATCGGGATGATGACCCCGTGCGCGGCGCACAGGCCGTTGAGCGTGAGCAGCGACAGCGAGGGCGGGCAGTCGATCAATATGAAATCGTAGTTGGCCTCGACCGAATGCAGCGCGCTGCGCAGGCGGGTTTCGCGCTGGGCGATGCCCACCAGCTCGATCTCCGCGCCGGCCAACTCGCGGTTGGCGCCGAGCAGGTCGTAGCCGCCGCTGGGCGTGCGCACCAGCGCCGAGGGCAGGTCGCCGATGCCGACCAGCACCTGGTAGACCGTGCTGGGCAGGCTGCGCTTGTCCACGCCGCTGCCCATCGTGGCGTTGCCCTGCGGGTCGAGGTCGATCAGCAGCACGCGCTGGCCGTGCAGCGCCAGGCCGGCGGCCAGGTTCACGCTGGTGGTCGTCTTGCCGACGCCGCCTTTCTGGTTCGCGATGCAGAAGATCTTGGCCAAGCGCTTCCCTGTGCGGTGCTTTCAGCGGTGCGGTTCGACCGTGGGGCCCGGCGCCGCCGGCGCCGCCACGCGCAGCACCACCAGGTGGCGCTGCTCGGCCAGCAGCGGGACGCGCAGTGTAATGGTGTCGAGCACTTCGATGCCGGGCGGCAGCGCCGCGAGCTCCTCGTCCGGCCGCCGGCCCTTCATCGCCGCCCACAGGCCCCCGGGCCGCAGCGCGTGGCGGGTGAGGGCGATGAGGTCGGGCAGCGAGGCGAAGGCGCGGGCAACGACGAGGTCGTAGGCGGGTTCGCGCAGCGTCTCCAGGCGCGCGTGGCGCACGCGGATGTTGGCCAGGCGCAGCTCCACTTGCGCCTGCTGCAGGAACGCGCATTTTTTCTGGACCGCGTCGACGAGCGTGCCCTGCCAGGCGGGCAGGGCGACGGCGAGTGGAATGCCGGGCAGGCCGCCGCCGGAGCCGGCGTCGAGGAAGTGGACGCCGCGCTCGGCCGGCTGGGGCGCATGGCGGGCGATCGCCGCCTGCAGCGGGCGCACGATGGCCAGGCAATCGAGCAGGTGGTGCGACAGCATCTCGTCGTTGCCGGTCAGGGCGGTCAGGTTGTGCACGCGGTTCCAGCGCTGCAGCAGGGCTGCGTAGTCGAGCAGCGCCGTGCATTGTGCCGGCGCCAGCGCCAGCCCCAGCTGCTGGGCCAGGTGGCCCAGCATCGCGGCAGTGGGCGCCGGCGCGGGGGTGCCGGCGCTCTCAGGCCGCGCGCTGGCCGGCGTCATCGGCGGGAGGGGTGGCGGTGGAACCGGGTACGCCGGGCTCGCGCTGGTTCCAGCGCTTGATGAACACCAGCAGCAGCGAGATGGCGGCGGGCGTGACGCCGGAAACGCGCGCCGCTTCGCCGACGGTGCCGGGGCGCAGCGCCATCAGCCGCTGGCGCACCTCGATCGACAGGCCACGTACCGTGGTGTAGTCGAACGAGGCCGGGATGCGTGTCGTCTCGTGGCTCTCGTGGCGGGCGATCTCCACCTGCTGGCGGGCGATGTAGCCCTCGTACTTGGCGGCGATCTCCAGCTGCTGCACCAGGGCCGGAGCCAGCGGCGGCGCGGGCGATAGGCTCAGCGGCGTTCCGTCCGGCTGCGCGAGCGCCGCCAGGTCCGCATAGCCCAGTTCCGGGCGCTTGAGCAGTGCGTAGAGGCTGTGCTCGCCCTCGAGCGCCTTGCCGAAGATCTTTGCCGACTGCGCCTCTCCAAGAAGGCGAGTGTTTACCCACGTACTTTTCAGGCGTTCGAGTTCGCGTGCCAGGCGGTCGCGCTTGTCCGCGTAGATGCGCCAGCGCGCTTCGTCGACGCAGCCCAGCTGGCGGCCGATTTCGGTCAGGCGCGCGTCGGCGTTGTCCTCGCGCAGCGACAGGCGGTATTCGGCCCGGCTGGTGAACATGCGGTAGGGCTCGCTGACGCCGCGGGTGCTCAGGTCGTCGACCAGCACGCCCAGGTAGGCCTGGTCGCGGCGCGGGGTCCAGGCTTCGCGACCCTGGACGCGCAGCGCGGCATTGATGCCCGCGAGCAGCCCCTGGGCCGCGGCTTCCTCGTAGCCGGTCGAGCCGTTGATCTGGCCGGCGAAGAACAGGTTCTCGATGGCGCGCGTCTCCAGCCAGGGGCGCAAGCCGCGTGGATCGTAGTAGTCGTATTCGATCGCATAGCCGGGCCGCACCAGGTGGGCGTTCTCCAGGCCACGGATCGAGCGCACGAGCGCCACCTGCACGTCGAACGGCAGGCTGGTGGAGATGCCGTTGGGGTAGATCTCGTGCGTCGTCAGGCCTTCGGGCTCCAGGAAAATCTGGTGCGAAGTCTTGGCGGCAAAGCGGTGGATCTTGTCCTCGACCGAGGGGCAGTATCGCGGCCCTACGCCTTCGATGACACCGGAGTACATCGGGGAACGGTCCAGGCTGGCGCGGATGATCTCGTGCGTGCGCTCGTTGGTGTGCGTTATCCAGCAGGGGCGCTGCTCCGGATGCTGCGCAGCATCGCCCAGGAACGAAAACACCGGGACGGGATCCTGATCGCCTGGCTGCACCTCGAGCACCGAAAAATCGATCGAGCGCCCGTCGATGCGCGGCGGCGTTCCGGTCTTGAGCCGGCCCTGGGGCAGATCGAGTTCCTTGAGCCTGGCGGCCAGCGAGATGGCCGGCGCGTCACCCGCACGGCCTCCGGCGTGGTGCTCGAGGCCGACATGGATCAGGCCGTTGAGGAAGGTGCCCGCGGTGAGGACCACGGTCCGAGCGCGCAGGCGGATGCCCGACTCCGTCACCACCCCCACTACCCGCGTGCCCTCGAGTATCAGGTCGTCCGCGGACTGCTGGAAGATGCGCAGCCCGGGCTGGTTCTCCAGTCGGCGCCGGATGGCGGCGCGATACAGCACCCGGTCTGCCTGGGCGCGCGTGGCCTGGACAGCCGGGCCCTTGGAGCGGTTGAGGATGCGGAACTGTATGCCGGCTTCGTCGGTCGCCTGCGCCATCGCCCCGCCGAGCGCGTCGATCTCCTTGACCAGATGCCCCTTGCCGATGCCGCCGATCGATGGGTTGCAGGACATCTGGCCCAGCGTTTCCACATTGTGGGTCAGCAGCAGTGTGCGGGCGCCCATGCGTGCCGCGGCGAGAGCCGCCTCGGTTCCGGCATGCCCGCCACCTATCACGAGCACATCGACGATTTCGTCGGCTCGTGCATCGGCGAGCGCATCTACGCGAGCGGGAAGCGGCATCGTTCAGGTCTGGAAGTTCGGGGTGGGGCTCAGCGCGCGTCGGTGCGCGCGCCGGGGCCCTTCACGAGGCAATCAGTATACGGTCGCAGCGGTGTACCGCGACGCGCTATGTTTCACGTGGAACTACCGCCGTCGGTAGTTGCCGGCCCAGCTCGACCGCAAGGTTTGGTTCCACGTGGAACAGCGGGCTGCCGGGCAGCCCCGAACACGCCTTTGGCCCAGCGGGGCCAGCGACGGAGGGCGGCTAGCGGCCGAATTCGGGCCTGAGCAGCGTGCCGCGCACGACCACGCGGATCGGCGCCAGTACGCGGGTAGTGCCCAGATCGACGTGCAGCAGGCCGGACAGCTTATGGCCGGGCAGCAGGTTCACCTGTCCAAAGCTGGCCAGCGCGCCAGCGCGCGCGTGGATGTCGCGCATGGAAAACTCGTCGGCGCTGGACACGACCAGGGCCTCGAGCGTGGTAAAGCGCGTGGAGCCACCACCGGAGCCGCTGTTGGCGCCCGGCTGCGTGGCGGCATAACCCAGGTCGATGCCGTTGAGTATCGGCCAGCGGACATGGACGGGGGCTTCGAAGACCGCCAGCGCGCCCGCATCGACCAGGGTCTTGCCCTTTCCGGTGATGCGCCCGGTGAAGGAGGCCATGCCCTGGAGCAGGGAGCTCTTATCCGGGGTCGCGTCGTCCGCCGCCGCAGGGGGCGGCGCCACCTGCTTGAGCAGGGCATCGATGTCGACGCCTTCGGATTCGGCGCTGCCGTCGATCGACCAGACGCCGTCGAACTTGGCGGAAATACTGCCCTGGACCGCGCCGAACGGTCCGCCGACCTGGTATTTGCTGATGTCGAGCTGCGCCGGCGAGGCTATGCCGCTGGCGATCACGTTTTCGAGCGGGAGCCTGGGACCGAAGGGCAAGACCCAGTTCGTTCCATTGACCTGGAAACCGACGACATCGGGATTGTCCGTCGGGCTGACGGTGATCTCCATGCTGCCCTTGTCCTTGTGCTGGATCGCCGAGACGCCGGAAAAACCGCCATCGGACCCGCGTACCAGCGTGACGTCCCAGCCGCCGGCGAGCCAGGGCTGATCGGCGATGTCGAGCTTCTCGAAGCGGACCGACGAAAGACTGTGGGGCAGCGCGCCCTGCAGCTTCGGCAGCAGGTTCAGCAGGTCCTGCGCTTGCTCCAGGCTCATCGGCACCGGCGCCACGACGGCCTCGCCCCAGTTCCAGCCGCGCCCCTGGAATACCTGCGCGATGTGGCGCGTGCCCAGGTTGAACGACACCTGCTCGAGCGTCACCTTGTGATCGATCGTCAGCTTGGACAGAACCAGCCGCGGCGACGGTGACATGGCCAGGTGCGAGCTCTCGATCTGCACCGGGACACCCAGCGAGCCGGACAGGCGCTGGGAGATCTGTTCGGCCGACAAGGCCGTGCGCAGGGTGTCGACGCCTTCGAAGATGACGAAGGCGACAACGGTCAGGATGCCGACCAGGAAAAGCCGCGGCGCCCAGGCACGAAAGGCTGCCATGTCGATGCCGCGCTGGCGCGAGTCGTCCTCCAGCTGCTTGCGATCGTCCATGTCGCGCAGGTCGAGCCGATCGGGGACATTCACCGTCGTTATCGCGAAATCCGTAGGTCGGACCTCGGTGCTTCCATAAGCCATGATGGTTCCCGGTTAAGCGGGCACACACTTACAAAGACCTGGCGGCAGCCTTGCCGTGGCAGGGCGAGCGTCTAGCCCGCGTGCCGGTGGCGCCGCCGGCGCCACAGATCGATGCATTCGCCGACGAGGCCGCGCCGGAAGGCGAGGACGCAGACGACGAAGATGAGGCCGGTAACTATCGTAACCGCCTCGCCCAGCCCGGAAAACCACGAAATGCCGGTGATCTTGGCGAGGCCCGCTCCGATATCCCCGATCTTGTTCTCGAGCCCGATAACAATCAAGGCTCCCAGCAGGGGTCCCAGCGCGGTTCCCATGCCGCCGACCAGCACCATCAGGATGACCAGTCCCGAGGTGCCCCAGTGCACGTCGGTGAGGGCGGCAAAACCCAGCACCAGGGCCTTGAGCGCACCGGCCAGCCCTGCCAATGCCGCCGACAGCACGAACGCCAGCAACTTGATCCGGCTGGGCGCAAACCCCAGCGACACGGCCCTGGGCTCGTTGTCGCGCACGGCCGCCAGCACCTGACCGAATGGCGACTCGACGATACGCTGGATCAGCGCGTAGCACGCGACGAATATCGCCAGCACGACGTAATACAGCGTCAGGTCGTCTCCCAGCACCACGAAGCCGCCATCGCCGCCGAACAGGTGGCCGCGCGGTATGCCCTGGAGCCCGTCCTCGCCGTGCGTGAACGGCGCCTGCAGGCAGATGAAGTACAGCATCTGGGCCAGCGCGAGCGTGATCATGGCGAAATAGATGCCGCTGCGGCGTATCGCCAGTGCGCCGACCGCCACGCCCAGCAAGGCAGCCACGCCGACGCCGAACGCGATGCCGGCCAGGGTCGGCCAGCCCCAGGCCGTGAGCGCATGCCCGGTCGCATAGGCGGCGCCGCCGAAGAAGGCGGCATGCCCGAAGGACAGCAGGCCGGTGTAGCCCAGCAGCAGGTTGAACGCGCTGGCGAACAGCCCGAAGCACAGCACGTCCATCAGGAACACCGGGTAGGCGCCCAGCTCGGGCAGGGCCAGGGCCAGCAGCACGAGCAGCGCGTAGCCGATGCGCGCCGGCGTGCGCTCGGGCGTGCGCGGCGGCGACGCGGCAGCGGCGTTCACGCGCTGCGCCCGAACAGGCCCGAGGGCCGGACCAGCAGCACCACGGCCATGATCACGAAGACGACGGTCGAGGACGCCTGCGGGTAGAAGGCCCGGGTCAGCCCCTCGACCACGCCCAGCAGCAAGCCGGTGAGGATGGAGCCGCCGATCGAACCCATCCCGCCGATGACCACGACCGCGAAGACGACGATGATCAGGTTGCTGCCCATCAGCGGCTGCACCTGCAGGATGGGCGCGGCCAGCACCCCGGCCAGCGCCGCCAGCGCGACGCCGAAGCCGTAGGTCAGCGTGATCATCACCGGTACGTTGATCCCGAAAGCCTGGGTCAGCGCGGCGTTCTCGGTGCCCGCGCGCAGGCGCGCCCCCAGCGGCGTGCGCTCGATCACCAGCCAGGTGGCCAGGCACACCGCGAGCGAGACCACGACCACCCAGGCGCGATAGTTGGGCAGCACCATGAAGCCCAGGTCGGTCGCGCCCTGCAGCAGCTCGGGCACCGGGTAGGGTTGGCCGGAGGAACCGAAAAACGAGCGAAACACGCCCTCGATCAGCAGCGTGGCCCCGAAGGTGAGCAGCAGTCCGTAGAGCGGATCCAGGCCGGAGAGACGGCGCAGCAGCAGGCGCTCGAACGCCATGCCGAACAATCCCACCAGCAGCGGCGCCAGCAGCAGCATCGGCCAGTAGCCCAGGCCGAAGTACGCCGATCCGATCCACGCCAGCATCGCCCCCATCATGTAGAGCGCGCCGTGGGCGAAATTGATCACGTTGAGCAGCCCGAAGATCACCGCCAGCCCGAGCGAGAGCAGCGCGTAGAAGGAGCCGTTGACGAGGCCGATCAACAGCTGCGCCGGCAGCGCCGCCAGCGGCACGCCGAACACGGTCGTCACGGCCGCGCTCCGGGGCCGGCGCGGCGCCGGACAACGCCGCGCGCGCCGTTCACTTTTTCTTGACGAGCGGGCACTTGGACTCCGACAGCGGCTGGTAGGCCTTCTCGCCGGGAACCACCTCCACCAGCTTGACGTAGTCCCAGGGCTCGGTGGACTCCTGCGGTGTCTTGACCTGGACCAAGCGCATGTCGTGCACCATGACCCCGTCCTCGCGCAGGTAGCCGCCCTGCGTGAACAGGTCGTTGATGCGCGTCTTGCGCAGCTGGGCCATCACCGCGTCGCCGTCGTCGCTGCCGGCCGCCTTGACCGCCTGCAGGTACTGCAGCGCCGCGGAGTAGTCGCCTGCCTGCACCATCGACGGCATGCGCTTGACCTTCGCGAAGAAGCGCTGCGCCCAGGCGCGCGCTTCGGGCGACTGGTTCCAGGTCCAGGCGTCGGTCATGTACATGCCCTGGGTGAGCGGCAGGCCCAGGCTGTGGATGTCGGTGTTGAACATCAGCAGGCCGACCAGGCGCATCGTCTTGGTGACCCCGAACTCGTTGGCGGCCTTGATGGCGTTGATGGTGTCGCCGCCGGCATTGGCCAGGCCCAGGATCTGCGCGCCGCTGGCCTGCGCCTGCAGCATGAACGAGGAGAAGTCCGAGGCGTTGAGCGGGTGGCGGATGTCGCCGAGCACCTTGCCGCCGTTGGCCGTGACCACCGCCGCGGTGTCCTTCTCGAGCGCCTGGCCGAACGCGTAGTCGGCGGTCAGGAAGTACCAGCTCTTGCCGCCGGCACGCACCACGGCGCCGCCGGTGACGTTGGCCAGCGCGATGGTGTCGTACGCATAATGGACCGTGTAGGGCGTGCATTCCTCGTTGGTGAGTTTGGAGGTCCCGGCGCCGACGGCGAAGAACGGCTTCTTCTTCTGCGCGGCCACCGTCTTCATCGCCAGGCTGGCGCCCGAATTGGTGCCGCCGACCAGCATGTCGAGCCCCTTCTGGTCGAACCACTCGCGCGCCTTCTCCGAGGCCACGTCGGCCTTGTTCTGGTGGTCGGCGGTGAGCAGTTCCACGCTCACGCCGGGGTTCTTGGCCTTGAAATCGTCGATGGCCATCTGGATGGCAATGGCGCCGCCATTGCCGTCCAGGTCCGAGTAGACGCTCGACATGTCGGTGATGAAACCGATCCGGATCGCGCTGTCCGTCAGTTTCGGCGCCGCTTGCGCCCCGGCATCCGCCGCTGCCGCCGCGGCCGCCGCGGCCGTGGCGGCCAGTACCGCACCCCAAACGATCATCCTGGTTTTCATGTTGTCTCCTCCTTGCGTGCACGCCATGGCGGCGTCAAACCCCGAGCAACTCCCCCAGACGGTCCGCGCGCGCCGGCAGCTGCGCGGCGGCAAAGCCGTCGACCACGCGCCCGTGTTCGAGCACATAGAAGCGGTCCGCCAGCGGGGCCGCAAACCGGAAATTCTGCTCCACCAGCAGGATCGTGAAGCCCCGCTGCCGCAGCGTGCGCACCATGTCGCCGAGCTTGCGCACGATCACCGGCGCCAGGCCCTCGGAGATCTCGTCGAGCAGCAGGAGCCGCGCGCCGGTGCGCAGGATGCGCGCGACGGCCAGCATCTGCTGCTCGCCGCCGGACAGCCGCGTGCCCGGACTGTCGCTGCGCTCGCGCAGGTTGGGGAACATGGCCAGGATCTCCTCCACCGGCATGGCCCCGCCCGGCTTGCCGTCGCCGCGGATCCGCGGCGGCAGCATCAGGTTCTCCCCGCAGCTCAGGCTGGCGTAGATGCCGCGTTCCTCGGGGCAATAGCCTACGCCCAGGTGCGCGATGCGGTGCGCCGCCACGCCGATCGACTCCGTGCCGTGGATCCGGATCGAGCCGGTACGCGCTCCGGTCAGGCCCATGATGGCGCGCAGGGTGGTAGTGCGCCCGGCGCCGTTGCGCCCCAGCAGGGTCACGACCTCGCCGGGCTGCACGTCCAGGTCCACGCCGTGCAGCACGTGCGACTCGCCGTACCAGGCGTGCAGCGCGCGGATCTCCAGCGCGGCGCTCGCGCTCATGGGACGAGCGCGCCCGCCGCAGCCGCCGGGCCGGCGGCTGCGGCCTCCGTGCCGCCGAGGTAGGCCTCGCGCACGGCCGGATCGGCCGCGACCTGGGCATAGCTGCCCTCGGCCAGAACGTTGCCGCGCGCCAGCACGGTGATGCGGTCGCACAAGCCGGCCACCACCCCCATGTTGTGCTCCACCATCAGGACGGTGCGCCCGACGGCGACCCGGCGGATGAGCTCGGCGATCACGCCCACGTCCTCGTGGCCCATGCCCTGGGTCGGCTCGTCGAGCAGCATCAGCTCGGGCTCGGTGGCGAGCGTGGTGGCGATCTCGAGCGCGCGCTTGCGCCCGTAGGGCAGCTCGGCCGTGCGCCGCTGGGCGTCCGCACCGAGCCCGACCTGCTCGAGCAGTTCGTGCGCGCGCGCATCGAGGCGGTGCAGCACGCTGCCGCTGCGCCAGAACTGGTAGTTCCAGCCGGTGGGACGCTGCAGCGCGATGCGCACGTTGTGCAGCACCGTCATCTGCGCGAACACCGAGGAGATCTGGAACGAGCGGATCATGCCGCGGCGCGCCACCTCGTGCGCGGCGGTGCGCGTGATGTCGATGCCGTTGAACGCGATGGTCCCGCGCGAGGCCGGCAGGAAGCGCGTGAGCAGGTTGAAGCAGGTGGTCTTGCCGGCGCCGTTGGGGCCGATCAGCGCGTGTATCGAGCCGCGCGCGACGCGCAGGTCGACGCGGTCGACCGCCGTGAAACCGCGGAAATCCCGGCCCAGGCCCCGCGTCTGGAGTATCAGATCCTCGTTGCCCACGCGACCGTAAGCGGTGGCAGCATGCCCACCGGCGTCCCTCTGTTGTGAACCATGGCTTCGTTGGACGGCAACCCTGCCGTTTGGCTAGGTGCCCGTCGCGACCGAAAGGACGGAGGATAAGCTGCAGGTAGGGGCTGCGCATAGCCCGCGCCAAATACGGCGCGGTCGCTCCGGCGGCGCGAGGCAGTGCCTCGCGAAACCCCGCCTCCGCCCCCGCACCCCACCCGCGGCCACGACAACGGTCGCTATCGCGCAGATGCATGGTCCCGTGCGTTCTCGGCGTGCAGATTGCGGCGGCCTTGCCACTGCGAAGAATTTGTCCCCTCTCCCGCGTCGCGGGAGAGGGCTAGGGAGAGGGCGGACGCAACTGCGCGACGCTCACCCCGGCTCTCCCGCGTGGCGGGAGAGCGAGCACCGCACACCACATACTCTCGGCCGATCCCGTGCGGAGAACGGCGCCTCACAGGTCGAACACCCGAAAAAAAAGCCGGCGCGCAGCGACCGGCTTCATCGACGAGTGGGCAGCCCTCTGCGGCGCTGCCCAGGGCGTCTGCTCAGGGCAGCACGTTGATCTCGACCGCCTGCGGGCCCTTTTGTCCCTGCTGGACCTGGTACTCCACGCGCTGGTTTTCCTTGAGCGTGCGGAAGCCCTTGGACTTGATCCCGCTGTAGTGGGCAAAGACATCACTGCCGCCGTCATCGGGCTTGATGAATCCGAAGCCCTTGGTCTCATTGAACCACTTCACGGAGCCTGTCGGCATATCACTTCTTTCTGACGAAAAGCGCGGGAGGCGCCCGCGGCGCGCAAGCGATCGTTGCGCAAACACTGGAGTGGAACGCGGGTCACACGCGGGAGTACCGGAAAGCACGCGGACGCGGATGGCATGGAAGCGGATTGCAACGGGGGTGCGAGAGGCGAAGAAAGCGGGATACGCTGGCGAGTTGCAATACGACTGCAATGAAATCGCGAGGTGTTTAGCGGGTGTGCACGTGGGCCGTAAGTCGCAGCGCAGGAATCGACTGCAAGAGGAAAGCTACTCCTTTCCCCGGGCGCGCGCCACCCCAAAAAAGGCCTAGCGCGGCTCGTTCGCCGGTCTCAGGCAGCGTCCGAATAGACGTGATCGAGGGTAGGGAATTGCCCGTTGCGCACTTCTTCGACGTAGCGGCCTACCGCCGCCTCGATCGAGCCGGAACCAAGAAGAAAGTTGCGCACGAAACGCGGCCGCTTGCCGACGCCGGCGCCGAGCATGTCGTGGAGCACGAGCACCTGGCCCGAGCACGCGACGCTGGCGCCGATGCCGATCGTCAGCAGGCGGCACTGCTCGGCGATCGACCGTGCCACCGGCTCGGGCACCGCCTCGATGACCAGCATGGCGGCGCCGGCGCGATCGACCGCCAGGGCCGCCTCGCGCACGTCCTCGGCGCCGTCGCCGCGGCCCTGCACCCGGTAGCCGCCGATCGCGTTCACGTGCTGCGGCGTGAGCCCGACGTGGCCGCACACCGGCACGCCGCGGCGCACCAGGAATTCTATGGTCGCCGCCATCTCGACGCCGCCCTCGAGCTTGACCATGTGCGCCCCGGCCTGCATCAGCGCCACCGAGCTGGCGAGCGCCTGCCCGGGGTCCTGCTGGTACGAGCCGAACGGCAGGTCGGCGATGATCCACGCGCGCCGCGAGCCGCGCGCGACGGCCCGCGTGTGATAGGCGACATCGGCCACCGTCACCGGCAGCGTCGAGTCGTGTCCCTGGATCACCATGCCCAGCGAATCGCCGACCAGCAGCACGTCGACCTCGGCGGCGTCGAGCACGGCGGCGAAGCTCGCGTCGTAGCAGGTGAGCATCGCGAGCTTGCGCTGGGCGGCCAGGCGCCGCAGGTCATGCAGGGTAAGACGCATCGCGGTTCCCTTTCATTTGCCGATGCAGAAGCGGGCGAAGATCGCGCCCAGCAGGTCGTCGGACGATACCGCGCCGGTGATCTCGCCCAGCGCATCGGCGGCCAGGCGCAGCTCCTCGGCGAAGAGCTCGAGGCGCTGGGCCCCGGCCGCGCCGTGCGCGCGGGCGGCCGCCAGGTGGGCGGCAGCGCGCTCGAGCGCATGCAGGTGGCGCGCGCGGGCCAGGAAAACGCCTTCCTCGGGCGCGCCAGCGTCCCATCCTGCCACGTGCAGCAGCTGCGCGCGCAGCGCATCGATGCCGGCGCCGGTTCGCGCCGACAGCCGCACCTGGCCGGCGTGCACGCCCGGCGCCGCCCCGCTCAGGTCGATCTTGTTGCGCACCAGCAGGTGGACGGCGCCCGCCGCGCGTTGCGGCACCGCGGCGCCGGCCTCCGGCGTGCGGTCGTCGACCAGTTCCAGCACCACGTCGGCGTCGGCCGCGGCGGCCAGCGTACGCTCGATACCCAGGCGCTCCACCGGATCGTCCGTGGCCCGCAGGCCGGCGGTGTCGATGATATGGAACGCGATGCCGCCGATCTCGATCGGGCGTTCGATGCGGTCGCGGGTCGTGCCCGGGTGCTCGGTGACGATCGCCACGTCCTGGCCGGCCAGCGCATTGAGCAGGCTGGACTTGCCCACGTTGGGCGCCCCGATCAGCGCCACGCGCACGCCCTCGCGCAGCAGCGCGCCCTGGCGCGCGCGCCGGCGCACGTCGTCCAGCGCCGCGGCCGCCCGGTCGAGCCGCGCCGCGGCATCGGCCGCGCGCAGGAAGTCGATCTCTTCCTCCGGGAAGTCCAGCGTGGCTTCGGTCAGGGCACGCAATTGGGTGAGCTCCTCGGCCAGCCCCGCTGCGGCGCGCGAAAAATCGCCCTCCAGCGAGCGCAGTGCGCCGCGGGCCGCCGCGGCCGTGCCGGCATCGATCAGGTCGGCCACCGCCTCGGCCTGCGCCAGGTCGAGGCGGTCGTTCAGGTAGGCGCGGCGCGTGAACTCCCCGGGCTCGGCGATGCGTGCCCCGACGGCGGCGCCGGCCTCCAGGCAGCGCGCCAGCACCTCGCGCAGCACCACCGGGCCGCCATGGCCCTGCAGCTCGAGCACGTCCTCGCCGGTGTACGAGTGCGGCGCGACGAAGCGCAGCGCCAGACCGCGGTCGATGGCCCGGCCCTGCGCGTCCAGGAAGGCCGCGACCGTGGCCTGCCGTGGTGCGAGCGCCCGTGCCGGCCCGGCACCCAGCACGCCGCACACGATGGTCTCGATGTCGCGCCCCGAAACGCGCACGATGCCGATCCCGCCGCGGCCGGGCGCGGTCGCGATGGCGGCGATGGGGTCGGCTTCGGTAGGCATCGCGCGCAATGTACCGCGCCCGGCGCGGCCGCCCCGGCAAGGTCCGGCCGGCCATGGCAGGCGTTTGATTTGCAAGGCATAATCGGCTCCGAAACGCGGCGGAGCGGGCGCCCCTTGGCGCCCTTCCGGGCGGGTTTCGTGGAGAGGGGGCGCTTGGGGTCCGGGTCGTTGGCGGGTTGGGCTGGCTTCGTATCCCCCTGTCAACCTCACCGGCCGATGGCGCGTTATCGAACTTAGGGCGAATTTGCCGAGCGTCGCTCAACCCGGCGCCAGCGCGCTCTGCATTTTTCCATCAACTTGATACGGAATCCAAAAATGAAGAAACTGCTCGCCATGCTGGTCGCCTCGACGTTCGTTGCCGGCGCTGCCTATGCCAACGACATGAAGAAGACCGACACGAAGAAGACGGAGACGAAGACCGAGGCCAAGAAGCCCGAGGCCAAGAAGGCCGACACGAAGAAGACCGAAGCCAAGAAGGAAGAGCCGAAGAAGTAAGCCTGCGGCAGCGAGGTCTGCTGCCGCCGAGGGCGGGCGCCGGATCATCCCCGGGCCCGCCTTTTTCTTTTAACCACCACCTGGAAAGCACCATGAAAAAGCTGATTGCGGTACTGATCTCGGGCCTCCTTGGCCTATCCGTCGGCGCTGCAGCCGTCGCCCAGACCACCCCCGCTCCGGCCGCGACGCCGGCTCCCGCCGCCGCACCGGCGGCCGATGCCAAGCCGGCCGATGCCGCGCCCAAGCCCGCCAAGAAGAAGCACAAGAAGAAGAAAAAGGCCAAGACCGATTCGACGGCCAAGGCCGACACGCCCGCCAAGACCGAGGCGGCGCCGGCACCCGCCGCCACGCCGGCAGCGCCCGCCACGAAGTGATCGCCGGGGGCCGCGCCGCGAGGCGCCCCCCGCCGCGCCGCGCCGCGCCGGTGCACCGGCCGCGCCTCAGGGACCGGCGCAGCGTTCCTGCGGGCCGAGCACCGACGCGCGCGGGCGCCCGCGCGCCCGCGCGGGACCGTGCCCGGGCGCATCCGCCATGAGAGAATCGCGCTTTGGTCCCATCATCGAGTGTTCGTGAAACCCGCCAACGACACCTTGCTGCGCGCACTGCAACGCCAGCCGACGGAATACACCCCCATCTGGCTCATGCGGCAGGCCGGACGATACCTTCCCGAATACAACGCCACCCGGCGCCGTGCCGGCAGCTTCCTGGCCCTGGCCAAGTCCCCTGACCTGGCCACCGAAGTCACGCTGCAGCCGGTCGATCGCTACCCGCTGGACGCGGCCATCCTGTTCTCCGACATCCTCACCGTTCCGGACGCGATGGGCCTGGGGCTGTTCTTCGTCGAAGGCGAAGGGCCCAAGTTCGAACGGCCCGTGCGCACCGAGGCGGATGTGGCGGCCCTGCGCGCACCGGATCCGGACGAGTCGCTGCGCTATGTGATCGATGCCGTGCGTTCGATCCGCGGTGCGCTGAAGGGCCGCATACCGCTGATCGGCTTCTCCGGCAGCCCCTGGACGCTGGCCTGCTACATGGTCGAGGGCGGCGGCTCCGAGGACTTCCGCACCGTCAAGTCGATGCTCTACACCCGCCCCGACCTGCTCGAACAGATGCTCGCCGTGAACGTGCGCGCGGTCACCGACTACCTCAATGCCCAGATCCGCGCCGGCGCACAGGCCGTGATGATCTTCGACACCTGGGGTGGGGCGCTCAGCGATGCCGCGTACCGCCGCTTTTCGCTGGCGCCGATGGCCGAGGTGGTGCGCGGCCTGGACCGGGAGCACGACGGTGAACGGGTGCCGTGCATCCTGTTCACGAAGGGCGGCGGCCAATGGCTGGAGGACCTCGCGGCTACCGGCTGCGACGCGGTGGGCGTCGACTGGGTCGTCGACCTCGGCCATGCGCGCACCCGCATCGGCTCGCGTTGTGCGCTGCAGGGCAACCTGGACCCCATGGTGCTGCTGGCCGGCGCCCAGGCCGCATCGGCGGAGGCGGTACGCCTGCTCGACCGTTTCGGCGACCCCCGGCGCGCGGACGGCACGGTGGACGGCCACGTGTTCAACCTCGGGCACGGTATTTCGCAGTTCACCGACCCCGCGGTCGTCGAGGCCCTGGTCGAAACCGTGCATACGCATAGCCGGCGGATCCGCGCCTGAGCCGCGTCCGCGGGCCCTCTGCCGGTTAGTTGGCGTCCACCCCGGCACCGGATCGGTGCCGCGCCGCATCCTCGCCTGGCGGCACCTGCCTCTTGACTTATGCACAAAAACCGCGAGACGGCGCATCGGCGCGGTTTTCCGCGTCCGCGCCGTCCGGATTCGCCAGGAATTCTCGCAAGTGCTTGAAAAGAAAAACCTTTTAAAAAAGCAGCAGTTGTGACACCGGCGTCAAAATCCCGCTCCGGCGCGGACTTAGCGCGATTCCCCAAGGGTTTTCCACATAGTTATCCACACCCTGGCCGGCACGCTGCACAAATCCTCAAAGAAAGCTTAGAAATTAACCATTTACTCGACACTCCTAAGGTCTTTTGCAAGGTCTGAGCGAAACGGCGCATGAATCGCTACGCACGCGTCATCGTCGATGTCCCGATGGCCCAGCCGCTCGATTACCGCGTGGCCGCCGATTCCGCGCAGGATGCGCAAGCGCCGGCGTCCTTGTCCGGGCAGGACGACCTGCAAGTCGGCTCGCTCTGCGTCGTGCCGGTCGGCAAGCGGCGCCAGGTGGGCATCATCGTCGGCTTCGCGCAGCACAGCGCGGTCGACCCGGCGCGCCTGCGCCCGCTCGGGGCGCGCATCGCCACGCCCCAGCTGTCGGGCAGCTGGCTCGAGCTGTGCCGCTTTGCCGCCGAGTACTACCACTTCCCCTGGGGCGAGGTCGCCTTGCCGGCGCTGCCGCCGAACCTGCGCCGCGTGCCCAAGGCACGCGCGGCCAAGGCCCGGACACCGGCGGCCGCGGCCGCGGTGCCGCCGGCCGCGGCCGCGCCGGATGCCGCCGCGCCGGCCCCGGTCGTGCGGGACACGCCAGCCACAGCGGTCGCGCTGCGCGCCGAGCAGGAGGCCGCGATCAGCGCGATCGCGACCGCCAGCGGCTTCGCCCCGTTCCTGCTGTTCGGCATCACCGGCAGCGGCAAGACCGAGGTCTACCTGGGCGCCATCGAGCGCGCGCTGGCGCTGGCGCCGGGCGGCCAGGCGCTGCTGCTGGTGCCGGAGATCAACCTCACGCCCCAGCTCCAGGCGCGCCTGCGCACGCGCTTTCCCGGCCGCCGGGTGCTCAGCCTGCACAGCGCGCTGGCGCCGCGCGACCGCGCCCAGGCCTGGATGGAGGCGCACGACGGCCACGCGCACATCATCCTGGGTACGCGCACCGCGGTATTCGCTTCCCTGCCGCGGCTGCGCCTGATCGTCGTCGACGAGGAGCACGACCCCTCGTTCAAGTCGCACGGCGGCGTCCCGTATTCGGCCCGCGACCTGGCGGTGAAGCGCGCCCAGATCGAGGGGCTGCCCGTCGTGCTCGGTTCTGCCACCCCGTCGCTGGAGACCTGGTACCAGGCGCGCAGCGGGCGCTACCGGCTGCTGGCGCTGTCGCAGCGCGGCGCGGATGCGAAGCTGCCTGCCCGCGCCGACACGATGGCGGACGCGCAAGCGCCTGCCCCGGCAGGCGTACCGGCCGACCCGGTGATCGAGATGATCGACCTGCAGCGCGAGCCGGCCGAGCACGGCCTGGCGCCCAGCCTGCGCGCCGCGCTGCAGGACACGCTGGTGCGCGGCGAGCAGGCGCTGGTCTTCATCAACCGGCGCGGCTTCGCCCCGGTGCTGCGCTGTGGGGCCTGCGAGTGGCTGTCCCGGTGCCCGCATTGCGACACCTTTGCGGCCTATCACAAGGTCGGTGCCGCGCTGCGCTGCCACCATTGCGGCTGGAACACGCGCGTTCCGGGCGCGTGTCCGGACTGCGGCAACCAGGACCTGCAGGGCGTGGGCCAGGGCACCCAGCGCGTCGAGGAGACGCTGCGCCGCCTGCTGCCCGACGCCCGCATCGCGCGCATCGACCGCGACAACACCCAGGGCGCCCAGGGCGCCCACCGCGCCAGCGCCGCGTTCGACGCCGTGCATGCCGGCGCGGTCGACATCCTGGTCGGCACCCAGATGATCACCAAGGGACACGACTTTCGCCGCGTCACCACGGTGGGGGTGCTCAACGCCGACGCGCAGCTCGTGGCGGCGGACTTTCGCGCGCCCGAGCGGCTGTTCGCCGTGCTCATGCAGGTTGCCGGTCGCGCCGGCCGCGCCGGCCAGCCCAGCCGCGTGCTGATCCAGACGCGCTACCCGCAGCACCCGCTGTTCCGGGCGCTGGCGCGCGCCAGCTTCAGCGACTTCGCCCACGAGCAGATCGACGAGCGCCGCGCGGCGCGCATGCCGCCTTTCGTCCACCTGGCGCTGCTGACCACGGCGGCCCGCACGATGGAGCAGGCGCTCGAATTCCTGCAGCGCTGCGCGGCGCTGCGGGCCGGATTGGCCGAGACCGCGGCGGTGACGGTATACGACCCGGTGCCGATGCCGCTGGCGCGCCTGGCGGCGGAGTCGCGCGGCCAGCTGCTGATCGAGGCGCAGCGCCGTCCCGACCTGCACGCGTTCCTGGGCGCATGGCTGCCGCTGCTGCGCGCCCAGGGCAGCCGCGGCGTGCTGCGCTGGAGCATCGAGGTCGACCCGCAGGCCATCTGAGCCGCGCAGCGCCGTGCCATACCGGCCATGCGTGCGCGCTACCGGGCACAGGGGATGCCAACGGCACACCGCGGTGGTGCGGGCGCAACGCCGCCTCGGCGCCCGCTCCGTTCGTCGCGTCATATCGGCCGGAGGCGCGGTACGTGACTGGTCTATCCGGCACGGATGGCAATAATCCGCGTTCGGTCCGGGAAGCGAGCCCGGTTCCCGCCGCGCGCCGCTCTCACCATTTGTGTCGCCGGCCGCGGGCCATGTAAACGATCAGGAGCACGATTGCGCGCGATGGTGATGAAACCCGCATCGGTCGGCGCCGGCGTTTGCATTTTCGCTCGCGCCGGCGCGCGCCATCCACTGGGCTTCACGCTGGTCGAGTTGCTGGTCGCGATCGCCGTCGCGGCCATCCTGGCCGCGATCGCCGTGCCCTCGTTCCAGAACAGCATGACGAGCAACCGGGCCGACACCGCGAGCAACCAGTTCGTCGCGCTGCTCGCCATGGCGCGCAGCGAGGCGCTCAAGCAGGGCGCCACGGTGCAGGTGTGCGCGGTGGCCGCCAATGCCCCGCAGTGCCCGAATACCACCCAGGCTGCCACGCCCTGGTCCGCGGGCTGGAATGTCTGTTGCGCGCCCGGCAGCGTTGCCGCCAACAGCCCTGCGGCCGTCCAGACCGGCGCCGCGCTCGCAGCCCCGATGACCGTCTACGGCAACTTTTCCAGCATCGGCTTCAATGCGCTCGGGCAACTGGTGATGGTCGGCGTCACGCTGCCCAGCGCCCCAGCCAACTTCATCTTCTGTCCGGACGGCGCCGATGCGTCCAAGGCCAAGGGCGTCACCGTCGGTCTTTCGGGCCGCGTGCGCCTGGCCGATACCGATACGGCAAACGGCGGCGTGCCCTTCGAGGAAGGCGATCTCACCGACATGGCTTGCAGCAACCCCTAGGGAGCCCACGATGCACACGCTAGCGGCCCATGCGGCCCACCACCCCGCGCAACGCCCTGCGGCGACCATGCCCCCGCGCGCCGCGGCCGGCAGGCGCCCTGCGCGCGGCCAGCGCGGCGTCTCGCTGATCGAAGTGCTGGTGGCCGCGGTCGTGCTGGCCATCGGCCTGCTCGGCCTCGCTGGCCTGCAGCTGCGCGGCATGCAGGTCAACCAGGGCTCGGCGATGCGCGCCCAGGCCGGCATCCTGGCCGAGGACCTGGCCGACCGCATGCGCAGCGATTATGCGGCGACGCAGAGCGGCAGCTTCATCGGCGCTTACTCGGCTGCCAATATCGCCGCCGCGCCGGTTCCATCGCTTGTCGACTGGCTCAATGGCCTGGGCGCCCTGCCGGCGGGCACCGACCCCGGGTCCCCCTGCACCGGCAATGTGCTGCCCTGCGTCCAGATCCAGAACCTGGCCGGCGCCACGGCGCCGATCCCGGTCAGGATCGACGTGTACTGGTACGACAACCGGGCCAGTGCGGCCGCCAATCCCTTGGCCGCCAACCCCGGCTTCACCACCTCGGGCACCACGCCGGCCACCACGCCGATGGCCAGATACACCACCATCGCGGACCTGTAGCAGGCGCACCGACCATGACGCGCATCGTGACCCGGCCGCCGCGCCGGCCCAAGCTCGAGCCCGGCGTGCGCCGCCAGCGCGGCCTCTCGCTGGTCGAACTGATGGTCAGCATCACGGTCGGCCTGCTGATCGTCGGCGCCGTGCTGTATGTCTACCTGGGCTCGCGCGGCGCGTACCGCACCAACAAGTCCACCTCACGCACGCAGGAGGCAGGCCGCTTCGGGCTCGACGCGATCGCGCGCGACGTGCGCGAGGCCGGGTTCATCGGCTGCGGCTCGCGCCAGTCGCCCGCGACCTTGCGTGCGGTGAACGTGATCCAGACGGCGCTGGGCAATGCCACCGTCGGCAACATCAGCTTCACCTCGGCCTCCCAGGCGCTCGCCGGTTTCAAGGCGTCCAGCTACCTCCCTGGCGCGACGAACCCGTGGGCGCCGCCCGCCGGCCAGCCGGCGTGGTATGCCGGCGACGTGCTCGTGCTGAACGTGGCCACGGCGAGCCCGGTCATGCTGGTGGCCGATTCCAACCTCGCCAAGCCCGCCATCTTCCTGGCCAACAACTGCGCCGGCATCCGTACCGACGATTTCATCCTGGCGTCCAACTGCACCACGGCGGCCATACTGCGCGTGTCGAATGCGCCCGCCAACAGTTGCCCGGCCAACGGCGTCCAGGCCGGTGGTGTCGAGGTCGACTATGCCCCGACGGACGCCGCCGGCAACACCATCAATGTCGCCGGCAACACGCCGGCGTTCAACTATTCGACGCTGCCCAGCGCCCAGCCGTTCGACGAGGTCACGTACTACGTGGGCCAGATCACGGTGGGTACCTACCAGCGCCAGGCGCTGTTCCGCTACTCGGCACGCAACAGCGTGGCCGAGGAGATCATCGATCACGTGCAGAACATGAGCGTGTATTACGGGGTGCCACCGGCCAACGGCGGCGCGGTGCAATACCAGGATGCGGCGCAGGTGCAGGCGGCCAACGCCTGGGGCAGCGTGACGAGCGTGCGCATCCAGTTGCTGACCGAAGGCGATGAGGCCGGCGCCGTGGACACCGAACCGCGTCTCAATTTCGGCGCGCCCGGTGCCCTGCCGTTCGTCCCGAACGATCCCGCCCATCATTACTGGCAGGTCTACACGGCGACCGCCGCACTGCGCGACCGCCTGCCATGACGCAACGCAGCCGCATCGTGATCCCCGTCGCCCCGCATTCGCGCCGGCGCCAGCGTGGCGTGGCCCTGATCGTCGGCCTGGTCATCCTGGTGGTCCTGGCCCTGCTCGGCGTCTCGGCCTATTCGGTGGCGACCCAGGACGAGCGCATCGCCGGCAATGCGCGCGACCGTGCGCTGGCGATGGACGCCGCCGAGACCATGCTGCGCTACTGCGAGAACCTGATCCAGGGCGGCACGCTGTTCGACGGCTCGACGAACGGATTCCTGATGGCGCCGACCACGCCCGGCACGCTGTGGCTGGGCGACCAGCCCGGCGCGTGGACCGGCAACAACGTGTACGCGCTGACCACGGCCCAGGCCAGCGCCATCAATCCGGCCTGGGCGGCGCCACCCCAGTGCATCGCCGAGCAATTTCCGCCGGGCTCGATCACCCCGCCGCTCGGCCCGGGTGGCATGCCCGTGGGCGCCCTGGGCAACGGCACCTCTTCCCTCAACGTCGCCCGCGTCACCGCGCATGGCTACGGGCAGAACCCCAACACCGCGGTGACCCTCGTGTCGTACATCTCGTGGTAGCACTGGAGAAGCCCATGGACTTTGGTGCGCGAACCTGGCTTCGCCCTGGCCGGCTCCAGGATGCTCGGGGTGCCGATCCTGCGCGCCGCCCTCTGGCGCGCGTCGTTGCGGTGCTGGCGGTCGTCCTCGCCTGCCTTCCGGCCGCGCAGGCCCAGCTCAAGATCGCGCAGCAACCGCTGCTGGCGGCCAGCCCGCCGCCGCCCAACGTCGTGATGACGATCGACGATTCCGGCAGCATGTCGTACGGATACGCGCCCGACCTCGTCGGCCAGTACAAGGCCAATGCCGCCTACGCTTCGTTCTCGTACAACCCGCTGTACTACAACCCGTATACGAAATACGTGGTGCCGCCCAACGCGCTCGGCAACCCGGTGTCGGCTCCGAGCTTCAACGTGGCCTATTACGACGGTTTCAATCCCAACCAGGGTTACGTCGACCTCAGCTGCGCGTTCACGCCCACCTTTTTCTACACGCCCGGCAGCGCCACCACCACGCAGACCTGCCCGCTCGCCGCCGGGACCGTGCCCCCGACCACCGGCAACGCCGGGCCCCAGTCGGGCACCGGGGTCTACGGCCCAGCCTATTACTACGTGTACAACGGCAACGCTGCGGGCTGCCCCGCGCCGGTCACGCCAGCCACCGCCAACGCGCTGGCCACGCTCGACTCCAACGTGGCGCCGCCGGCCGACAGCTGCTTCACGCTCGTGCCGGTGAGCAAGAGCTCCGGCCCCGGCGGCACCGACGAGACCCTCAACTTCGCCATCTGGTATTCCTTCTACAGCACGCGCCACCAGTCGATCATTTCCGCTGCGGCCCAGGCGATGCAGGCGCAGGGCCTGGAGAGCGCGCGCGTCGCCTGGCAGGGGCTGAACTCCTGCGCCGACAGCTTCAGCGACACCAACTGCAGCGGCTGGGACGGGACCCTGTTCAAGGACCACATCGGGGTCTTCGCGGACCAGCACAAGACGGACTTCTACAGCTGGCTGGCGAAGTTGCCGGCGTCGGGCTTCACGCCGACGCGCGTGGCGTGGTGGCGCGCGGGGCAGTACTACACGACCGCCGGCCCGAACAGCCCCTACGACCCCGATCCGAACGACCCGGCCACGACCGCCGGCAGCGCGTACAGCGGCGACCTGCAATGCGTGAACAACTTCAACATCACGCTCACCGATGGGCTGTGGAACAAGCTCAACGAGGGAAGCCAGACCAATTTTTGCGGCAGCGGCCTCTGCGGCGGCCTGGATACGCAGCCCACGACCTTCCCCGACGGAACGAATTATTCGTACGGTGCCTCGACCCAGTACGGTTCCTCGACCGGCATCTATGGCGGTGGCGATGGCGGCCTGGCGACCGGCAGCCTGGCCGACATCGCCTTCTACTACTGGGCCACCAACCTGCGACCGGACCTGACCGGCTTCAACACCCCTCCGTACTACCCGCTGGCCGGCACGGCCAACCCGATCACGAAGGAAAATGACGCCACCTGGCCCTACTGGAATCCGGTCAACGACCCGGCCACCTGGCCGCACATGGTCAACTTCACGGTCGGGATCGGCCTGGGCGGCTTTCTCGCCTTGCCCGGCTTGGTCTGGTCGGGGGACGCACATGACCCGACCCCCAACAGCGCCTACATGAACCTGCTGACCGGGGCCTCGGCCTGCCCATCAGGTACACCTTGCACCTGGCCGCCGGTCGATCCGAACGCCAGCGGCAACGGTTTCGTCGGAGCGGTCGCCGGCAACGGCAACGTCTACGACCTGTGGCACGCGGCCATCAACAGCCGCGGCAATGCGTTCAGTGCCGCCTCGTCGCAGGATATCGTCAACGACATGGGCGCGATCATCGCCCGCATCGAGGCCCAGTCGCACGGCAACTCGACGGCCGCCGGCAGCACGCCATCCCTCTCGGCCTCGACGCAACTGTTCGTCGCGAGCTTTGTCGGCACCGATTGGCATGGCGTCGTCACCGCGTTCGGCGTGGACTCCACCGGCGCCGTGCTGAGCACGCCCAACTGGCAAACCACGGCGGCGAGCATCCCGCTGCCGGCCGCCCGCACCGTGCTGACCGCGAACGCCGCTCTGCCCGGCGACGGCAGCGCATTGAGCAGCCGCCCCGGCCTGGTACTGGCGTATGTCGCCAACGTGGCGACCGGTTCGAGCGGACTGCCCGCCGACCTGCTGACCGACCTGGGCGATACCACCACCGCGCAGAACCAGGTCTCCAACTACCTGCTCGGCGATGCGAGCAACGAGCAACGCAACGGCGGCAACTTTCGCGATCGCGGGGTGACGGTGCTCGGCGACATCGTCGATTCCACCCCGGTGTTCACCTGGACCGAGAGCTTCGGCTACCAGATCCTGCCCGAGGGCCAGGTGAGCAACGGCTATGGCGTCTTCCTGGGCACCAAGTCGGCGCGCACGCCGATGGTGTACACGGGCGCCAACGACGGCATGGTGCACGGCTTCAACGCGAACAACGGCAACGAGGTCTTCGCCTACATGCCGCACGGCGTCTACAGCCACATCGCCAGCGAGAAGTTCCAGGGCAGCGCCACGCCCACGTTGACGGGCCTCGTCAACCCCAACTACAACGGCGTGCACGCCTATTCCGTCGATGGCCAGGTATTCGTCGGTGACGCGTACTTCGGTGACACCGGCAACGGCAACCCGTCCTGGCGCACCGTGCTCGTCGGCACCACCGGTGCCGGCGGCCCGGGCGTCTACGCGTTGGACGTGAGCAGCCCGCAGTCGATGGCGGCGCCCAAGGTGCTGTGGGACATGGACGGCACCGCCAGCGGCGATCCGAACCTCGGCTACACGATCGGCCAGCCGCTCATCGCCCGCCTCAACGACGGCAACTGGGCGGCCGTCTTCGGCAACGGCTATGTCAGCCCGCGCGGCTGCGCGGTGCTGTACATCGTCTACCTGTACAACGGCCAGGTGCGCACGATCGATACCTCGGGCGCCTCGGCCGGCACGACGGGCGCGTGCACGGGTGCCAATGCCAACAACGGCCTGGGTTCGCCCACGCTGCTCGATATCGATCAGAACGGCACGATCGACTACGTGTTCGCCGGCGACCTGCACGGCAACCTGTGGAAGTTCGACCTCAGTGCCGTCACGCCGGCGAACTGGTCGGTCGCCTACGGATCGCCGTCCTCGCCCTTGCCGCTGTTCACCGCGGTCAACAACAACGGCGTGCAGCAGCCGATCGTGGCCGCGCCCAACCTGGGGCCCTCGGCCAATAATCCGGGCGCGTATATCCTGTATTTCGTCACCGGCCGCATGTTCGCCACCGGCGATCCGTCGGACACCACCACCCAGAGCCTGTACGCGGTGCAGGATGCGGGCGTCCCCGTCACCGGTTCGCGCGCCACGCTGGTCGCGCAGACCTTGCTCTACGCCACCGACGGTAGCGGCAACGAGGACATCTCCACCAATCCCGCCGTGACCGTGAGCATCCCGCCCAGCAACGGCTGGTACATCGACTTTCCCAACAAGGGCGAGCGGGCATTGAGCGAGCCGCTGCTGGTCGACGGCGTGCTGCTGGTCTCCACGGTGATACGCACGACCCTGGCGTGCAATGGCGATTGCGGCGGCTTCATCTACGCGGTCAGCCAGTTCACCGGCGCCGGCGGCCTCGGCTTCCTGATCGACCCGGCCAACAACACCGCGTACGACGGCCTGGCGACGCAGGTCGGTTGCGTGCGCGGCATCACGCTCATCACCAAGGGATCGACGCTGGAGTGGTACGCCGCGGGCAACGGCCCGAGCGCCTCGTCCTCGGGCACGGGCACGCCGGCGCCGGGCACCGGCCCGGGCAACACCGGCGTGCCGGCCGGCGCGCAGGGCGGCGCCACCAGTTCGGCGATCCAGCACGGTGCCGGCGGACTCAAGGTGCCCGGGCGCATCTCCTGGCACGAGGTGATCCAGCAATGAGCACCGCGCGCGGCATCGTCGGCAGGAGTCGCGGGCGCACTGGCTCGTGCGCGGCGTGCCGCGCATCGGGATTCTCGCTGATCGAACTGATGATCGCCGTGGCAGTCCTCGCGATCATCGCCGCGGTGGCGATTCCGTCCTACTCGGCCTATGTCGTGCGCGGCCAGCGTGCGGCGGCCAAAGGCGTGCTGTTGCAGATGGCGCAGGCCATGGAGCGCAATTACACGACCGTCGGCATCTATGGCCTGAGCGCCGCCAACCCGACGGGCCTGCCCAATGCGCTCCAGCCGATCACCGGTGCGCCGGCTTGCATCGCCGTGTCGCCCAGCGATTCGTCGGTCGCCACCTACTGCGTGGGCGTAAACGTGGGCGCCGGCGGTGCCTCGTTCAAGTTGACGGCCACCCCTTGCGGCGATGGCGCCGGCACCTGCCCGGCCGGGTCGAACGCCGGATTCGTCGACGCGCAATGCGACGTGCTTACGCTGGATAACGCCGGCGTCAAGGGCGCGCTCAACGGAACGGCGACGACGGCGGTGGCCACTGGCTGCTGGTCGCAGTGAGCTCGCGGCACCGGCGCGATGCCGGACGCCTTGCTTCTCAAGGGCTGCCTAGTTCTTGGCGAGCGTGGACGGCTCCGGAAACGAAGCCCCGGCCTTGTCGGCCATGTAGGCGACGCCGCGCGCAACCTCCACGTCCTCGAGCGAAGACCCGCCCTTCGGCGGCATGACCCCGGCCTTGCCCGAGTAACCTTCGATCGCGTGCTTGACCAGCACCGCATAGCCCTCGGCGATGCGTGGTGCCCAGGCCTTGCGATCGCCGAACTTGGGCGCGCCCGCCACGCCCTGGCCGTGGCACGCACTGCACACGGATTGGTACACGGCCTTTCCGGTCTGCAAGCTTGCGGGGCTTGCCGCAGCTGCCGTCGCTACCGGAGCCGTGCTGCTTGCCGGAGCGGCATCAGCAGCCGGTGCGGCATTGGCAGCCGCAGCAGCAGTGGCCGCAGGAGGCGCGGCAGCGGAAGGGGTTGCCGCTGCAACCGGCGCCATCGCCACCAGGGCCACCGGCTGCAAGCGCGCGGCGACCGCCGCGGCCGTCATGGTGTCGGGAGCCGGCGCCTGGTCGTGCAGTCCCATCGCGAAATAGCACGCGACCGCGATCGGAACGACCGCCAACAAAATGCGCACCAGCGGCGGGGGAAAGAAACTGGCGATCGTGATCGGTTCGCTCATCGCGGCTCTCCAGGCGCAATAACCACGACGATTATAGGAGTTGCGGCGCGAAACGCTTCTTGCACTGCGTCAATCCGGATCGTCTGCGCCGACGGTTGCGCCCGCAGCGCAGCATGCAGGCCCCAGCAGGTAAACTCCCAGGCTTGCGCCCGTAGCTCAGGGGATAGAGTATTGGCCTCCGAAGCCAAGGGTCGCAGGTTCGATTCCTGCCGGGCGCGCCAGTTTGCTGGAGCCGTGCTGTCAGGGACGTCGTACGTCCCGCGCTCCGGATCCGCAAACCACGCAAGGGCACGGTCTACAGCCGGATCTCCAGCCGCGCCGATA